>Ga0268262_10005651_pt1 | contig 12321 bp, 12 predicted proteins | sample TergutNc150P3_FD_190354 | JGI IMG/M metagenome (GOLD analysis project Ga0268262, IMG submission 190354) | Nasutitermes corniger P3 segment gut microbial community from laboratory colony in Florida, USA - Nc150 P3 (SPAdes) (version 2) | ecosystem: Host-associated > Arthropoda: Insects >... | reverse complement strand
GGGCCGCCTCTTCCTGAACAGGTGCTCCCTGCACTGCCGCTCGGTCCCGAACCTGCGCTGAAACTCCATCTGGTTCATCCGCGCCTCCTATATGCCCATTTTGCACTATCATGAGCTAATTGGATAGCCATAACGCCAGTTGAACGCGAATTGGTATTAAGCGTCCGGGCGGACTCCATGACCAGGTGCCGAATGAACCAAGTTGTCTAGCCACACACCCCGCGCATGTGAGGTATTAGCAGTGCAACGGAGCCTCGCAGCCAAAAAGCGGGATAGGTTCTGCAAAAGGCTCAAATGGTTGCATGTCGGTATAAAACCATGTTTCAATTATAGCTACGCCGTTTAGCAGTTCTAGGAGGATCCCATGAAAAAGCTTGTCTGCGCTTTAGCGTTTCTCTCATTGGCCCTTGGCTGCTTCGTAGATAAAGAGTGGAAAGTGGTTGACCACGAACTTGGCTATTCTGTTGTATTTCCAGGTCATATCCTAGTTTTCCCCGGCACCGACAGGGAAATTCAAAAGCGCCCCGACGAATGGAAGCCCACCCGCAGGAAAGAACAGACACCATTTGGCGAAATCATCTGGTTCACAAGGACGTACGCAGCCGGCGGAAAGATGTACGAGTTGTTCATTGTCGAGGTCGGGACCCTTCCGCCCGGCGAGCAAGGAGGCACCAGCCAAGAAGAAATATTAACGACTATGAAAACTTGGATAGGGACCAACTACCCTGGCCCCACCGCTGACCTTTCATACGACCGCGGCCCAGGCTTTGAGTACTTCCACAAAAAAATCTCTGGAAACATAACAAATGGCGTTGTTGTGTTTCGCCGTGGGCGCATCCACCATGCCAGGGGTACGGCACCAACCCCAAAAAACCCGAAGTTGATCAACTTTCTGAAAAGCTTCCAAGTAGATCCATAATATTGCGTCGGCAACAAAAATTGGCACAGCTTTGGCACTTAGTAGGCAGGAGATGCCCAGATGGATCCTGCCTACTATGTCGCCGCCGGAAGCCTCAAGGCGAGAGCCTACCAGCTAGACGTCGTCGCAAACAACCTAGCTAACACCCAGACAGTCGGATTCAAGGCCGAGAGGAGTTTTTTCGACATCTTCAACAAAGCCAAGGATAAAGGCCGCGGGCTGCCGCTGTCCCCCTTTGTAAACGATGGAACCGTCTATGCCCAAAAGGGCATGGAATTCCACCAAGGCGCACTCAAGTTCACGCAAAACGATTTTGACGTGGCTATCGAGGGCAACGCCTTTTTCTCCGTCATGACCGATGAAGGCCCTCGGGTCACGCGGGACGGGCGCTTCACCTTGGGTCCAAATGGGATGCTGGTGACCATTGACGGCTACCCCGTACTAGGCACTAATGGCCCAATCAACATTGACCCCAACGGACCCAAGCCCACCTTTACAAAAGAGGGGGAAGTTCACCAAGGCAATGCGTTTTTGGGGCAACTGCAACTGAAGGCCTTTGAGGACACTAGGCCCCTGTTCCGAACAGGCGCGGGGCGGTACGATGCCAGCGAAGCAACGGATGGCCCTATCTATGGAAGCGTTGTGCAGGGCTACCAGGAGCAGAGCAGCGTCGACATGGCCAGTGCTTTGGTCGAGATGATACGCCTCAACCGCCTATTTGAAATGAGCCAGAAAGTGGCCAGCACTTTGACCAATGACTTAGACGCCAGAAGCCTGACCATCGGCGCTGGCCAATAAAAGGAGTTTCACTATGATGAGAGCAATGTGGTCCGCAGCAGCCGGGATGACCGCCCAGGCGTACAACATGGACACGATTTCCAACAACCTGGCCAACGTCAACACGTCCGGGTACAAAAGGGCCAGGGCCGAATTCCAGGACCTCCTTTACCAGACGGTGAACTTGGCAGGAACGTCTAGCTCCCTCAACACACAGTTGCCCATCGGGATTCAGGTGGGCCACGGCGCCAAGCTCCAGGCCGTCCAGCACCAATACACCACTGGCAGCTTCAAGGGTACGGCCGGAGAGTGGGACCTGGCGATAGAAGGCAAAGGGTTCTTCCAGGTCACGATGCCGGACGGGACAATAGCCTACACCCGCGACGGCTCATTCAGCAAAGACCAAAATGGCGACATAGTCACCCCGGCTGGCTACCAGCTCGTCCCCAACATCAACGTCCCCCAGGACGCGCTGAGCATAACAGTGGCCAAAGATGGCACTGTCAGCGTGACTCAACCGGGCCAGCCCCTGCCCCAAGAAATTGGGCAGATAACCCTTGTCAACTTCATCAACCCTGCGGGCCTTAACCACATCGGCAGCAACCTGCTGCTGCAGACCCTCGCCTCCGGCGACCCCATAGAAGGCCAAGCCGGGACCGACGGCCTGGGCAACATTGCCCAAGGCTACCTTGAAATGTCAAACGTGGACGTCGCCGACGAAATGGTCAACATGATCGTGGGGCAGAGGGCGTACGAAGCCAATTCAAAGACCATCAGGACCGTTGACGACATGCTTTCCGTAGTAACCAACCTCAAGAGGTAACGGGGCTTTCCATGAAATTCATTCTCTTCTGCTTGCTCATTATGTTTCCAGCCCCTCTGCTGGCGCAGTCGCCCAGCAACGTGGAGGCCCTTTGCGCCCAGGCACTGGCCTATGCAAAGGCAAGCACCGCAAAAATGCCGGGCGACTACGTTTTCCGTGTCTCCCGCACCCCTCTCATGCCACCGCTGAAGCCAGGCCGCCTCAGCTTCGACCCCGAACGCCTGAGCAAGCAGGATCCTGTCGGCAGGTTCTTCGCCGTCTTTCGGATAAACGTCGAGGGTATAGCGTCGGCTTCAGTGCGCGTCGAGATGGAAGGAAAGTGGATCGGGACTCTTTACCAGGCAAAAAGTGCTTTAAAGCGGAAAATCCCCATCACCGAGGACGACTTTGAAGAGATAACTTTTGAGGGCATCCCTCCTGCCGGCGCAGTAAAGGTGTTCCCGTGGGGATCCCGCCTCAGTCAGCCGATGCAGGCAGGGAAGATAATCACCAACATGCAGGTGGAGGCCATCCCGATGATCAGCGCATTGGACAAAGTGCGCGTCACCCTCAGCAACGGCCCCTTACAGATAGTCAGCGAAGCCACGGCCAAGTCCAGCGGTGGCAAAGGCGAAAAAGTGCGACTGGAGATGGCCGGCAGCCGAAAAATACTGATGGCCACAGTGACAGGCCCTGGCCAAGCGATGGTCGATGCCAAGGGTGGCAGTGCTGGCCTCTAAATTGACTGGGCCAAGCAACTTGGAAACAGAAAAAGATTTACTCCCCGGAGGCAGCAAATGAACATGCTCGATGTGCAAAAACAGACTTCTGACCTGCCCAGCTATTTGGACAGCAGCGAGGCGAAGAACATGACGGTGGAGGAGCGGATAGAACACTGGAAGCGTGTCGGCGAAGCCAATGCAAAGAAGTACGGCGTAAAGACAATCACGAACACAAGGCTTGAAAACATTTCCTGACGAAACGCAGCAAGGGTCTGGGGAGTAGCGAGGGGTGGACTCGCCTCTGAGTGAATCTCCAGTTAGCATTCAGGAGGCTTTTCCACTCCCCGGCACTGTACGAACCAAGTTGTCAGGCCCACCTCCCGAGGAAAATCAGCTACCATTACCATGAGTCCATCGTAGCCACCCCCATATATCCGCCCCCCTATAGGGCAGTGAGCGAAGCGAGTACCCGGGGTCTGGGGAGTAGCGAAGCGTGGCTTGCGTGCGAGTCCGCGTGAGCGAATCCCCAGTGAGCATTCGGGTGGGCTCCACTCCCCGGCACTGAACGAACCAAGTTGCTTGGCCTACCCTCCGAGAGAAGCCAGGTTGTAGAGGTTAGGAGCTAACAACAAAGCCCGCGTCAACATTGATGCGGGCTTTTTGTCTTTTCGTTGGCTAAGGGGGATGGACTCGAACCATCAAGCGGTTCCTACCGCACCAACGGAAGTAACTCCGTCCGCTTTGCCAGTTTGCGTACCCCTCATAAGGTCTTCTATCCAATACAAAAGATTACTGCTAGAACCCATTTTTGTCAATGCCCACCTATTTACAGTGTGATCTTCTCAATACTGCCGCGCTTGCGCGGCCCCTAACTGTCCACTTCCCACTGCCCGTTCTTTGTGTCGCTCAAGTGCCGCACAGCACTGACATACGCGGGAGGCAGGCCCGAAAACTTGGCTCGTTCAGCACTGGATCAAGGAGCCCACCCGGATGCTAAACTGGGGGGCTCCCTTACCGTTGTCGCTTGCTAGCTCTCGGTATCCTGCGCTGCGCTTGGATACGCGAGACATCCTCCGTTGGTCTCTGGAGGCACGTTGACTGGCAATGCTGCCATGTGCGTTTTTCCTTTGTTTGATGCCATTTTCGCGCCGCCCCTCTGTAAGCCGCTCAAGTGCTGCTGGCGTTTCGGGCTGCATTGCAGCCCAAAACGCTCATTGCACTAGGGCGTCTTCCCCCAGACCCCCGCCGTCATAATCGGACGGCTCTCCTATGGGTGTGAAGTAGGGGGGAGGTGGCTTCGGTATGCGCGAAGAGAGTTTTGCAATAGGCCCGCATCTGTGCCAAGCTAGATTAAGTGCATTGGCGCAAATAAAGGAACGGGGCTATGTTTGATTGTTGGGTTTCTCTGCGAAACAAGCTGCCGATTGCGGCCTTGCTGATACCCTGTCTGCTGCTTGGGGACGATGGGCCAAAAATCGCGGCCAATGGAACCCAAGTGAATGTGTCTGGCCAAGAGTCTCAAGAACCTCCCAGAAAGATATCCGCCGATATGATTCTGAGTGAAGTGAACATGGCACCAATTATTGTGGTCATATTGGAGCCAATTACCCCAGAAAATGAGTCACTGCCCGAATTATCGCAAGTTGAATCTGTGATACATGAATATTTTTTCAGCAGATTGGTTTTATCCAATATTTCAGTTGCTTCCTATTTCAATGATGAAACCGCCACAGCGATAAGGGAGATAAGGGACTATTTTGGCATCGAGAAAAACAAGAAATCAGCCGTCTTTGTCAATGGCAGCCTGTCAAAAACCTATCCGGGCTTGCCAGATTCAAAAGACATACGGAAATTGGCAGAGTCGCTTTTGACTGACTTAAATCGAGAACTCAAGGCCAACCCAAGAAATTCATCCCTATGGCTCGGACTAATCGCACACAATCTCGAAATTCTGCATACTCCAAAACTATTGCGAGATTACGTAGAAAAAAATAACATCAATGTCGCCGAATGGGCTAAAGACCTTGCCAATTCATTTTATAAAATGCACTTGGCCACTGATGGCCTATGGCAAGATGATCCTGATACGTACCTGTTGGATCGCATGGATTACCGGATCAAAGAAACGTCTGATTCGGACATCAAAAATCCTTTTTTTGATGTAATCATAGTGGACTTAAACAAAAAAATTCAGTCTGACTGCGCTAATGATAGATATGCACGGCTGTGGAACTATTTCTTCCCCAAAACTTCAGGCGCATACACAAACCCTGCCTCCCTTTTCCCCGAATTGGAACACATGCCATACACAAACATTGATGCCAGTTTTTATGCAACTATTTTATCCCTTTTATTTCAGGTGAAGCAATATGACCTGTGCATCTCGCTGTGCAATAGGACGCTGGAGCCTTTTGAGATTGAGGGGGAGCAACTGGAGCCTAGCGCAGTCGCTGATTATGGACAAATAGTTTATTATTTGGTGCATTCCCTGTTCAAGCTCAAGGAGTACAATAAAGCATTTGAAGTCATGCAGTTTTGGGAAAAGAAGTCCATCCCCGGCTGGGATTGGAACAACTTTTGCGATAGAATCGCATGGCTGGTCGAACAAGAGGAGCAAATTGAGCAAATAGATAGGCAAAAGTGGTTTCAATTTTTTAAGGAATCCATTGCTTTCAACGCTTCCCTGCCCAAACCGCAAACGATGCTCTTGGCCGATAAAGCCAAGGCTTGGGTAAAATTTGCAACCGCCAATCCAGACAATATCTCTGCGCTCCGCATATTGGCCCAAAACATGAAAAGTATTGATGCCCAAAATAAAGAATGGGTTGCCAAAAAATTGCTTGGCGCGATAGAAAATAACGAACTTTATATTTACAATTTGAACCTTGTCCAAGAAGACCTTTATTTGGATGATGCCGCTTGGCAAAAATTATTGAGTACCAAAATCGTCAAGCTATATAAAGACCTCGAATGTGTTCCGATGGATCGGACACGATGGGATGAATTGTTTTTCTGCATGAAAAATGTAAAGCAAAAACCTAGTCTCGATAAACTGCTTGACAGCATCAAGGTTTGGCCGAACATATATACACTCTTTAGAAGCATGAATGTAGAGCAATTGAACTTTATCAGTGAAAATTCAGAATACAAGATCCCAAGTTGGCTCATTTTCTATGTCCATTGGAAAAATCATCTCCCAGATTCGGCAGCATGATGAGTCTAATAATTATGCCCAATTGCAGAAATGCAACCATAGTCCAGTGCCTCGCTTGTCTTTGGCACACTGGTAATCTGTCAATCCAACCTCTCTTTTTTCCCTGAAAGGACATATTATGAGAACCTTTTTGTCTATCCTGGTTTTGTGCGCCTCGGCCTTAGCGTTTAGCGTTTGCGCCAGCGGTCAGGAAGCTCCCAAACTCAAATTGGGAGACCCCATCCCAAGCGTTGCCGTCAAAGACCAAGACGGTGCCTTGGTCAACCTTGCCGAAGAAAGCAAGTCCGGCTACATGCTGGTTTTCTTTTACCCACGAGCACTCACTAGGGGCTGCACAGCCCAAGCATGCAGCCTGCGCGATGCCTATGAGGAACTGAAAGCCAAGGGCGTGAAGGTATTCGGCGCAAGCACCGACGCGCCTGAAAAGCAAAAAGAATTCATCACCGTAAATAACCTGCCCTACAGGCTCTTGGCCGACACGGACAAAAAAGTGATAGAGGCATTCGGCGTACCATTGATGAACCTAGGGAACGATTCCGCAGCCAGCCGACAGGCGTACCTGTTCAAAGACGGCAAGCTGGTCTGGATGGACCCAAAAGCCTCCACCACTAAACAGGCCGAGGACGTGCTGAACACAATAGCCAATCTGGCCCAAACTGCCCAATGATGCCTGCCCAGCCACCATTGACTGCTGGTTCCATTGTAAGCAACTCAACTACGAAAAGTTGAACTGCTATAACGCTCGTCAATGCGCCGCCCCGGATAGTCAATCTCCAGAAACGCCTTGTAGGTAAGCAGCACGATGGCTTTGTGTCTGCGGGGAGTTCCGGCGGCCGTATGTTGAGTCCATCATGCGCGTCCACTCGCTTCCCTACTTTTCCCAATCATGCCATGTTTCCGCCATACCCGAACCATCCTTGCGTCTTGTACCAATTTGCCTTCAACTGAACGCAAATTGGTATTGCGCCCATCGGAGCCGTTGGGGGTCTGAGGGGCGACCTGGGCGGCGCGAAAATGGCGTCAAACAAAGGAAAAACACACATGGCAGCATTGCCGGTCAACGTACCTCCAGAGACCAACGGAGGACGTCTCGCGTATCCAAGCGCAGCGCAGGATACCGAGAGCTAGAAAGCGACGACCGTAAGGGAGACCCCCAGTTTGGCATTCGAGCGGGTTCCATGACCCGGTGCTGAATGAACTAAGCGGCTGGGTCGCGCCCCCTGTGCATGTGTGGTACTTGGCCACACCAAGGAATTTCGAGACCCAAAATTGGCCAGGTTTTGCAAGAGGCTCGACTGTATGACACAGGCGGGCCATTGGCTCTACGCCGCCACAAAAGCTATGCGGCAAGCCTAATTTTGGTGGAGCGGGCCGCCAATCAGCCGACAATAGAATTCAATGCCGCCAGTTCGGGGAATAGCGCGTCAATGTCTTCAGTGGTCAAGTAGCCGCCGCCTTTATTGTTGCTACCCTCTGGGTTCAGCCATGTGTCGATCATGTTCGCGCGAAGGAGCTGAAGGGCGGCATTTGCATCGGACAGCGGCTGGTTCGCCTGCGACTGGGCGGGATCAAGAATGCCCATGGCCCTAGCGAGCAATTCTTCAAAGGGACTATTCTCGGCAGAATTTGCCTTTTTTGCGACTGGCGAATTCGACATGCTTCTCAGCATCTCGATGTCTGACATGAAAGATTGCAGCAACTTGGCGTCTATCATCGGGTATCTCCTAGCGGGCGCGGTGTCCCAACCCACTATTAGCAGGATTCGGGCCAATTTGAAGACGCAAATTTGACAGCACCATCCCTAAAGCCTTCTTCCACCGCTGTAGCCGAACCGTAGCCCGACCAAAAAAACACCCCCAAAACGGGGTCTCAAAATCGGCGGGAACTGGCGGAGAGTGGGGGATTCGAACCCCCGATACGCTTTTGGCGCATACACGATTTCCAGTCGTGGACTAGCATATTTTGCTTGACTCCGTAATCTTCTTGGATTCTAATATTTTCAATGCGATGTGTGGTTTTTTGCTTTTGCCAAAATCCGCCTCAACCCGTGCGCGGTGGCAGATTGGTGGCAGATTGGAGATTACACGATTTTGGAGGCCGCATGAAAACTGACCAACTGAATTTTGACCAAAAGACATTCTTGGGTTTGAAGCCAACTGGAGAAGTGCTGGACATTTACGACCCCCAGACGAGCGGGCTTGTGTTCAGGATGACAAGGACAGGCGCAAAGACCTTCTATTTTGTTTACCGCATGGGCGGCAGGGGTTCAAGCAAAAAATGGCTCAAGTTGGGTTCATTCCCAAGTCTGCCGACAATCAAAGCCCGCGAACGAGCCAGAGCCTGCCGCGCCCAGCGCGATGCGGGAGTTGACCCAAAAGCCGAACTGGAAAAGAAAAAAGTGGCTGGGACAACGGTTGCCGATGTTGCAGGACGCTTCATGTCCGAATATGCCGCCACTAAATTGAGGCCCAACACGATCAGGGGCTACGATGAAGTGATACGGCTGCATATTCTCCCAAAGCTCGGCAAAACGCCCATCAAAGACCTTGACCCGCCAGCGGTGGAGCGGTGGCACTCCGCCGAAACCAAATACAAAGTCCAAATCAACCGCGCCCTAGCAGTCCTGTCCTCAATCTGCACACGAGCCGAAAAATGGGGCCTGATCCCACGAGGCACTAATCCATGCCATTACGTTGAGCGCAACAAAGAAACGCCGCGCAAGAGGGACATCAGGGACAATGAGCTTGAAGCGGTCGGGAAAGCCACAGCAGAACTTGATGGGGTCAGCAACCTATGGATGCTTGCGGCCATCAAGGTCATCGCCCTGTGCGCTGGACGAGTGTCAGAGGTGTTGTCCCTAAGACATGACCAAGACCTGTTTCTTGATGAAGGCTATGCGCTGATACGCGACCACAAAACATCGGGGGAAACTGGAACCAAGCGACTTGAACTGCCCCCAGCGGCGGTTGAGATCATCAGGGCATTGCCAAGACAGAAAGACAACCCTTGGATATTCCCCGGACGCAATGCCGGTGAGCCTATGAGCAGGGGCGGTTTATACAAAACATGGGCTAAGGTGCGTGAAAAGGCAGGTGTAGCTGATCTGCGCCAGCATGACTTCCGCAGCTTTGCCGTTTCGGAGGGGCTTGACCAAGACATCGCCCCGCAGATAGCCGCCAAAATTGTGGGACACAGCAGCGCAAAGACAACAGAGCGGCACTACCTGAGCGTCCGTGACCGCAAGACAGCCGAAGCAGCCAAGAAAATATCGGCCAAGGCTGCGAAAGCGTTTGGGCTGGAGCAGGGCGATGAGCAGTCCTGAGCGGTGGTGAACTTGACTCCGCCATCCGTTTTGCAGGTGTACTTCACACTTTGGCGCATTCATTGAACTTTTGGGCATTGAGTACACCAGTTCACGAAGTACACGGGATTTTGGTAATCTGACGCTGAGGATTGCCAGCGAGCTGACCCTATTCCCAACTGAACAATGATTAACAATGGAAGCATCGAGTTCAATGCAGCACTGAAAGGAGTCGGTTCATGGAATTGTCAGAGATTACCCTCCGAGGGCAGATAACCATCCCTGTCGAAAATCGGCAAGAAGCTGGGCGTGAAGGATGACGACAAAATTGTGTTCATCGAAGACGACAGGGGGCGAATCATAATAGAAAATTTGGTGAACATTACCTTGAAGGAAGTCCAAGAAGCGTTCCGTGGCGAAGCGGAGCGCGTGGGCCTGAAAACCGAACAGGACGTGGTAACGATGATAAAAGAGATTCGGAGAGAAAAGCGGAGTGCCGATGCGGGTCATGTTTGACACCAATGTGCTGGTTTCAGCAATCATTTTTCCGAATGACAGGATAAATTCTCTGATTCTCAAAACCACATTGGAAGCCTTTGGGCTGGGGCTGTATAAACGAAATGTGGATTCCTGAACAAATACAATTGTTTATGGAGGGTATATTTTGCTAAAAATTTTTTGCCAAACGCCATTGACACGAAGATTCATCTATGAGAAAATATGCTCATGACTAGGAAACCCGTTGATGTCCAAAAAGCTCTCGATTTCATACAAACTCCCAAATCCAATTTACCTGGTTGTTATTTCAATTTTCAAGCGTTGCTCTTTTCAATTAATCTTAGAAGGGAGCTAGAATTTAACCAACAATTATTTTATTGTGACCAATGTAAAAGATATTTGCTAATAGATCAAGAAAGACACATAAAATTTACTCCATTTTGTTCAGGATGTTCAATACAATTATACTTATGCAGTGAATATGATCTAAAAAAAATAATCTCAATAGCTACTGAAAACCATCCTGGAAGTTCGCACTCATTAGCCCATTACGATGGCATAAATATATATGAACCAATTCAGAATATTGATACCAATAAGTTAAAATTAGCTTCATTAATAGGCTCAGACAAGCAAATTTCTTGGGCAAAGCGAATACGCAACGATAAAATATTTGCTGTTCAAAATTTTTTCAGCCATAGATTAGATTCGTACTATGATGATATTGATAACAAGTTATTTCAAATACTTATACAAGAAAAAAGTTCAAAATTTTGGATTGACAGAAGAGATTTAACAGAGCCTGAACTACTAGTTAATACTGCTGAAATTCATAATATAAATCTTGATGTATAACTCATTTACGCTTTTAATGTTATTAAAGAAAGTAGTCCATAGTTCAATGATCATAATTCATTGTGTACTGGTGTGCTAATGGACATAAAACCACTGAAAAATATGGAATAACGCCAATAGCCATCACCAGACCAAATCGGAAAGAATCTCCTAATTTGCCGTGAACTTGGTGAACTCGTGTACTTGACCCCAATAACCCATTGAGAAATAAAGCAATCAGATAGTATTGGGAGATGTACTCCTTCTGTACTTGATGATGAACTCAGGTGCAAAGCATAGCTCCCTACTACTCTCTGGCTTGCCCCTCTCAACTCAGACCACCAAGGCAAGCCAGAAGTGGAGAGGGTCTGCTGCACTTTCCTAAAGTATCTCCTTGCCCGTGCGGAGTATCTCTTTCACAAAGGGGTTGTCGTTTTCGAGTTCAGAGGTTTCAAAGACTATCGGCTCAAAGAAAGCCCCCTTGTAGCCCTCCGTCAACCAAAGCAACTTTTTCAAGATGTCCATGCGCTTTTTGCCGCCGTAGTTGTCGAGGAAGAAACAGATGTCAATGTCGCTTGTTGCCTCAGCCGTGCCCTTGGCGTACGAGCCGAAAAGCATCACCTTGTCAACAGGCATGACACGGCGCACGTCATCGGCATATCGCTTGGCGACCTGCGTTACGGCTTCAATGTCAACAGCCATGCGAACACCTGAGATAATCCACAGCAGCGTCAGAGGCCCAACAGCTTCCGAAGCGCAGCTTCCGACCAACGGCGGTTTGGAAGCAATCTTTGGCGTGTGCCAACTTTGTCAAACACAGGGGTCGGCACATCTGAATTGTCATAGACGATAATCACATCGCAAAGGTCAATCAGGCGCGGCAGCAAGGACAGCGCCCGATGATAGCGGCTGCGGATTTTTTCTTCCGGCACGTCATGCCCTCCAGAAGCCTTGCGAGCCTTGACCCTAGCTACATTGATGTTGGCATCGCGGGTCAGGACATATACGCAATGCACTGCATATCCCTTCCGCTTTGCTTTTTCGAGCAGCAGCAGGTTTCGCTCAGTGGACAACACCGTTTCAAATGTGAAATCTTCTCCCCTTTCAATCAAACTGGCGCGTAATGTTTCCGCTTGTTGAGCGGCCTCAATGTCGGTCAATCCACGTTCCGCTTTAAGGTCATCGGCGTTGACATAAGTTCCGATGAGCTTGAATCTGCGCGTGACGGTTGTCTTCCCCGACCCGTTTGGCCCG
>Ga0268262_10005650_pt1 | contig 12322 bp, 12 predicted proteins | sample TergutNc150P3_FD_190354 | JGI IMG/M metagenome (GOLD analysis project Ga0268262, IMG submission 190354) | Nasutitermes corniger P3 segment gut microbial community from laboratory colony in Florida, USA - Nc150 P3 (SPAdes) (version 2) | ecosystem: Host-associated > Arthropoda: Insects >... | reverse complement strand
TGTTTGATAATATATACAATTAAAACAGTGTACTAAGCCTTTTACAGGCTTCTTCAACATCTTCCCTGTGACCAAAAGCGGAAAAGCGTATAAAGCCCTGTCCTGCGGGGCCGAAGCCTGCGCCGGGTGTAGTTACAACGTAACACTTTTCCAAGATTTGTGAAAACACATCCCAACTGTCCCTGCCCGGGAAATGAGCCCAGATGTATGGGGAATTATCGCCGCCTATGCAGTTTATTCCCAGCTTTTGAAGAGCGGCTCTTATCAATTTTGCGTTTCCAAGATAAAAATCCGTCAGCCTGCGGATTTCTTTCAGCCCTTCATCATCTAACGCGGCAAGTCCTCCCGCCTGAGCGATGTTGGACGCTCCGTTAAAGATTGTTCCTGCGATTCTGCTCCAGTCCGCATTGATACTTTCGCCTCCTGCGTACTTAAGTGCCTTCGGAACCACCGACCAGCCGAGGCGCACTCCCGTAAATCCTGCGGGTTTGGAGAATGAGTTTACTTCGATGGCGCATTTATCCGCCATGTCTATTTCGTAAATTGTTTTCGGCAGAGAAGAGTCGCGGATAAATTCGCTGTATGCGGCGTCAAAAACTATGAGACAGCCTTTATCAACGGCGGCTTTAATCAAAGCGGCAAGCTGTGTACGGCTGGAAACCGCTCCTGTCGGATTGTTAGGTGAACAATAATAAATAAGGCTGCTTTGCGGAATAAGATCAACATTCGGAAAATAGTCGTTTTCCGGCGTACAGGGGAGGTAAGTGATACTTGCATAGCCGCTGCCCTCCCAGCCTCCGGCGGCTCCGGCAAGAACCGAACCATCAGCATATACAGGATACGAAGGATCCTGTACCGCTATTTTTGTTCCCGATCCGAAAAGCATTTGTAATCTGCCGATGTCACACTTTGCTCCATCGGAAATAAAAATCTCATCAATGGAAAATTTGCCGTTATAAAAAACAGAAGAGATTTTTTCCCTTAGGGCGGCAAGCCCTTCATCCTGATAACCGGAATAACCTTCCGCAGTACCGAGTTTTTTTGCTCCTTCGACAAGACCTGCGTTTATATGAGGCAAAACAGGTTCGGTAGTATTGCCAACCCCTAAACTGATGATCTTCACATCCGGATGCGTAGCGGCAAATTCACGCCGTCTTTTGGCAACTTCGGGGAAAAGGTATCCGGCTTTTAAGTTTGCAATACAAGGATTTCGATTTATCATATTATCCTCTTAAGCCCATCATACTACAAAATCTTTTAATCTTTGAATATCCAATGTGGCTAAATAATCCTCGACTGTCTCAGAGCGGCGTATCTGCATAATTGATCCGTCCTTTCGCAGAAGAAGTTCTCCGCAGCGCAGCTTGCCGTTGTAGTTAAAACCCATCGACCTTCCGTGCGCGCCCGCATCGTGAATAACAACGAAGTCACCTGCTTCTCCGGAAGCGGCATCCGCATCCGCCGCAACATCAATCTTCGGTAATTTTCTCTGAACGGCAAACTTGTCGTTGTTTTCGCACAGGCTGCCCACCACATCATAGGTTTCAGATAACGGAGCGTTTTCCTTGCCGAGAATTGTTATGTGATGATAAGCTCCGTAAAGGGCAGGACGCATTAAATCGGCCATGCAGGCGTCAAGGGCAATATATTTACGGTAAATTTCTTTTTTATGAACTGCCCGAGCTACAAGCCAGCCGTAAGGGCCTGTTATTACCCTACCCCATTCTGTACGAATGCCTATCGGATCAAGGCCTGCCGGTTTGATAATTTCGTTATATGTTTCTTCTATTCCTTTTGCAAGTTTTTCAAAATTTATCCCTTCCTGTTCAGGTTTGTAGGGAATTCCCATACCGCCGCCAAGATTGATAAATTCCAAACGCACCCCTGTTTTATTTTTTATTTCAACAGCTAACTCAAATAACATCCGCGCAGTCTCAATATGATATGGAACAGAAAGTTCATTTGAAGCGACCATTGTGTGCAGGGCAAAACGTTTTACACCTTTATCTTTCAGCAGGGAATAACCATTAATTATCTGCTCGCGCGTAAGGCCGTATTTTGCTTCTTCAGGCTTTCCGATGATGGCGTTGCCTTCTTTGATGGGGCCCGGATTGTAACGCATTGAAATCAATTCCGGCAGTCCTGCAGTTTTTTCAAGAAACTCAATGTGTGTGAAGTCATCCAGGTTTATTACAGCGCCCATTTTACGGGCGGCCCTGTATTCCTCTGCGGGAGTTTCATTCGAAGTAAGCATAATATTTTCACCGGACATTCCCGCCATTTCCGCAAGAAGCAGTTCAGGATAACTGGAACAATCTGCGCCGAAACCTTCTTCTGAGAGAATCTTTAACATATAGGGGTTGGGCAATGCCTTTACCGCAAAATGATTCTTGTAAGAAGGAAAAACCGAAAATGCCGATTTAATCCGGCGGACATTTTCGAGTATTGCCTTTTCATCGTAAATATAAAACGGCGTCGGATATTGCTGTGAGAGCTTTTCCAGAGCAGCTTTATCAAGGGGAAAGTATTTTTCGCTCATGCAATAATATTAACAAAGAATCGAAAAGTAAAACAGGGTCAGCACTATTATTTAATAGTCGTAATGGCCTTGAGTATCTTTTCGGCAAATAACTTTTTATCAATTGGTTTTATTGCAAAGTCATTTGCACCGTTCTTTATTGATTCAATGACATTTTGTTTGTCGCTTTCACCTGTAATCATTACAACGGGCAATTTTTTTAATGTATCCGAATTCCTGATTGTTTTTAGAACATCCAATCCTGTCATTGATGTAGATAAATTCCAGTCAAGCAGAACAAAATCGACATGTCTGGTTTTCAAAAGCTTTAATGCATTTTCACCGTCTTCCGCCTCAAGAAAATAGCATGGCTCGCCTATTTTCATTTCAGATACATAATTTTTGATCAGATTACGGGTAGGTCGTGAATCATCAACTACTAAAAATTCCATAAAAACCTTGTCCTTTCCAATAATCAGTATTTAAAAAGAATTCTACACGAGTTTTATTAAAATAGTCAAATGAAAAATTGAAAAAATCATCCTAAATATCCCTTATATTTTAACAATTCCGCGTTAAGAATTCCGCCTCCTGCGGCGCCGCGTACGGTATTATGCGAAAATGCCGCAAAACGGATGTCAAACACGTTACAAGTGCGAAGCCTGCCGATTACGACTGCCATTGCCTTATCGGTATCGCGATCTTTGCGCGGTTGAGGACGATTATTCTCTTCGCGGTATATAACCGGCTGTTTTGGAGCCATTGGAAGCTCAGCTTCTTGCGGCAATCCCCTGTATACAGCCCAAATTTTAATAATTTCTTCCATTGAGGCGGGCTTTTTCACTCCAAATTCCAGCGAAACACAGGCAAAATGACCGTCAGTTACCGGTACACGGTTACAATGAGCGGAAATTTTCGGTAATTCCGCATTTTTAAACACACCATTTTCTATGGAACCGAAGATTTTGAGCGGTTCTTCCTCGGATTTCTCTTCTTCACCGCCTATGTAGGGTACAATATTGTCGATCATATCCAGCGAAGGAACACCGGGATAGCCCGCCCCGGAAACTGCCTGTAATGTAGTAACGATAATCCTCTGAGCGGCATAACCTGCCTGAGCAAGCGCATGGATCGGAGCCATATAGCTTTGAATTGAACAGTTGGGTTTTACCGCAATAAAACCGCGATCCCAGCCGCGCGCTTTTTTCTGCATCGGAATAATATCAGCGTGATCGGGATTTATTTCCGCAATAAGAACCGGAACATCAAGCGTCCAGCGGTGCGCCGAAGCGTTTGAAATTACCGGAATGCCCGCCGCTGCATATTGTTCTTCAAGAGAGCGGGTTTCGTCCTTGCCCATTTCAAGGGCTGAAAAAACAAATGAACAATCGCCTTTTTTAAAAGCTGCAATGGCGCGGTTTACATCGTTAGCGTCTTCGACAACTAACCCGCCTACATGGGGAGCATAGGTTTTCGCAAGGTGCCACCTTCCGGCGACCGCTTCTTCATATTTTTTACCGGCGCTGCGGGGCGAGGCTGCCGCATAACGTACCTCGAACCATGGATGATCATTCAGAAGAGTAATGTACTGCTGTCCAACCATACCCGTCGCACCTAATATGCCGACAGGAATCTTTCCCATAAAGCTGCTCCTTACGGAGTAATTTAAAGAGATTTTTAAATAATGTCAAGTTAAAATAACGTATGATTGTCAGTGTTTCAAGAAGGTGTGATATTCCAAGATACCGGTTTAAATGGTTCATGGAAAGGCTTGATGCGGGGTTTTGTGAAGTAACAAACCCTTACAACCGGAAGCAGATAAAACGTGTTTCCCTGCTTCCAGCAGTACAGGGAATGAATCCTGAAGATACGCTTGATTATGCCGATGCTTTTGTCTTTTGGACAAGAGAGCCGGAAAACATTCTTGCAAACGCAGATGAACTTGAAAAACGCGGGTTTCGTTTTTATGTAATGGTTACTGTTACCGGATATCCTGCCGAACTGGAACCTAATATGACGGACACATCGAAGGTTTTAGATTCCATGAAAAAACTGGCGCAAAAAATCGGACAAGACAGGATTATTTGGCGTTACGATCCTGTCATTTTAACAAGTATTACTGATGAAAATTTTCATTACAAAAATTTTCAGGCTTTGGCGCAAACTCTTTCCGGTTCTGTCCGGCGGGTTATTATCAGTATTTATGATGAATATCCTGCGGCAAAAAAGCGTCTTGAATTACAAAAGCTGGAACCTCATGATATTAATCCACAACTGCTTGTTAGCTTTTCGAAAAGCGCGGAAGCCGCCGGTATGGAAATTCAAAGCTGCGCGGAAAAAGAAGACTTTTCTTCTTTTGGAATTAAGAGCGGAGCGTGTATTGACGCGGCATTAATTAATAAACTGTGGAGAATTGAAAACATCAATAAAGATAAGTACCAGCGTCCTAACTGTCTCTGCTGTAAGAGTGTTGATATCGGCGCTTACGGAACTTGTAACGCGCAATGTGTTTATTGTTATGCTAATCGCTGACATGTCAACAAAGTCTATGAATCAACTTCGTTGCCTTCGTACTTCGTACAACAACACTCCGGCAGCTACTGATACATTGAGCGAATCAATCCGTCCTATCGAAGGAATTCCCACCATGCCGTCACAGCGTTCTCGTAAAAGCCGTGAAATGCCGCTTCCCTCGCCGCCCATTACCAGCGCCGTCCTGCCGCTTAAATCTTTTTTGTAAACAGGCTCTCCTTCCATGTCGGCGCCGTAAATCCAAAAGCCGGCTTTTTTTAAGTCTTCCATTGCTCTTACCAAATTGGAAGCTTCAGCCTGCGCTACCCATGAAACGGCGCCTGCCGAAGTCTGCGAAATAACAGCCGAGTTTTTTGCGCTGCGGCGATTCCTCCCGACAACCAGATCAACCCCAAATTGATCGCAGCATCGAAGAATAGCGCCGTAATTATGCGGATCGGTAATTTCGTCCAATATGAGAACAAGCGCGTCTTTACGGTCTCCCAGACCGGTGATAAAATTATCAAGGCTTATGTCAGCGCCGCCTGCTTCATCTTCAACCTGAAGAGCTATTCCCCGGTTATCGGGAGCAAGACCGTCAAGATCAAATGTTCCTGTTCTTTCAAGACGTATTTTTTTTTCGACCGCAAGCGAAACAATTTCTTTCGCGCGCGGACCAGCTTTTGCAACTAACAGCGGGCCGCAAAGACGGCCTGATCTTATTCTCTCTTCAATTACATGAAAACCTGTCAAGTACATCATTTTAATTTACCTGTATATTTCTGTACGAACCCGCATGGGCGGTATGTCATTTTTGCCTGACGCAATCCTTCGTTTCCAAGGTCCTGTTCGCGGTTAATCAAAGTGAAAAACCGAGGGAGCGATTCGGCAAACGCCTGATTCATAAATTGATAAATACCTTTGTATTCATCAATCGCTTTTTCAAAATGAATTGCAAACATCCTTCCTCTTGCGATACTTTCACCCAGACAATAGGCGGCGGGATTTCCGCTGACAAAAAAGATTGTTCCCCTCAATGCAAGAACATCAAATAAATCAAGAGCCTCTTTTGAAGCCTTATAATCGCCTTCAGGCAGGCTATCCTGCCGCCATCTGTCCAAAATTTCGTTAGCTGCGGGAATTGTCTCTTTACTCACAGGCTTTTGTTCATGATCGGGATAGGTGTTTATGAAATGATTAACATGATTTTTCTTTTTGTGATATTTTTTCCCGCTCAGTTCAGCTAAATCTTTGCGGTAATAAAGATAATCAAAATTATCCCTGTCTTCCGTAAAAACAACGCCTCGCTCCTCTAATTTCTCCCTGACCGGAGAAAGAACTGACTGTGAAATATTTTTCCAGTAATCATGAGTTTTAAACAAATCTTCAAGTGTTTTCCAGTCAGGAGCGGCGCAGGGAGTCATAAAAAATGTTTTTTCGCGTTCTGTTCCGCCTGAAGGCTGTACGCCCGAGATGATAAACCCTCCGTCTTCGCTTACGTTACGCGAAATGCGGTACTTGTATCTGTTTCTGAAAAGATAAAGCCCCGAAAAAGTAAATTCCGAAACTCCGTCGGATGTCAGGGACAGGCGCGGGTGCAGACTGTCTCTTAATCCAGCATCCAAAGGAGCAAAATCGGGATAACACGGAACGGACATAATCAGTTTTCAGTTTTTTCCTTTTCCGCTTTTTTTGCAAGAATTGATTTTCGCGTCCCCATTAAAATTGAAATAGGTTCCATAAAATGAATATTTTCGCATAATATTCTGATAATAACCGTCATAGGAACAGCAAGAATCATTCCGGCAAATCCCCATATATAACCCCAGATTGCCAATGAAGTCAGAACAATGAGCGGCGAGATTCCGACATGTTCTCCTATTATTTTGGGATCCATTGTATATCCAAGCACAAGATTAACCAGCAGGACTACGGAAACTACCATAATTACCGGGCCGGGTTCAGGCCAAAATTGAACCAAAGCAAATAACGATACAACAAGACCGCATGCAATGCTGCCTAAATTGGGAATAAAATTCAGGATAAATTGAAGAATACCCCAAAAAATTGCAAACTCAAGCCCAATCAAATGAAACGCAATGGCGAATATTACGCCATTGGCGACAGAAATATAGAATTTTGCCGTTAAATACCGCGTAACCTGAGACATCAAGTCATGTCCCATTTGATGAATGCGGTCTGAATGACTTTCAAACGCAATTTCCAGTTTTTCTTTAAAATATTTTGTCTCCAGCAAAATAAACACAACAAAGATAACAACCAAAACGGCGCTTGTAATAAATTGAAAAAAGATATTGGAAAACGAAAAGGTAAAATTGTAGACCCATGTACGAATTCCCAGTTGACTCCAAAGATTCTGCCAAATACTCAGGGATTCATCGTAAGAAAGCTCCAGTAAATGGGCAACCCAGATATAAATATCGTTTATTCGTCTCTCGTATTTTACATAGAGAGAAAAAATATTTCTCCCTGATGTAAAAAGAACCATTCCAAAGACAGACAGACCTGCGGCAATAATAAAAACTACAAGCAATATTGATAAAAAACGCGGTATTTTGAATTTATCAAGCCACCTGACCAGCGGATACATTACAAAAGCCAATAAAACGGCAATTGTAAAAGGTAAAACCACCATTGATGCGATTTTCAATACGGCTCCGATTAGAACACAGCCCATGAAAATCAGAATGAAAAAAATTGCGCGGCCTGAATTAAAAGTTTTAAATCTATCCTTCACGCAGGTATTATGTCATATTTATTAAAATTAAGCAATAAATCGTTACATTTGAAACCTTAGACCAAGCGTAGCGCCAAAATTACCGCCAAAAAATTCATACATACCGGTTAAGTCAAGCCTGGCATAAACCAAGTTGAAAGATAGTCCTCCAAAGACACGTGTATTCATAGGTTTACCTTTAGTGATTGCTTCAAATTTTCCGAGTTCAACTTTTGTTACGCCGAATCTTTTCATTTTTTCCTCTTCTGCATTTATTGATAAATTTGAAGCTGAAATTCTATAACCGGTTTCTGACAACGAAATACTAAATCCTGCTCCGGCATAGGGAGTTAAAATTTTATAGGGGAAAGAAGCCTGCATTTTTAGTTCAATATTTGTAGTTTTCCATATAACACCTACTGTAGGTTTATCGGCCTTAAAATTAATACCGCCTCCGGTAAAATTAATATTGTCAGTAAATTCCTTAGAAACTTCTCCGTTTAAGTAATTAAAACCCAAGCCGACGGATAACCTCATCGGAAGTACTTTGCTGTTTACGATAACGTAACGAACATCAGCTCCGATAAGCGTATTTTTTATTTCGGCTCGAAGATACGAAGACAGTAATTTTGGAGGCAAATAACCAAACTTAACGCCAAAATCAACAGGAATAACCGGGAGTCCGATTCTCGCGTCAAAAGAATAAGCCGGAAGGAGAAACATATCAAGGGCAAACGTCGTATAATCAACTTTAAGTACTTTTAAATATTCCAGCATATTCTTAATTTTCTCATAATCCATCATGACTGCGCCTGCAGAAATACCAATACCAAAATGCGGGAAACTGCCGATATAAGCGTCAGACCAATTTAACCCTATTGTAGAACTAAATGGCAATACATGAAGCATTTCTTCGGAAAAACTTTCAGTAATCTTCTGCAGCTGAGAAAAATCTATAGTAGTATCTACGGCAAATACCTGACTTGCAATTAACATTAGTATTACTAAAAAAATCAAAATTGGTTTACCGGAATGTATCATAAAACCTCCTGACAGATTATTCTGGATATTATTTTGAGAGTATTCATCTATGTATATAATCGGAAAAATATTAATAAAAAAACAGAAATTATTTATTATGACGTTATTTTATTTTTTGTCGGATTGGAATTCCTGTAAAAATACGGTATTTTACCGAAAATCAGCTTGATCAGGCGCTTTATGTATATTACCATAAATTGCTCTGTGTCAGGAACCGTGCGAGTATGCGCCGCCTAACCCCGCCAGGTCCGGAAGGAAGCAACGGTAAGCGGAGGTATACTGCGCCGCGGCCCTCCTGGCACAGGGCTTTTCTTTTTAATTTCTTTTTGTAAACTGTTAATATGGCAGCCTCTGAATATGAAGTAACCGCCTCCAGATACAGACCGAAAACTTTTGACGAATTGGCAGGTCAGGAATTTGTTGTTTCTACCCTTAAAAATTCATTAAAAAACGGACATATCGCCCATGCCTACCTTTTTTCCGGACCGAGAGGCTGCGGTAAAACAAGCGCCGCCAGAATTCTGGCTCGTTCATTAAACTGCGAAAAAGGGCCGATTGAGGGACCATGCGGCGTTTGCGATAACTGCCGCGCAATCAATCAGGGAGCCAGCATGGATGTGCTGGAAATTGACGGCGCTTCCAACAACTCGGTCAACGACGTACGCCAGATAAAGGACGAAGTTCTTTTTCCGCCTCAGACCGGCAAATATAAAGTTTACATCATAGACGAAGTACATATGCTTTCCTCTAGCGCGTTTAACGCGCTTCTAAAAACCATAGAAGAGCCGCCGCCCTACATTGTATTTATCTTTGCCACAACCGAGCTGCACAAAGTCCCTGCGACAATAAAAAGCCGCTGTCAGCAGTTTAATTTCAGGCTTATATCTGTCGAGACAATTCAAGGAATGCTGAAAAAAATCTGCGCCGAAAATAAAATTGAAGCTGAAGAAGAAGCCCTGTTCTGGATAGCGAGGGAATCCACCGGCAGTATGAGGGACGCATTCACTCTTTATGATCAGATTGTCTCTTTTTCCGCAGGCAGTATTCGCAGTGAATTAATCCGGCAAAAACTGGGTATAATCGGCCTTGAAAAATTAAACGCGCTGGCGGAAGTCTGCGCCGCAAATGATACGCAAAACGCTTTCTCGCTGACAGATGAAATTCTTTCTTCAGGTGTGGCGATCGAACAATTTATAATTGATCTCGCAGGATATTACCGCAGTCTGCTGCTGCTTAAAAACGGCATAACACGGGAATCCCTTTTAGGTTTCCGCTCTTCCCAGTTTTCGGCAAAAGCGCTGGAAATATTTGATTCAATCCATCTTGAACAGGCGCTGGACATTTTGCTTAACTGTTACCGCGACATCCGCTATTCGGTGTCTCCGCGTTTTGAACTCGAAAATGTGATTTCCAAATTGTCATGGTTAAGCCGCTGGATTTCTCCGTTGGAATTAAAGGAAGCTGTTGAAAATGCGCGGCTTGCGCTTGGACAGCCAAAACCTCCGAATATACCGAATCAAACAAATACGGTTTTGCGTAACGTTTCAAACAGCCGGTCTGAAAATGCCGCAGTTGAAAAGCCGTCTTCAGGCACATCCGTAAATGAACGTTCACTTACCGATGAATTTAAGCGTATGGTCGCCGAAAAGGAAACCAGCGCGGCGAAAGTTTCCTCCGGCGATGATGAAGATGTCCCTCTTTGGGACAGTGCGGTACATGAAACAAAAACCGAAAGTGAAATTCCGCCGCAGGTTGAGCGCGTGCTGTCTTTAATACCGGGAACAATGATTAATGACGAATAACGGAGTTTGCAGATGAATATTAATCCATTTGAATTGCTGAAAAACGCTCAGAAGATTCAGGAGCAGATGAGCGGTTTTCAGGAAAAACTCGGCGCTATAGCAGTAACAGGCGCTTCAGGCGGCGGCCTTGTGGAAATTGATATAAACGGAAAACTGGAAGTAAACGCTGTACGAATTGCGCCGGAAGCCGCCAAAGATATTGAAATGCTTCAGGATTTAATCATATCGGCTTTTTCTGACGGTACGGCAAAGGTCAGGGAGGCTGTAAGCAGAGAAGCCTCCTCCATGACAGGCGGCTTAAACATACCCGGTTTCCCCGGCAGTTTCGTCTGATACGGAAGCCTTGCTCGTGAAAGCAAATGCCCTGGACAGGCTTGTAACGTTATTTTCAAAACTTCCCGGTATCGGGAAAAAAAGCGCGGGCAGAATTGCCTATTACATTCTGGAAAACAGCCCCGTACTTGCGGAAACCCTGGCGAAAGAATTATCCGGCCTGCATCAGGCAATTTTCCGCTGCGGAACATGCGGCGGCTTTACGGAAACCGACCCTTGTTCTGTCTGCTCGGATACAGGCCGGGATCACTCACTCATTTGTGTTGTGGAAAGCGCGCAGGATATGCGCATAATAGAAGAAGCGCATGAATTCCCCGGAGTTTATCATGTTCTTGGGGGATTAATCGCCCCGCTGGAAGGAATAGGGCCCGCAAATCTTTCAATCGGTAAACTTATGGATCGTCTTCACGATGATAATGTCAAGGAACTCATTATTGCGTTGAACCCGACCGTTGAGGGTGATACAACGGCGTTATATCTGCAAAAGCAGTTAAAAAATATACCTGTAGTAATTACGCGCCTTGCGTCGGGAATGCCTGTCGGCGGGAATATTGAATACATTGACAAGCTTACGTTATTACGCAGTTTCCGCGGGCGTGTGAAAATATAACGTATAATCAAATCAAAAAACTTTAGTCAGTGAAAATCGCCCCATCTTTTACCGGTTTCCACGCTTGCCCGCAGGGGGACGCGCAGTTTCACAGCCTGTTCCATTTCCGTCTTGACCAGTTTCGCAATATCAGCGGCTTCTTCCTGCCTGCATTCAAGAATAAGTTCATCGTGAACTTGCAGTAAAAGACGCGCGCGCTGTGCGCTGTTTTGCCGCGTATTTTCCGGCGCGGACAAACTCTTGTCCAGATTAAGCATGGCAAATTTAACAATATCCGCCGCTGACCCTTGAATCGGAGTATTTACCGCAATGCGTTCAGCGGCGGATTTTTCGGTTTTGTTACGCGAATTAATTGTGGGAATATACCTGCGTCGTCCGAATAATGTCGTGACATAACCGTTTTGTTCCGTCTTTTTTATTGTGTCTTCAATAAAAGACTTTACTCCCGAATAAGTGTTAAAATAAGCGTTAATAAAATTCGAAGCTTCGCTTCTGCTGATATTCAGTTCATTCGCAAGACGGAAAGCGCTCATTCCGTATATTACTCCGAAGTTAATTGTTTTTGCCATGCGTCTCTGTTCGCTTTTTACTTCGCTTTCATCAATGCCGAAAATCAACGCCGCGGTGCGGGCATGAACATCCCTGTTTTCCATGAAGGCGGAAAGTAAATTTTTATCTTCGGAAAGATGCGCAAGCACAACCAGTTCTATCTGGCTGTAATCGGCTGATATCAGCAAACAGCCCGGTTTTGCGACAAACGCTTCCCTGAT
>Ga0268262_10005649_pt1 | contig 12324 bp, 7 predicted proteins | sample TergutNc150P3_FD_190354 | JGI IMG/M metagenome (GOLD analysis project Ga0268262, IMG submission 190354) | Nasutitermes corniger P3 segment gut microbial community from laboratory colony in Florida, USA - Nc150 P3 (SPAdes) (version 2) | ecosystem: Host-associated > Arthropoda: Insects > Digestive... | reverse complement strand
CGGCGGTAACGATTAATGAAAACGCCGACCCCGACGTTCCCCATGACGTAGGTCTTGCCCTCAACCACATTTCCCCCGACCGCCGCGAATTCCTCCACAGCGAAGGCAATTCGGCTGCCCACACCAAGTCAAGTCTGGTGGGGCCTTCCATTACCATAATTGTTTCCGGCGGCCGTCTGCTGTTGGGAACATGGCAAGGCATCTGGTTTAATGAGTATGACGGACCACGTTCACGGAAAGTGCATGTGAGATTATTAGGAGAATAATAGAAGAATATAACCACGGAGGTCACGGAGTACCACGGAGTTTTGATACGATAACACTTTTCCTCCGTGAAACTCCGTGTACTCCGTGGTAAAAAATTCTTATATTTATGATGTTGTGACAGTCACCTTTAAGGAGTAAACATGAGAGCATTATTTATCGGGGGAACCGGTACTATAAGCACGGCAATCTCAAAGTTGGTATTGGAACAGGGCTGGGAACTGTTTCTGCTGAACCGGGGCAGCCGCAATACGGCGATTGATACAAAAGGCAAGCCGGGAAAATTGGTTGAAATAAACTGTGACATCAGAACGGAAAGCGTGGAATCAATCCGCGCAAAGGTACTGGCGGCGGGTGGGGAACAACCGTTTGATGTAGCCGCCGATTTTATCGCCTTTACAACCGACCATGTTGCAAAAGATTTTGACATTTTTAAGAACCTGTGCCGGCAGTATTTTTTTATCAGTTCGGCGTCGGCGTACCAAAAGCCCCTGTCTTCATACCTGATTACGGAAAGCACCCCGCTGGCGAATCCCTATTGGGAATACTCCCGCAATAAAATCGCCTGCGAGGAATTTCTTATGGCAAAGTACCGCGAATGTGGCTTTCCCGTTACCATAATCAGGCCGAGTCATACCTACGATGAACGAAGCGTCCCGCTGGGAGTCCACGGCAATAAGGGAAGCTGGCAGGTGGTTAAGCGGATGATCGAAGGCAAGCCGGTAATCATCCACGGCGACGGCGCAAGCCTGTGGACAATGACACATAACAGCGATTTTGCCCGCGCCTTTGCCGGCTTAATGGGAAACATTCACGCCATCGGCGAGGCGGTGCAGATAACCTCTGATGAGACTCTGACCTGGAACCAGATATACCATGCCATTGCCGCCGTCCTTAATGTTCCGCTCAAGGCGGTGTACATGCCCAGCGATTTTCTTGCCCAATGCAGTACCTATGATTTTACCGGCGGTCTTATCGGCGACAAGGCAAATTCAGTGGTCTTTGACAATACCAAACTCAAGCGGCTGGTTCCCGGCTTTTGCGCCCGCGTTCGTTTTGATCAGGGGATACGGGAAACCATCGCCTATGTACTGGCTCATAAGGACTGTCAGACAGAAGACCCCGAATTTGACGCATGGTGCGACAGGATCATTGCGGCGCGGGAACAGGCAGTTAAAGGATTAGGGAACGGCTGAAAGGCTGTGAATGTACTAATCGGGCAACCCGGATTTGAACCGGGGACCCCAAGTCCCCCAGACTTGTACGCTAAACCAACTGCGCTATTGCCCGGTCAGGGCATCCGCAGCCTTTCCGTGAAAAATTAGCATTTTTAGCAGGTATTGTCAATATAAACATTCTTACAAGAGAACTTCGTGATCTTTGTTCCTTCGTGATCTTTGTGTGAACTACTTCTCGGTTAAATTACTAACCCCATCCCACGTATCAGGCGGCGGCTCTTTTAAAAATGTTTCGCAGCGTTTGAAGTATTTGGCGGAGGGGCCGCCGTTTTCGATGGCGTGGGTTTGTTTGAAGCCTTGAGCGGCTTCTCTCCATTGGCGGTTGTTGTAGTAATCAAGCGCCTGGTGGAAAACGGTGACAAGTTGTTTTTCCTGCGGGGTCGCGTCTTCGGCAGTGTTTACCAGTTCGTGAAGCTGTACCGGCTCGTTGATGCCGACTACCCGGACGCGGTCAAGCCTGCGGGTGAGAATCTTGTTGTCGGTTTCACGGATTGTCGCGTCAGATGCGAGTATCCAGGTGCCGTATTGCTTGTTGACGCCTTCCAGACGGGCGGCAAGGTTTACCGCGTTTCCCATAATCGTGTAATTCATCTTGTTGCCGGTGCCCATGTTGCCGGCGACCATTTTTCCCGTGTTGATGCCGATTCTGGTTAACAGCGGGGAAGGGGAAAGGCCGTCTTTCATAATTGTTTCGTTCAGTGTCTTTTCAATACGCTTCATGGTAATGGCGGAAAGGCATGCCCTTAACGCGTGATCGGGAAGTTCCATAGGCGCGCCAAAGAAGGCGATAATGGCGTCGCCTTCGTATTTGTCAATCGTTCCCTTTTCTTCCAGAACTACGTCGCTCATGTCGCTCAGGTAAAAGTTAAGAAGATGGACGAGGCGTTCAGGATCAAGTTTTTCCGATATGGTGGAAAAGCCCTGGACATCGGTAAAGATCGCGCTCATGTGGCGCATGGTTCCGCCCAACTGAAGGCGGGAAGGATCGGCGATAATTTCTTTAACCACGTCCTGGGAAACATAAGTGGAAAACGCCTTGCGGATAAATTGTTTTTCCCGCTCGGAACCCGCGTAGGAAATTATTTCCCGCACTATAGCGGCGCTGATCATGGCGAAAGTTACCAGCAGGGGGCTGAAATAAATTCCCGTAAAACGGAATAAACCCGCCGCCGCCGCGATGATCAGGGCGGTTATGACAAAGCCCCCCGCGGCCCTTAATACCGGCGCAAGCTGCGCGCTTGCCAGGAAAAACAAGGTGGTGAAAATCAGGACGAACAGCATCACCCACATTCTGCCGATGGGCAGGAGGAATATCTGCGAAAGAATCATGTCCAGCACTACGGCGTGGGTTCCTACGTTAATATATTCCCCGTGAAAGGGGTTTGCGCCCATATCGGTGGTTCCCGTATCGGTCCGGCCCAGTATGCAGAATTTGTCACTTACCGTATGTTCGATAAATGCCGCCGTGTCTATGTATTGATCCAGGTTTATTTTCAGATAGTCCGTCAGAGTCGTAATATAAGCGGCTTCATCGCTGATGGTGTCCCCGCTTCCGGGATACATTTCCATCAAATCCGGCAGTAACGCGTTTATCTTTTCACCGGGGGCAATAGTCAGCAGTTCCCGTATAAGGCCGCGGCTTTGGCTGCGGTAATCCATATAGGCGGTAAAGGATTCTTCGGAACGGTTTTCCAGCGCCGTTGTTTTGGCGTCGCGAATCGCGTCAAAAAGTTCCGCCAGGTTTCCGGTGATAAAGGGTATCCTTGACAGAGAAGAATCAAATTGGGCAAAGAAAGGAATATCCGCGGAGCCCAGGGCGCGGACATACTGTTCCATATCGGCTTCAAGGTCTTCCAGAAGGGAGAAATCCGCGAATGAAATGTGAGTATAACTGTCTCGGTAATCTTCTTTGGGCCAATCAAGCATCATGCGGGCATTGCCGTCCAGAGGAATGGTAATGTCTTTGGTGGCGCCGTTGGACAGATGCGCGCCTTTAATAATAAGCCGGTGATTGTTTAAATCTATGTCCGGCCTTCCCATATAATTGATCAGGGGGGCAAAGGCAAGCTGCAAATACCAATGATCAAAAATATTCTGAGAAAGGTAAATGCGCCGCCGTATGCCGTCAGAGTCAATTTCCACGTTGGTGTAACCTGCCCCCTGCGCCGACAGGACAAAGCCGGGCAGGGCGGGCAGAATGTCAATAAATTTTCCCCTGTTGGTATTGGGCGCGGCATTAACCGGATAGGAAAAATGTTCTTCCGCTATGGGACGCCGGTCCGCCTGTTCGCCGGAAAGCGGGTCGGCGCGGAGGTTCAAAGTCGCCCAGCTTCTGCCAAACAGCCCGGAAGCCTGAATCATGTAGAGGTCGTTGTCACGCGCTACGCCCTGGGCGCGGGAAAAAAGTTTTTTCTGCTCATCGTTGACAATACCGGAAAAAGCCCGCGCGTAAGCGTCAATGTCGGTGCGGCTCAATCTGCCGGAACCCAGAGCGGAAAAAATATCCGCCGCCGCCGAGTTGATTTCGGAAAAACTGCGGTTAAAATCCGCGGGCAGGCCCTGATTCAGGTAAAGCGTATCTACGCCCTGAGGTCCGCGGTCGATATACTCAATATCAAAAATAGCCGCGCGGGCGCCGTATTCCTTGAGCCGGATGAGGGCATCCGCGGTGATCGAGCGCGGCCAGGGGAAAATGCCGTTATACGCAATAGCGTTGTCGTCTACGTCAAGGAAAACAATGTCGGGACTGCGTTCCCGGTTGGGGCGGAAATGGAGAAACAGATCATACGTACGGTCTTCCAGGGAATCAAAAATTCCTACGATAGATAAAAGCGAGAACAAAACCGCCGCTGTAAACCCTATAAGGAGATTTTTCCAGTTCTTCATCAGTCTGTTAATAGTTTACGTTAATGGTGAATTCTCCGTTTTCGGGAGATGATATGCCCGGGCTTTCAGGAATGGTTATTACGCCGCTGCTGCCGCCGCTGTCAGATCCCACCGGCGCGGATGGCCGCAGGTTCTTGCCGCTGATTTCAATGGGGCTGACGGCTTTGCCGTTTTCCTGTATCTGGGAGGAGAAACCGGTGCTTATCAGCATACCGGCGCCCCGGCTGCCTTTAAAATTAACCGTTCCGTGATTTACATAGAGATTGCGGGTATCGAATTCAAAACTGGTTCCCCGCACCGAAGCGGTGGCGCTGGGACTGCTGACCGACATGGCGGCTCTGGTTCCTGCCGGCGGATTTACGTCCACCCGCACCCTTCCGGCCTGAAGGTTGACGTTCAGCGATTCCGCGCCCGTTGTGGAGCTGATCTCCGTAAGGGTCAGGCGGGTAAGGGGCCGCACGGTCAGTACGGCGCTTCCCACCTGAACCAAAGTCGTGCTTTTAAAGCCGGTGGAAATTACCGTTTGCTGCCCTACCGTATCGCCGGTTTTCGCGGGCACATAGTTTGCGGCGCCGGGATTTTTCAGTTCCACCGTGCCGCTTAATTCCTTAATCATGCCGTTTTGGGCAAAAACGCCCAGGCCCATAACCATCAAACAAACCGCTAAAATCGTCCTTTTCATAGTTTCCCCCTTAATTTAGAAACCTTAATTAGTATAACGCAAAAATAAGATTTAATTCTACCCTCCAGAGAATAGGAGCGTTCCGATGCACGGTACCCATCGCGGGTATAAAGCCTCCGCCTCCCAGGTTTACCTGTATGTCTGAAATCGGACTCCACAGGAACCGTCCGAACAATTCAGTGCCTAAAATATAGCCGTCCTCGGCATTGGCATTGATAGGATATCCGTTATAGGTTCCCAAATCGCTGCGCAAAAAGCAGGAAGCGGTAACGCCGGCGGCAAAAATTTGGTGCAGCCGCGTCAGATAATCCAGCGAAACAACCGAAAGCCCCGACAGTTTTGCCTTGAGAATATTGCCCTGATACACGGTCGTCAGCGGCAGAAACGCCATGAGGGAACCGTCTTCCGATACCCCGCTGGAGTAACGCGCCGCCAGCGAAAGCCGGGACGTCGCGAACATCCAGGCGACCCCTAATTCCCCCGCCAGGGCGAGTTTAAAATCGTCCGCGTATTCCATCGCTTCCAGGCAGCCGCCCAGACTAAAGATCAGGGAGTCAGCCGGCACGGAAATCTTTGCCGTCACATATTGGCTGTTCAGGGTATTTTTTTCGTTAAGATCAAACTGGCCCAGAAGGGATAACTGCACGTGAACCATTTCAGCCAGGTTCTGATGTTCAAAGCCCAGCATCGCGAGGGCGCGGCGGGGGGCAAAATAAGTATCAGCAAAATTATCATAATCTATGATAGTGTTATACGATTCCAGTTCCGGCTGAGTCATGGTAATGTGGGCGCGTTCCTTGTAAAGGAACCCCGTATACCAGCCTCCCGCCTTGACGCTTCCTTCTCCCACATCCAGGGAAACAGCCGCCCCGTCAAAAAGCCCCGCGGCGACAATGCCCAAAGGATCGGCGTACGACATGCGGCCCACGGAGAAATCCCCGGAACCGAAATTCATAAAGAATTCCGTCCGCAGAAGTTCCGGCACACATCTGAGGGTTTCGTCTTTCCAGTCAACTACGGCGCTTGCGGAAATATAAACGCCGCTTTTATCCCCCGTAACGGAAAACCGCGGGGTCAGAGTCCCCGAATACTCAAGCGCGTCGTCGCTTTCGGGAACGGCGTTATGAGGGGCGGCGTTGTTTTGAGAACCGCTGTAAGCGGCGGTCTGATCCAGAATGAGTCCGAAGTCCGCCGCCCGGAGGGGCACCCCAAGGAACATCCCCAAAGACAGGGTCAGCGCGCATGTTAATAGTTTTATGTATTTTTTCATAATTGATTATCCAGTATGGTAAGTTCTACCCGCCGATTAAGGGCCATTCCCGCCGAGGTTTTATTACTCGCAATGGGCCGCCGCGAGCCGTAGCCGCGGACTTCGATTTCATTCGCCTTTCGGGCGCCCAGAGAAATCAGATAATTTGCCGCCGACTGCGCCCGTTCCAGAGAAATTTTCATCTGGTTATGCTCTGTTCCCGCGTGCGCCGTATGTCCTGAAACCAAAATCCTGCGCCCGGGAATTGAATTAAGTATTTGGGCTATTTCCCGGAGTTTTTTCTTTTCCGTTTCCGGCAGTTCGGTGGAATTTGCCGGAAACTGTATATTGGAAAGGCTGATGGTAACCCCTTCGGCGGTAACGCGGGCGCTGGTATCGACCACAGCCAGAACCTCAAGCTGGGTATTTATTTCCTCCGCCAAAGCCTCTTGCTTCGCGTGGGCTATTTCCTGTTTTGCCGTCATGGGCTCCGGCTCTCTTTCGGCCGCCACATAAATCTCGTTTTCCAGGCGGGACAAAAGCCGGTTTATCAGAAACAGCAGATGTTCCCCCGATACGTTCATTTTAGGATCAGCCATGCCCTGAATGACATCCTTATACACCAGCTCCCGGTACGCGTAGTGGGGACTTTTTGTCAGTGAATACCACATGCCGCCTTTGACGGAGAAGGACCCCATCAGCAGCAGTGAAATCCCGTCAAGCCGGGCGGTGTCGCCCGCCGCCGTGTTTTGAGGCAGCCATTTTTTGTCAATCGCGAACGAGCAGGCCCGTTCCGGGTCTTTCAGCCTTGCCGCGTCCGCCGCCTCCAGCACAAAGCGCGCCGCCTGCCCGTAATTGACCGCCTGAATCCGCAGCAGGTCTTCTATTTCCGCCGCGGTCTGCGCGAACAGCGGCGCGGAAATCACGCCGATTAAAAGAACTGCCAGAACCGTAAAAAACTTTCTCAACATAATATCTATCCTTTTTATCAAATAACAGGTAATAAATAACAAATAACAAAGTAAGAAGTCGCATTTCTTCCTTTGTTATTTGTTACCTGTTATTTGTTATTTGCTATTTGCTCTCCGGCGCCATTCTTTCTCATGTATCGCGCAATAAAAAAAATGGTAAAACCCAATATGGCAATAATAATCGAAACAACCAGTTGAAAAATCATGTTCATGCCATTACCTCACTCACTCCCCTTTTCTCAACCTTCGAAGAATTTTTACCACGGAGGTCACGGAGTTTCACGGAGGGATGAAGTTTTCGTATCAAAACTCCGTGGTACTCCGTGTACACTCCGTGTAACTCCGTGGTTATATTCTTCCTGGCTCCAGTCACCGTTTTGCTCTCCTTCGATTCCGCAGAACTCAGGGACGCACCAAACGGAAGCCGATGCTGAAGTTCCTGAAGTTCGGGTCATGACCGATCCGAGACACCGAACGCATGGAGTAGTTGATATCACCGTCGTTAAAACTCCCGCCGCGTAGCACCCGGGCGTTGCCAGTAGTCGCTCCCATCGGATCTGTTTGCGCCCCGTTCGAATAGTTCCCATGCCGGTCCCAACACCATTCCTGCACATTCCCGCTCATGTCATACAAGCCAAGACCGTTGGGAAACTTCTTCCCCACTTCGTGAGACTTGCCTCCGCTGTTGGCATAACGCCACGCCACATCATCAATCGTATTGCTTCCCGCATATGTGTAGTTCTCCGGCGTACTTCCTCCCTTCGCCGCATATTCCCACTGCGCCTCGGTGGGCAGACGGTAACCATTGGAACCGGCAATGATTGCTGCAGAATTCCACGTCGTGTTGTCGCTGCTTTCTGGTACTGTTCCCCATTCATCAGGATCGGTACTTCCCGATATGCGGTACGCGGGGCTTAAGCCCTCCGCTATACTCAGCTTGTTGCAAAATACAATAGCGTCATACCAGCCTACCTGTTCCACCGGCAACTTGCCCGGCGTTCCATCTTCCCCGAGTACCGCTGTTTTATAATAACTCGGATTGCTCTCCATCACCGCCTGATATAGTTCCTGCGTTACCGGATACTTGCCCATGTAAAAGCCGGTCGTCAGCGTTACGGTGTGTACCGGGGTTATGTCGGTGCCACCGCCCAGGTCTTTTCCCATCTCGAAATTGCCGCTGGGGATATAGATCATTTCTAACAGTACCCCCTTCACCACTTTAATGGTGTCATTGGTGGTTGTCAGATCGCCGTTAGTTATATCCCAAGTACCATCTGTTCTTAACGTGCCGTATTGGGCGGTGCCAAGGGGGGTGAAGCTGCCGAAACACAGCGCCACGCCGGATGTAGCAGTGTTTTTGTCGCTGCCTTCGCCATACACCGTACCATTTTCTATCTGGAATTTGCCGTAGCTGTTCACATACACTCCGCCGCCATTCTTGGCGGTATTGAGTTTGATTTCTCCCCCTTTCATATTGAAGGTTCCAGAATTGCCAGCGCCGCTGCTGCCAGAGACACACACCCCGCCGCCGTTGGCAATGGAGCCCCCGGCTGTATTCACGACTGTATTGTTGGACAGTACGGCGGTACCCTCCATGGTGAAGGTTCCGCCACTGCTCACATACACCCCGCCGCCGTAGCAGGAGTTGGCACTGTTGTTGGTAGTTATTTCATTGTAGCTGATGGTTCCGTATTCCATGGTGAAGGTTCCAGGACTGTCGGCAGTACCAGCCACATACACCCCGCCGCCGCCGCCGGAACCGCCGCCGGGAGCGTTGTCGGTAATTTCATTGTAGCTGATGGTTCCGTGTACCATGGTGAATTTACCGCTGTACACATACACCCCGCCGCCGTTGCCGGCGCCGCCGCCGGAACTGGTTTTGTTAATTTTATTGTAGCTGATGGTTCCGTATTCCATGGCGAATTCACCGTTGTACACATACACCCCGCCGCCGTTTTTGGCGGTATTCGCATCTTTCGTTTCTTCTCCGCCAATGGTTCCGCCGCTCATGGTGAAGGTGCTGCTATTGGCTACATACACCCCGCCGCCGTTGCTGGTGGCAGTATTACCGCTAATGGTTCCGGTGCTCATTTCAAAGGTTCCGTCATTCACAACCACCCCGCCTCCTATGCCCCGCTCGCCGTTGCTGTCAACGTCGGCTTTATTGTAGGAGATTTCCCCGCCGCTCATGGTGAATGTGCCGGTACTGTCTCCTACATACACCCCGCCGCCTCTGAAGGCGGTATTGCCGTCGCTTGCATCTTCGCCGCCAATAGTTCCGCTTGTCATGTTAAAGTCACCATATTCACTCACATACACCCCGCCGCCGGAACTGGCGGTATTACGCTTCACCACCGTACCGCCGGTCATGATGAAGGTGCCAAGATATTCCTGACTACTGTATGTATAACCACTAACATACACACCGCCGCCGGAGACTCCGGCTTCATTACCGGATACTTCGGCGCTGCCGCTCATGTTAAAGGTTCCTGCAAACACATACACCCCGCCGCCTTTTTGGGCGGTATTCTTATCATCTCCGCCAATGGTTCCGGCGCTCATATTAAAGGTTCCCTCAAACACCTCCACCCCGCCGCCGTTCTCGGTGGCAGTATTACTGCTGATGGTTCCGGCGCTCATATTAAAGGTTCCCATAACCACAAGCACTCCGCCGCCGTCGCTGGCGGCAATATTACCGCTGATGGTTCCGCCCTTCATGGTGAAGGTTCCGCCCGATACATGCACTCCGCCGCCTCGTTCGGCGGCTTCATTGTTGTAGATGGTTCCACCGTCCATGGTGAAGGTGCTGCCAGAGTAAGCCACATACACCCCGCCGCCGTCCATGTGGCCGGTTTTATTACCGCTGATGATTCCGTCTGTCATGTTGAAGGTTCCGTTATCGTCCACAAACACCCCGCCGCCGTTGTATTCGGCTTCATTGCCGCTGATGGTTCCGCCCTTCATGGTGAAGGTTCCGTTAACATCTACATACACCCCGCTGTTGCTATTATTTTGCAGCGTTACACCTTCATTCATAACCAACTCGCCGTTGTTAACGTTAATCAAGACCGCTGCGTAAATCCACAATTCGTCCAATAATTTATTTTTTTTGCCATCAATGGTAATGTCTGTGCTGCCATTGCCGCCCAGGGTAAGCGTACCCGATTTGGTATCATCCCCAATGATGAAGAAGGAGCCTCTAAAGTTATTGTCGGGGTCGTCGTCTATGTATCTGGTAATGGTAACGGCATAATCTTCCGCTACTATGGTAATATCTTTAGTAATTTTCAGACTGCTTTCCAGTATAATTGTACTGGACGGCGGCAGCTTAATCCGGATGATCTTGCCGTCGTCGGCGTTCTTCAGAACATCGCGCAGGCTTCCCGGCCCGTCATCAGCGGCGCTGGTAACCAATAAATCAGTTATAAAGTCGCTATCAATAAATGTATATTCTGTTACCGTGGTTAGATTTTTATAGATATGCACCACTTCGCTTTTGCGCGCGTAGGGGGGAAGGCTGCCTGGGACCGCGTCTTTCTTCAGTTGTATCTGAAGCAGATAGTAGCCCGCCGGAATGTTGTCAGGATACGTTACCGGTTCATTGAAAGCGGGTTGATTCGGCACATAGTATGAATTATACAAATCAATGAAGGTACCATCGAATAAATCGGTCAGGGAAAAGACGGCAAGTTTGGCGGTGGGTACATCGGTATTTATGGTGAAACTCAATGTCCCTTTCCCTCCCTCGAAACTGGGGCGGAGGGTTACTTTAGTTTCATTGACTTTTCCGTCTTCAATTTTAATTACTATTATGGACTCGTTATCAGGACCATACCCTTCCGCGACTAAAACAGCATCGTCCTCTTTGTCATAGGCTTTTATTTCCAAATGGTAGGTTCCGGCTTCCAGTATAAATTTATTATCAACCACAGGATCGGTGTATTCTTCTTTCTTCGGGACTGATATATCATGCCCATCTTTATCTTTGATTTTAGTAAAGTAATATTTAAGGGATAACTTTTCCAGAAGCAGTTCGGCAGGCAGGGCAGTCCGCGCGTTTCCCGGCGTTACTTTGACCCGCAGAGCGCCGAAGCCGTTGGGGATGTCGTTTTCCCTTTCCGCCGCGGGGCGGTTAAAATCCGGTTTTCCCGACAGGACATCCGGGCAGCCGCCCAAAATCAGCGTCAGTATGGCAAGGCTTATTATCGCTAAAGGTATCTTTTTCATGGCTATTCTCCTACTTCTTTACTTCAAAGCTGATTTCAGCCGAATATGGGTTACCGTTTTTATAAACCATTACCATTAACTGGTAGGTTCCCGAATTGTAATTTTTCGCGGAAATGGTAATTGATGATTCACCGGAGCCAATTTCGGAACCACCTACAAACCAGCGGGTTTTGCCCACTACAATGCCGGCCCACTCTACGTAAAGGGTCTGGGTTTCCAAGAGGGTAATAGGCCTGGTTGCAGGCATGCCGTCATATTCAATTTTTCCGTCTATCTCATTGAGCCAGAGGTTAATGGTAATAGTAGTGTTGCGAACAACCGTAATGCTGACGGTACCAGACATGGTGTTATAATTCGTATCGTCCGGCGTAAAGGTTACGCTGTATCCTGAATTGGCGACGGGGGGAGTAATCGCGCCGTTAGTCCACGTGAATGTACCGGCAGGCGTACTTTCACCGCCGCTTAACACTGAGGCGGATAATTTCGCGCCGTAAATTATATCCGCCGCTGTCGGCCATTTGGTGATAACAGGATTGGCTTTGTTCACCGTAATGCTGACGGTACCAGGCACGGTGTCATAATTCGTGTCGTCCGGCGTAAAGGTTACGCTGTATCCTGAATTGGCGACGGTGGGAGTAGTCGCGTTGTCAGTCCACGCGAATGTACCGGCAGGCGTGCTTTCACCGCCGCTTAACGCCGAGGCGGATAATTTCGCGCCGTAGGTTATTGACGCCGCTGTCGGCCATTTGGTGATAACAGGTTCGGCTTTGTTCACCGTAATGCTGACGGTATCAGACACGGTGTTAT
>Ga0268262_10005648_pt1 | contig 12324 bp, 9 predicted proteins | sample TergutNc150P3_FD_190354 | JGI IMG/M metagenome (GOLD analysis project Ga0268262, IMG submission 190354) | Nasutitermes corniger P3 segment gut microbial community from laboratory colony in Florida, USA - Nc150 P3 (SPAdes) (version 2) | ecosystem: Host-associated > Arthropoda: Insects > Digestive... | reverse complement strand
TATGGCCTTCTTGCCTGTAAGCCACTGCCCTTTTAATAAAATCCATGCTATATGCCATGCCTTAATTGTCGGTATTTGCTACAGAAACTTAACTTATTTTACTATATACCATATGCTATTTTAAAAGCACGGCTAAAAGCTTCATGACTTCCAAATCCATGTTTTACAGCAATGTCCAAAAAATTGTCTTTTGTGTCCCGTACTTCAATTAGCGCAAACGCAAGTTTTCTTAGACGTATGTAATCCCCCAATAGCATACCTGAAATTTCCTTGAATTTCCTTGTGGTATGAAATTCTGAATATCCGAGTTTCTTTGAGAGCGATTTTAGAGTCAAAGCGTCATCGTCATGACATTTTATTCTTTCATCAATCTCATCTACCACAATTTGAATTAACTTGTACCATTCATACATATTCCTATTTCAACCATCCTAGAATATATATTAAGAAATATGGATGTATTTGATTTTAATTGCTTTTTTTATTCTTTCAAGCCCCTTTATATGCGATTTTTATTTCGCTTAACGTTATGTAAGTGACTCTTTTTGCCGCTTATACCCTCGAATTCGTGCTGTAAACGACTCTGTACCCTTGTTGAGGATAACGCCAATCTATCAAGTGTCGGCAGACATTCCGGTAAAGTTTCTGCGTTAAGGCATTTCGGGGGGACTATTGGCAAGGTTTTACGGCTGGCCGCCTTTGCGCCTGTCCGTTTTAGTCCTCCTTATGATAGACAGCTTCCTCCAATAATCCCACCGCAAACAAGCCTTGCCGCGGATACGCTGCAAGGCTTGTTGGTATCACAAACCAATGCTGTTTGAACTCTCTATTCAATAAGGAATAGGGTATCACTTTGGGCTATAGTGAGGTACCACTTTAGCCTGTAGTGAATATCCACTTTACCCTAAAGTGAAACATCATTCCTTACTGGAATTGATACGCATTCCTGCCTGGTTGTGGGTTGCAGTGCAGGCTTACATACACCGGTAAACAAGGCTGATATACCTTTCATTGATATGCCTTCTTATCGTACAAAAAAAGCCGGATTGCCCCCTTTTCCGCCGCAAGGTATACTGGGGACGGAGGTTTTTGTGCATCCCTTTGTAGTAGAGGCTCCCTTTAGTCCTGCCGGCGACCAGGAAAAGGCAATATCCGCCCTGGCGGACGGGATTAAGTCCGGGGACAGGTATCAGACCTTAAAGGGGGTTACCGGATCGGGGAAGACCTTTACCATGGCAAAGATTATTGAGGCGGTGCAGAAACCTACCCTGGTGGTAAGCCACAACAAAACCCTGGCGGCCCAGCTTTTCCGGGAGTTCCGGGGGTTTTTTCCCCGCAACGCGGTGGAGTACTTTGTCTCTTATTACGACTATTACCAGCCCGAGGCTTACGTTGCCAGCAGGGATCTCTATATAGAAAAAGACGCGTCCATAAATGACGAGATCGAAAGGCTCCGGCTCAGCGCGACCAGAAGCCTTATGGAACGGGAAGACGTGATCATCGTAGCCACCGTCTCCTGCATTTACGGCCTGGCAACCCCGGAAGTGTACCGGAAGATGACAGCCCAGTTCGGCCTGGGGGATACGATAGACGCGGACGCGCTGATGAAGCGTTTTGTGGAACTTCAATACGAGCGGAATGACGCTGTACTGGAACGGGGCCGCTTCCGCCGCCGGGGGGATACAATCGAAATCTATCCCGCCTATCTGGAAGAAGCCTACAGGGTAGATTTGGATTGGGACAAAGTGGAACGTATCCGCCGTTTTGATCCCGTTTCCGGCAAAGCCCTGGAAGACCTGGACCGGGCGGTTATCTACCCCGCCAAACAGTTTGTCCTCCCCGAGGAAATGGTCCGTTCGGCCCTTTCTTTTATCAAGGACGAGTTGGCGTCCCGCTATGAATACCTTAAAAACGCCGGGAAAAACCTGGAAGCGGAACGGCTTAAAACCAGGGTGGAGTATGACCTGGAAATGCTCAACGAAATGGGCCACTGTCCGGGTATCGAAAATTACTCGGCCCCGCTGGCGGGGAGGAAACCGGGGGAACCGCCCGACACGCTCATAGACTACCTTCCCAAACATCCCGACGGTACTCCGGCTCACTTGACCTTTATCGATGAAAGCCATGTTACCCTTCCCCAGATAGGGGCCATGTACGCCGGGGATCGTTCCCGCAAGCAAAACCTGGTGGATTACGGCTTCCGCCTGCCCTGCGCCCTGGATAACAGGCCCCTTCGTTTCGATGAGTTTGAACAGCGCATGGGCACGGCAATCTATGTTTCCGCCACGCCGGGAGAACAGGAAACAAAAAAATCAAAGCGGGTGGTGGAACAGATGATCCGGCCCACGGGTCTTTTGGACCCCGAAATAGAAGTCCGCCCCAGCGAAGGCCAGATGGAAGACATCTACGGGGAGATTCAGAAACAGATCAAGGAAAAGGGACGATCCCTGATCCTCACCCTGACCAAAAAAATGGCCGAAGACCTGACCGATTACCTTACCGGGCTGGGACTGCGTGTGCGGTACATTCACAGTGAGGTAGAAACCATTGAGCGCGTGGAAATCCTCACCGCCCTCCGCGCGGGGGACTTTGACGTGCTGGTGGGAATCAACCTGCTCCGGGAAGGAATCGATCTGCCGGAAGTATCGTTCATAGCAATCCTTGACGCCGACAAGATTGGCTTTCTCCGTTCGCTGACCAGCCTGGTGCAGATCATAGGCCGGGCCGCCAGGAACGCTGCCGGAAAGGTGATCATGTACGCCGACAGAATGAGCGGCGCCATGGAAGCGGCCATCGCGGAAACCAAAAGACGCAGGGAAATCCAGGACGCCTACAACAGGGAACACGGCATTACCCCGGTCACGGTAAAGAAAGCGGTGGCCGCCATCCTGGAACGCCATGCCGTCGAGGCCTCCGTCGCCGCGGCGGCCTCCATCGAAGTGCTTAAAAACTCGTATAACATGCTTGTTCCCGCCCAGCGCAAACAACTCCTTAAAGCCCTGGAACACGAGATGCTGGAACACGCGAAGAACCTGGAGTTTGAGGAAGCCGCCGCCATTAGGGATGAAATTCAACGGATCAATGAAGTTGGAAAAATATAATACTTTGGAGGAAGAAAGTGAAACGAACTGTTATTGTACTGTTGTGTGTGGTGATGATGGGTTCATTTATCGCATGCCAAAAACAGGCCGCCGCAAGCACAAACACAAGCACAAGCAGCGGGGATGATTCTCTTACGAAAATCATGAACAAGAAAACGCTTGTCATGGGCCTGGATGATTCTTTTCCGCCCATGGGTTTCCGTAACGAACAAAATGAGATTGTCGGTTACGACGTGGACCTGGCCAAGGAAGCGGCCAGGCGGATTGGCGTTGAGCTTGTGCTCCAGCCCATTGACTGGAACGCCAAGGAGCAGGAGCTCAACACCGCCCAGATTGACTGTATCTGGAACGGGTTTACCATTACCGACGAGCGGAAACAAAGGCTCCTCGTTACTCCCCCCTATCTGAAAAACGCCCAGGTGATTGTGGTAAAGGATAATTCCCCGGTGAATGCCCTGCAGGACCTGTCGGGCAAAGTTGTCGGAACACAGGCCGGTTCGGCTTCGGTGGAAGCCCTTGATGACGCGGAAGAATTCAAGAACAGCCTTAAAAACATCGTGCAGTACAAGGACTTCTTGACCGCGCTGATGGATTTGGACGTTGGCGGAATAGACGCTGTGGTTATCGATCTGGTAGTCGCCAACGACAACATCAACCGTTCCGGCAAGCCTTTCCGTATCATTAAAGAAACTCTTGGCGATGAAGAGTTCGGCGTAGGCTTCCGCAAGAACGACAAAGCCCTGGCGGACAAGGTCTGGTCAACCCTGCTGGAGATGGCCGGGGATGGTACTGTTGCCAGAATCGCCACCCAATGGCTGGGCGCGGACATTTCCACCATAGGGAAATAGCCGCAAGGCGCTGCGCAGGCATTTGCCATGTCTCAACTGTTAAGAGTCATGATCAAGGGGGCGGGGGTCTCCCTGGAGGTCTTTTTTCTTACGTTGCTTTTCTCCCTGCCCCTGGCATTGCCTGTCGCCTTTGGACGGATGTCAAAGAACAGGGCGATCCGCGGTGTTATGCAATTCTATATTTTGATCATCCGCGGAACGCCCCTTCTTTTGCAGTTAATCTTTATTTACTTCGCGCCCAAGTATCTGTACGCGTTTTTAAGCGGCCACTTTTCTTCGGTGATTACCTCGCCCGGTTTCTGGAACGGCCTTAGAACAATCCTTTCCTACAACCGGTTTACCGCGGTAATCCTGGCCTTTGCGCTGAATTACGCCGCGTATTTCGCGGAGATTTACCGGGGCGGCATTGAATCCATCTCCAAGGGGCAGTACGAAGCCGCCAAAGTCCTGGGCTTTACGGGTTCCCAGACTTTTGGGAGGATCATCATGCCCCAGGTGATTAAAAGGATTCTTCCCGCCGCGGGGAACGAAATTATAACCCTGGTAAAGGATACAGCCCTGGCCCAGGTTATAGGGGTGGCCGAGTTGTTTCACGCCGCCCAGAACGCCGCCGCCAGGGAGTTTTCCACCATTCCGATTTTCGTGGCGGGGCTGTTTTACCTCATAATGAATTGGGCTGTCACCGTTGCGTTGACCCTCTGTGAAAAAAAGCTGTCGTATTATTCGTAGGAAAAGCGGGATATATATAATGGAAGTAATCAGGGTAGAAGGCCTTTCAAAATCGTTTGGCCTCCTGGAAGTGTTAAAGAACATCTCGTTTACCGTGCGTCAGGGCGAAGTGGTAGCGATCATCGGCCCGTCCGGGTCGGGAAAATCCACCCTGCTGCGCTGCATCACCCACCTGGAGACGGTGAACAGCGGCAGCATCACCCTTACCGGCAGGGACATGGTTAAAGACGGGGTATATGCCCACGCGGACGCGCTGCGGGAGATATGCCTTAAAGTGGGGCTGGTCTTCCAGAACTTTAACCTCTTTCCCCATTTCTCGGTGGAGCGGAACCTTACCGAAGCCCAGATACATGTGCTTAAAAGAACCAAAGCGGATGCCGTAGGCAGGGCAAGGGCCTTGCTGGAGAAAATGGGGCTTTCCGACAAGGCCCGTTCCTATCCCTTTGAGCTGTCGGGCGGGCAGCAGCAGCGGGTTTCAATCGCCCGCGCCATGGCCCTTGATCCCCAGGTGCTTTTCTTTGATGAGCCGACAAGCTCCCTTGACCCTGAATTAACGGGAGACATATTAAAAGTCATACGCAGCCTCGCGGCGGAAAAAATGACCATGGTGATTGTTTCCCACGAGATTCCCTTTGCCCGCGAAGTGGCGGACAGGGTTCTTTTCATGGACGGCGGGGTTTTTATAGAGGAGGGGAAAGCCTCCGAGCTTATCGACAATCCCAGGCTGGAACGCACCAAGGCGTTCCTTTCCCGCCTTTCGCGGCTGGGAACAGGCTCAGACAGCTAACTATACTCTTTCCCAGGTTGTTTATATACTCTGTTACATGGAAATAACAACAACACCCCGGATGATTCAAAAGAATGTTAAGGATTATCCAAATAACGTTGCTCAGTACAGCAAGGACCAGAATGATGTTTTCCAGCCCACCACCTTTACCGAGTTATACAATGAAATCCTTTGCTGCGCCGCGGGACTGCGTGAAACAGGCATTGCGCGGGGAGACCATGTCGGTTTTATTTCGGACAACCGGAAGGAATGGCTTATTCTTGATATGGGCCTGCACTGTCTTGGGGCCGCGGATGTTCCCCGGGGCTGTGATTCCATGGCGGAGGAACTGGCGTACATTCTTTCCTTTGGGGACTGTAAATCCGCGGTGCTGGAGAACGAGGCCCAGATGGCAAAGCTCCTTCCCCTTCGCGGGAAGATGCCCATGCTTACAATGTTCATCCTCATCGACAATGATTTTGACAAGGGGAAGTACTCCGCCGATTTGGCCGGAATCCGTGTTTTAGGCTACCGGGATATTATGGAACAGGGGAAGGCGCTCATTGACAAGGGGGAGGCCCAATCCATAGAAGCGGAGATTGAAAAGGGCCAGCCCGGCGATCTTGCCACAATCATCTTTACGTCGGGAACCACCGGCGAGCCCAAGGGCGTTATGCTCAGCCATAAGAATATGCTCCATATATCGGCCTACGCGCCCCAGGCTATAGCTAACGGCCCCAGCGATATATGGATTACCGTACTGCCGGTGTGGCATTCGTTTGAACGCTGCGTTCAGTACATCGCCCTTCACCCGGGGGGATCGCTGGCTTACTCCAAGCCTGTGGGAAAGATACTGCTCGCGGACTGCAAGAAAATCAGGCCCACAATGCTCACCTCTGTTCCCCGTATATGGGAGGCGCTGCGGGCGGGCATTTACCGCAATGTCGCCGCCGGGAGCGCCGTTAAGAGGGGGCTCTTTAATTTCTTTGTGGCGGTCTGCGGCGCGCATCAAACAATGAAGAACCTGCTCCTGGGCAGGGCGCCCCAGTTCAAGCGGCGCTTTGTTCCGTTTGACATGCTTGTTTCGTTCATTCCTTTCCTGCTGTTAAGCCCCTTGCGCGGCCTGGGGAATGTCCTGGTGTTCAAGAAGATAAAGGCCATGTTCGGCGGGCGCTTCAGGGCCGGGGTTTCCGGCGGCGGCGCGCTGCCCGAAGCGGTGGACAAGTTCTTTGCCGCCGCGGGGGTGCTGGTGCTGGAAGGCTACGGCATTACCGAAGCGGCCCCGGTGCTGGCGGTGCGGCACTTTAACCATCCTGTGGCGGATACCATCGGCCCTGTCTTCCCCGACATGGAAGCGGTTATCCGCGACCCGGAGACGGGGAAGGAACTGCCCCCCGGACAAAAGGGAATTGTCTACGGCCGGGGCGAACAGATCATGATGGGGTATTACAAGAAGCCGGAGTTAACCAGGAAGGCCGTTGACAGCGAAGGCTGGCTTAATACGGGGGATATAGGCTTTAAAACATGGAAGGGCGAGATTAAACTTACCGGCCGGGCCAAGGACACCATTGTTCTGCTGGGCGGCGAGAATATCGAGCCTGTCCCCATCGAGAACAAGATACGGGACTCCGAGTACATTGAGCATGTGGTCGTGCTGGGGCAGGATCAAAAGTTCCTTGCCGCCCTGGTGGTTCCCGACTTTGAGCGCATCGAGGCGTTCGCGAAGGAAAACTCCATCCCCTACATGGACATTGAAAGCCTTGTAAAGCTGCCCGAAATAAGGGAGCTAATCCACACCGAAATTACCGAGCGGGTAAACCGGAAAACAGGCTTCCGCGGCTTCGAGATGATCTTCCGCTCTACAGTCCTCCCGAAACCATTCAAGCCGGGCGTGGAGCTTTCCGGCAAGCAGGATTTGAAACGCCATTTGATTAACGAGATGTACAAAAAGGAAATAGCGGGCCTCTTTGTGGACTCCTGATTAAGCTCCTCCGCCGTCTGTGAAAAGCCCCTTGGTACCGCAAATACTAAGGGGCTTTTGCCCCGCAAACCCAAACTTGCTTAATGTTCTTTATATGGCGAATGTCCCGGAGCGGGTTCCCGTCTACCAATACCAAATCCGCTCTGCTGCCCGCCTTTATGACCCCGCGGTCATCCATGCCCCAGAAACTTGCCGGAACGCTTGTCGCGCTCCTCAAGGCTTCGATTGGCGTCAATCCGCAATCAACCATCAACACAAGTTCCTCCAAAAACGATGTGCCGAAAGCGGCGGAGAACGGCGTTGCCGGAAAGCCTACGTTTGAGTCGGTTCCCGCCAAAAACGTTATGCCGTGTTTGTGAAGTATTCCCATGTTTCTTTGTATGTTTTTATAACTGATTGGCAGGAACGGCACCTTTTTCTTTATTGTTTCAACAATTCCTTTCATCATGTAAATCGTGGGAACAGAAACGATATTCCGGGCAGCTATTTCATTGGCAAGGTCCCGGGGGATTTTCCCCGCGAAAGGAATGTGCGTCAACACATCTACACCCGCTTCTGTCGCCGCCTTGTATGTTTTGGGGGAAGCAACGTGAGCTATGGTTTTTTTTCCGGCCTGGCGGGCGTGTTTAATCAAGCTGACCAGAATCTCCTGCGGAAAGGCTACCCCTTCGTTAATGCCCTTGTCCTCCATAATAATTTTTATATAATCCGCGCCGGACGCAATTTGCTCCTTCACAAACCGCTCGCTGTCCTCAATGTTTTTAACATACGCGGTAACAGGGAAGCCCATTTTTAAGGCAAGCACGCTGCCTGCGGCAAATGCCGGATGACAACAACTGCGAATATCCGTTAACCCCGGCACATTTCGTAACCTTCCGATTACATCCGGCGAGCTGTTTGCCATGTCCATTGCTGTTGTAACACCATACCGGCACATTTCTTCAAGGTTGTCCCGTTCAAGCAAATGAACGTGAGAATCAATAAAGCCCGGCAGCAAGGTCCCTCCCCCGCCGTCAACAATAGTTTCTCCGGCATCTTTAGCGGAAACCATTCCATTCTCAATAACAACTTTTTCAATCCCGGTCATTTCGTTACCGTCAAAAACACTTACATTTCTTATTTCCACGGCAGCCATTGTAAACCTCACTTCATAACCATAATTTTCGCGCAGCTTGCTAATCGTTACGTATTTTGCGGCATTGCGGCATACATTTCTAGTCTAGCGTGAAAGCAATCGCGCCAGCGTGTTCGTTGTGGTCATTGCACCAGTCTTGATAGCACTTAAACAGTCCCTTGCCCTGATTTTCCTCCTCAATACGGGTTAGGAAAGGGATCAGTTAGCCGCTTGTACCGATAAAATTTCCTCCATAAAAGCCTCTTTACAGAGCAATGAAGGCACGGTATACTTTCAAAATGTATAGATATACTATACAATCGCAAAGGGAATGTGTCAATGAAAAACGAGGCTGAAAGGTACAGAATTATTAAAGAAAAATCAGGCCTGTCAAAAGCGGCCTTTGCCGCCAGCTTGGGCATTTCCAGAGCGCATTATTACCATATCGAGACAGGCAAGCAGAACCCGCCAAAAGAGGTATTGGAACGCCTTGTAAAAGTCCATAATGTCAATTTAAATTGGCTAATCCACGGGTCAGGGCCGTCCGGCCTTGAAAACAATACCGTGGACATTGAGCTTTTGGAACAAGAGGCCGCCGCAGGGAAGGGCAAGGAAATATCGGATTATATCGAAAAACAGTACATCCCCATGCTTTATGACTTTTTGCGGCCTCACAATCCCCAAAATCTCAAAGCCGTCTATGTTTCCGGCGACAGCATGGTTGGCGAGCACATTAACGATGGGGATATAGCCATTTTCAACACCAAACAGACCGAAGGGAACGGCATTTATGTTGTATCCGCAGGCAACACCCTTTTGGTTAAGCGGGTGGATTTTGACCTTGCCAATAAAACCATAGAATTGATAAGCGCAAACCCCGCCTATGAGCCCCGACGTTATTCAGGCAACGAACTGGAAGGCATAAGGATTGAAGGGCGTGTAGTGGCTTGTTACCATAGGATGTGATAAGGTAAATAAATGCCCAATTACAGCAGCATACAGAAAGAAGAAACCTTCAAAGCGGCGGTTTTCCGGGATTTTTTCAATAGTTCAAAGTATGCCTATGAACCCAATATCGGCAACATTGACTTTATTGTAACCGAAGCAAAAACCTTAAAAGGCAATACCTGGAAGCGCCATTATCTATGGGTTGAAAGCAAGAAAGGCATTGTTGATATTCCTTCTATGTTCACTCAATTAGTTTTAACGATTAAGAAAACTTATGAAAAAGGGGAGCATTTGCCCCCGCCATATATTGCCTGTTTTGATTCCGCTAAAATAGCATTTGTACCTTTTCACGATATATTGCCCATATTCAATGACAATGATGTTAATTGGAATGTTACCCCCAGTAATTATACAACCGGGGATTTTATAAAAACAAAAAAGAAAGTTGAAAATTTGTCAAAAGAGAATATTGTTATCTTTGATTTTGAAACAGATAAACAAGAAATAATCAATTTTATTAATAATAATCTTGTCGCTGGCAATATAACTTCTAAATTTCAAATAAATAAAAATAACTTTGTAATCATTTACAGTAAATGGCTTGAAAAAGTAAAAAAGAGTATTGCTATTGATTGGTCTCTCGTTAAAAAATCCAGCATTATTGACGGCGATTTTTTTCTTGCCGATATTCTCTCAAAAGATAATTATACCCTTAAAGACAAACTTTTCGTTGTCTTAATGAATAATCAGTATAAATTCGATAAAAAGTTTGATAACGCTGGTTTTTCATTATATAAAGAGGTTGGTTTTAATGATAATCAAAAAGCGCACAAAGCATTTTGGGATAAGTATGAACGTCCGCCGCATGAAGAATATTGGGATTATATAATAAATCGCAGAGATTTACTTGTTCCGCAGGATATTAGAGAACGCAAAGGCTCATTTTTTACACCTCAACAATGGGTAGAACTATCTCAAAAATATATAGGTGATGTATTAGGTGAAGATTGGCAAGATGAATATTATATTTGGGATTGTGCCGCAGGAACAGGAAATCTTTTAGCAGGGCTTACAAATAAATACAATATATGGGCTTCCACGCTTGATAAAGCTGATGTAGATGTTATGAAAGACCGGATAAAAAACGGCGCAAATTTACTTGAAGACCATGTTTTTCAGTTTGATTTCTTGAATGATGATTTTAATAAACTGCCGAAAGGGTTACAGGAGATTATAAACAGCGAGACAAAACGAGCAAAACTTATTATATATATCAATCCTCCGTATGCTGAAGTTTCAAGCAAAGATATTAAAGGTAAAGTTGGCGTAAATCTAACAAAAGTACATGAACGTTATGGTGATTATTTAGGCACAGCCGGTCGTGAATTATTTGCGCAATTCTTAACAAGAATATATATGGAAATTAAGAATTGCAAAATTGCAGAATTTTCTAAATTAAAAATATTTAATGGTTCTGCTTTTATCGGATTTAGAGAATATTTTTTAGCAAAATTAGAAAAGTGCTTTATTGTTCCAGCGTTTACATTCGATAATGTCTCTGGTAATTTTCCCATTGGTTTTAAGATATGGGATACAAATATAATTGAAAAACTAGACAGTATTACGGCTGATGTATATAGCGAAAACAATCAATTTGTTTCCCATAAAGTATTTAAGTCATTTACAAAAGACCAATTTATAAATAAATGGATTTCCCAGTATAAAATTAAAGACATAAATACTATAGGTTTTATGGATGGTATAAATGGTAATGATTTTCAACATAACAAAATAGTTTATATACTAAATAAAAAAGAACAATGTCCTAACCCGCGAGGTATTTGGATTTCATATATAAACTTGATACCCGTATCAATTTATTATACAGTTAGGCATATTATTGCTTTTACATGGGTAAATGATAGAGACCAATTTTTATGTCCTAATGACGGCTGGAAAAACGATACAGATTTTCAAAATGATTGCTTAGCCTTTACGATATTTAATACAAATATTCAATCGAAATATGGCGTTAATCATTGGATACCTTATTCTGAAACAGACGTTAACGCAAGAAATAATTTTGAAAGCCATTTTATGGTTGACTATATAAAAGATAAAACAATACACGAAGAAAGTGCAGAATTGTTTGGCGAATTAACAAATAAGCATAAAGCCTTAAAATTTTCCGATGAAGCTAAAGCGGTTTTTAAAGCCGGAAAGAAATTATGGCAATACTATCATTCACAACCAACTGCAAATGTCAATGCAAGTTTATATGACATTCGTGAATTTTTTCAGGGCAGAGATGATAGCGGTAAAATGAATAATACAAGCGATGATGATACATATAATAAATTGATAGGTGATTTACGTTCTACATTGAAAACATTATCGTTAAACATCAAGCCAAAAGTCTATGAATACGGTTTTTTGTTAAAGTAAAGGAGTAGCATCACTATGACAAAAGATAGGATTTATTTTTGTCAAGGTTGTAGCGCAGTATTAACACATCGTGTGAAATACTGTCCTCACTGTGGAGATATGCAAATTTACAAAGATGAATGTGAAAATTGCTGAGCAGCACTTGCTGAAGATGACGAAGTTTGAGGTGCATTGCGGATTGTCCTTTGGGGACGATTATACCAATTTTCTTATCGGGACAAAGTTGCTTTAATTTGGTCGTTACCGGGGCAAGGTCGCTGTCGCCGGACAGGATTAGGGCGGTGTCGAATTTGTCCGCCACGGCATCGCCAAGCAGGGTTATGTTTATATCGGTCTTTTTTTCTTCATGCGCCAAATAACGGCCTGTGCATAGGGGACATTTCCGTTCCCGT
>Ga0268262_10005647_pt1 | contig 12326 bp, 9 predicted proteins | sample TergutNc150P3_FD_190354 | JGI IMG/M metagenome (GOLD analysis project Ga0268262, IMG submission 190354) | Nasutitermes corniger P3 segment gut microbial community from laboratory colony in Florida, USA - Nc150 P3 (SPAdes) (version 2) | ecosystem: Host-associated > Arthropoda: Insects > Digestive... | reverse complement strand
CCTTATGACAAAACACGATATTTTGTCATACTCCTAATATTTACAAATTTCTTGCTTTTGTCAAGATACTTTTTTGACACAAAAAAGGGCAAAAAGTTGCAAATTTGGGCTAAATTCGAGGGATTTTCCGTAAAATACACTATTTAAAGAAAGAAATATCCATGATATGGTTAGCAAATATTTGTCACAAACTGTGATTGCCCTCTTTTTTATGCTAAAATTTTAGGATATGGCTGATCAGTCGCTTTCCGAGAAAGAAGAATACCTTACCCGGCAATTAATTACATATATTGGCAGTAAACGGGCTTTGTTGGATTTTATTGGGGAAGGAATTAACAAGGTACAACAAAGATTGAATAAAAATAAATTGCGAATGTTTGATGTGTTCAGCGGGTCGGGGATTGTCGCAAGGTTTTTCAAACAGTTTTCCGAGTTGCTTATTGTTAATGATTTGGAAAAATATTCTGCGCTGATTAATGAATGTTATTTATCCAATGAAAGTGATTTAGACTTAAATTTACTGCGCAATTACTACAAAGAAATTATTGAAGAAACAAATAAGCCGTTAGTAAAAGGGATTATTTCCGAATTATACGCTCCAAGTGATGATAAAAATATAATGCCAAATGAACGTGTTTTTTATACTTCGCGAAACGCAATGTATATCGATACTGTTAGGCAGTTAATCGGGAAATTGCCGAAGGAAACGCAAAAATATTTTTTAGCGCCTTTGTTGTCGGAAGCGTCGATACACGCAAATACTTCGGGGGTTTTTAAGGGGTTTTATAAAAACAAGGAAACGGGAATTGGGCAATTCGGCGGAAATAACCAAGACGCATTGTTCAGAATAAAAGGCGATATCGAATTGCCGTTTCCGGTATTCAGTAATTTTAATTGCGATACGCTTGTCTATAACCAAGATTCAAATGAACTGATAAAAACATTGCCGGAAGTTGATATTGCCTATTTAGACCCGCCTTATAACCAACACCCTTACGGGTCAAATTATTTTATGTTGAATTTGATACTGGACTATTCCTATCCTGAAAATACAAGCAAAGTTTCAGGCATACCGGAAGATTGGAAACGCTCCGATTACAACAAAGGACATCGAGCCTTAAAAGCGTTAACTTTCCTTGTTGAAAATATTAAGGCGAAATATGTGATAATTTCATTTAATTCCGAAGGATTTATAAGCGCCGAAAACATGAAAGACATGTTATCAAAAATAGGCTCGCTTGAAGTATTGGAAACAAAGTATAATACTTTCAGAGGAAGCAGAAATTTGAATAACCGTGAAATTCATGTGAAAGAATATTTGTACTTGCTGGAGAAACAATGACCCATTACAAAGCCTGCCGCCTGTGTCCCCGAAACTGCGGAATTAACCGCCTTGCCGGCGAAGTCGGCTTTTGCGGAGAAACCGCGGAATTGCGAATCGGGGCGGCGGTTATTCACAAGGGCGAAGAACCTCCGCTTGTCGGAACAGGCGGATCGGGGACAATTTTTATAAGCGGATGCAATTTAAAATGCGCCTTTTGCCAGAATTACCAGATTTCGCATGGCGAAAACACAAACGAAGCGGCAACCGCCGCAAGCCTCGGCAGAGCGGTTTCTCCGCAGGAGTTCGCGGGAATTTGCGCAGCGTTATGTGAAAAGGGAGCGGAAAATATCAATATTGTAACGGGCAGCCATGCTGTGCCGGGGCTTATCGAAGGGTTTATCGAAATGCGAAAAGCCGGCGTAGAATTGCCGATTTTATGGAATTCGTCGGGGTATGACAGCGTGGAAGCGCTGGAATTGCTAAAGGACTATATCGACATTTACCTTCCCGACTTAAAAACATTGGATAGCGAAGTATCAAAAAAATTCTTTAACGCGCCGGATTATCCAGATGTAGCGGCGGCGGCTATTTTAAAAATGATTGAGTTAATAGAAAAAAAATTCCCTAACGGCGCGCGTGAAAAGATTATTATCCGCCACCTTGTTTTGCCCGGTTATTTGGAATCTACCCGTTCCGTTTTGCGCTGGTTTGCGGATAACGTTAGAAATCGGGCAATGCTTTCCGTAATGACGCAATATACGCCTATTCCCGGGATAAAACGGGAAATGCCGCAAAATTATTTGTCGGCGGAAGAATACGAGACGGTCATTAAATGGCTGGAAGAATTTAAAATAGAAGACGGATTTTGTCAGGAGCTTGTAACGGGGAGCGATTGGCTGCCGGATTTTAAGAGGGCGAATCCGTTTTCATCGGAATTGTCTGTGCCTGTGTGGCATTTTACCAGCCGAACTTAAACCCAAAGTTTATGCCAAAACCTGTGCCTTTCCAAACCTGACTTATGTTTTGCGATCTAAGATCGGCTCCAATATCAATCTCGCAAGCTTTTACGTTTACGGCAATGCCCGCACCGGTTATATACATTCTATCAATGTAATTTAATTCCGCTTTTATCTTAAACAAGCCGCCGAAACTCAAACATGCGCTAAGACCGCCCTCAAAAGAATACGGCTGATAATAAAGCGTGTTATAACAGAACCCGATTTGCGGAGTTACAGTAAGAAACTTTGTTCCGCCGAACGGACGCCAATCCGCATGAAGAAGCATTTTAAATGGACGGTATATTTTAACTTGTTTTCTTCCGATGTCTTTTTCATCAGGGGAAAATAAACTTCCATCGTCGTCATCTTTGTTAATGAGTTTTATCGGGGTGTCTTTGCCTATTTTTCCTTTAATCTGCTTATACTCCATCATTGTTGACGGGAAAAAAGGTATATTGATTAAATCAAAACCTAAATCAAAATCCAAAAGCGGTATCTTGTCGGTTAATCCGATTTCTTTTGCGACGGGATACTCAAATCCAAGGCTGAAATCAAATCCCGGCACTGTATTATTTGAAAAACTTTTATCTTCAAATGAATATACCGTATATACCCGCACCGCGTAGTCAACGCTCATTACGGTTCCGTCTGTGTAATCAAGAGTATATACAACGCTTGACGGCATATTTTTAGGCGGCGTTATATAGGCAAGCGCACAAAATAACGAAGGGTTAAATTTTATTTTGCATTTTTGCGCATCAAAATATGTTTTTACCGTAAACGAAGAAAAAATAGCTCCGCTTATATCCGAATTATCTTTAACCGCCTCGTTAATATTCAGCATATTTCCCGAAAGGTTAAGAATTCCAACAGCTTCAACATTTGTCGAAAAACCAAAACCCCAGCCTTGCTTTGAATTAAAATTAAAAAATAAAGGCGTTACGTTTACGCCCAGATTAAGTTTAAAACCTTCCGCTAATTTATCAAGATCAATAATGATCACATCTTGAAGGATATCATTTATAGTTATAAAACTATTGGCAAAATTTATATTAAAATTTAAAAGTCCTATTTCAACCGTTCTATCCGCTGTTAAAGACGATTTCTTTTTATCGTCCTTGGCAAAAAGACAAAAAGACTGAACAAGAAAAAAAAGAATCAATAATAAAGATAATTTTTTCATGCCGATACCTTGTTACAGATCTATCCTATAGCGTATCTTGGCTTGAAAGCTGAATTCAACAGCGTAAAATAATCTTTTAAAAGATAAAATTTTTCCCTTTTGAAAGCCTATTTTAATATTCGGCTTAAACGGATAGTTTGCAGGATTGTTAATTGCTTTCATATTTTCTTCCGTAATAGTAAAAGAAAGCGTATCATTTGCTATGCCGTTATGGATATCGATACCTTTGCTGGAAATAATTAAATCCGCGCCGTTAAAAGGACTATGCTGAAACTTTACACCCACTGATAAACTTTCAACAATATCCGTAAACAAGCTTCCCGAATCCGGTTCGTCTCTGCCAAAAAGATCTTCGTCTTCATCGGAACTAAAGAAAGCATCTTCGGGAAAAGAAAGTTCCGCTTCTTCACCGGCTTCAAACATAAAAGGCAGCCAAACTACAACCTCGACATTTATGGTGCCGGCTTCAAAATCAGCCAGAGAAATAGGCATACCGCTAGGAATATAAACCTGAAATGAAATAGCTATGTCTTTTCCTGTTAAAGGAACTGCAATTTTAAGACCATCGGAAGGACAGTCGGTTTTATCATATCCGTTTGCTTTCCAATTCTCAATGTCACTGCATTTACTCTCGACAGGCTCTTCATACATAGTATCTATTGTTTTTTGTGGGTCATAATTTTCTTCGCCGTCTTCTCCCACAATAATGTCATAAATATTTATTCTTATTCTTGATCTTTCAACAAGTTGTGAGCCGGAAAAATAAAGTATTGTTTTGTAACCTTCTTCTCCGTCGTAAAATTTAAATTTATTTAAAACCGAACCTAAGTCTGAAAGCGGTAATTTAACATAGTCATCTTTATTTTTTGTATTGTCTATTAACATTTTTTCAACCGGAGTATTTAAAATAACATGATCGTAGTCCAATGTCATACCCGGAAATTTTTCTCTAAGATCATCAAAATCTTCTCTGGTCTCCGCCTTGTCAAATTCCTCATTTACAAGATTCGTATGAACTAAATAAGTAATAACTTCCGTCTTTTCACAAGGAATAATTGTCAACCTGTCATCTTTGTTAATTGCATTTCTAAGTAAATCCGTAAACATTTTTCCTACATCAACTGTTTCGGCAAATCTAACAGAAGGTGTGCCTATTATTTCGATTGCTGTCGGTATTTGGCAGGCAAAAAAAAGCTGCAAAAAAAGAGATAAAACCAAAAAAACTGCGCTTTTTTTCATATTTATACCTTTATTACAATATAATGCATATTAGGTATAATAACCAGATTTAACTTGTTTTTTACAATAACTTCCACACAAAAACCGAAAAAAACACAAAATTAACCTATTATTTCGCGCGCTGCCGCCGTACTTCGTACAGCAGCACCCCCGCCGCTACCGAAACATTGAGCGAATCAATTCTGCCGGACGAGGGTATTCCCACCATGCCGTCGCACTTCTCGCGCAAAAGACGGGAAATGCCGCCGCCTTCGCTGCCCAGGACTAACGCTATTCTGCCGCTTAAATCCAATTTGTAAACAGGGTCGCCGTCCATGTCGGCTCCGTAAATCCAAAAACCCGCTTCTTTTAAATCTTCCATAGCTCGCACAAGGTTAGGCGTCTCCGCCTGCGGAACCCATGACACGGCGCCCGCCGACGTTTGGGAAACAATCGGGGCTTGTTTCGCATTCCGGCGGTTTCTGCTTACTACCAAATCAACCGCAAACTGATCGCAAGAGCGAAGAATAGCGCCGTAGTTATGCGGGTCTGTAATTTCATCAAGAATCATAACTAGGGAATCCTTGCGACCCTTTGGGTCGCAGCGGTCACCCAATTCGGCTAGAAAATTTTCAAGACTGACGTCGGATTTGCCTGTCTCGTCTTCAACTTGCAGGGCGATACCTCGATTGTCGGGCGCGATACCGTCAAGTTCAAACGTACCCGTGCGCTCCAAACGAATTTTATTGTTAACGGCAAGCGTAACAATTTCTTTCGCGCGTGGACCCGCTTTTGCGACAAGCAGAGGACCGCAGGATTGACCCGATTTAATTCTTTCTTCTATGGCATGAAAGCCGGTTAAAAATGTCATATTTATTCTTGTATTGCAGGCGTTTTATCATTCTCCGCTTTTCTTGCGTAAGTCGATCTTTTTGATCCCATTAATACGGAAATCGGTTCCATAATCGGAATGTTTTCGCATACGATTTTAATTATTACCATCATGGGAACCGCAATAATCATGCCGGCAAAACCCCAGATGTAACCCCATATCGCCACGGCGGCAAGCACCACAAGGGGGGATATCCGCACATTATCGCCTATAATTTTCGGGTCGAGTACATAGGTGATCATGTTGGTTACAAGTATGATCGAAATAACCAAAATGACGGGTCCCGGCTCGGGCCAAAATTGGAGCAGGGCAAAGAATGAAACTATAACGCCTACGACTATACTGCCGAGAGACGGGATAAAATTCATAATGAACTGAATTACTCCCCAAACAACGGCAAATTCCAATTTTGCAAAACTCAGACAAGTGGCAAGAACCACGCCGTTTACAAGCGATATAATAAACTTAGCCGCCAGATAACGAGCAACCTGAGATATAATATCGTTACCCATTCGATCTATGCGCCCTATTCGATTCTCAAAGGCGAGCATCAATTTTTCCCTAAAGAAACTTGCTTCCAACAACAGAAACACCATAAACAAAACAACCAACACTGCGCTAGATAAAAATTTCAAGAAAATACTGGAAGAATAAATTGTAAAGTTCCTGACAAAAATACGAATCCCCTCTTGTCCCCACAGGTTTTGCCAAAAGCTCAATTCAACATCGTTTGGAAGATCCATTACTCGCGCCAGCCAATTATAAATTTCATTAAAACGGTTGGAATAATTCGGAAGATGCATAATGATCATTCTTCCCGATGAAAAAAGCACCATTCCCAAAATGTACATTCCGATAACAATGATTAGAATAACAAGCAGAATGGATAAAAAAAGAGGACAGCGAATTTTTTCCAGCGCTTTAATCAACGGGGACATTACAAACGCAAGCAGTACGGCGATGGTAAACGGCAAAATTACGGTAGATGCCAGTTTTAATACAGCCGCCGCAAAAATAACGCAAATAAAAACCATCATAAAAAAGACGGCTCGTCCCGAATGAAAAGTTTTAAATACCTTGTTCATACTCAAATTATGTCATAAAAAAGTACAATGGGCAATTACAAGCGAAATTCCTTGCCCCTCGCCGCAGAAATTACTATTTTTATATTAACTGATGATACGTTCATCGACTTAAATATTTATTTATCGGTATGCATAATTAGGGGTTTATGCTTTAAACTGACGTATATCAGTATCCTCCCGGGTTTCCTCACCTCCTTTTCCCGGGGGGTTTTCCTATATAAAGCCATTTTCCTCTTGCAAATATCCAAAAAATATTATAACATGACAAAATAGCAAATAATGTCAATATGGAGATTGTTTTTATGGAAAAAACCTTACCTTTAATGTTAAGGGCAAGGGCAAATGAAACGCCCGACATTAATATTCAATATTACAAAGGTAAAGACGGAAAATTTCGCTCGGTTACATATAGGCAATTTTATGAGGACGTATGCTTTGTCGCGGCGGGGCTTTTAGAGTTGGGCGTAAAACGCGGGGACAAAGTCGGGTTGATTGCCGACAACAGGCACGAATGGATGCTTTCCGATTTCGGCGTTCTTTCCATTGGAGCTATCGATGTTCCCCGAGGCTGTGATATTACCGCCCAGGAGCTTATTTATATTTTGGGTTTTACCGGCTGTGAAATTGCCTTTGCGGAAAACCAGAAACAAGTTGAAAAAATAATTTCCAGCAAAGCGGAACTTCCCGTTTTAAAAACCTTAATAACCTTTGACCCCGTAGACAGCCAAACTGAAGCCGCCGCAAAAGACTCAGGAATTAATGTGCTTTTCTTTGCCAATTTAGTCGCCATGGGAGAAAAGCGCGAGAAAATGCGAAGCGGCGAACTTGAGGCGGAAATGGACAAGGGAGACGGCGAGGACATTGCAAGTATAATTTTTACTTCGGGAACTACGGGCGAGCCGAAGGGCGTTATGTTGCGGCACAGAAACTTTTTGTATCAGCTTCCGTACTTTATCCTGTTCTTTGAAGTAAAGCCCGGCGACATTTGGATTTCCATGCTGCCGGTTTGGCATGTGTACGAAAGACTCATGGAATATGTAATTTTTAATTACAGCAACGGCATCGCCTATTCAAAACCAATCTCATCAATATTGATGGAAGATTTTAAGGCTATCCATCCTCACTGGATGGTTTCCGTTCCCCGAGTATGGGAAGCGATCATGGACGGCATTAACAGAAACATCAAGGCAAAAAGCGGCTTTACAAAAAAGTTGTTCGACATAGCTGTTTCAATGTCGATGGTTTTTACGCACTTTAAAGATTTAACACTGGGACTGCTGCCCAATTTCCACGGGCGCATCCGCTTTATAGATTCCATTATCGGATTCTTACCGTGGGTTTTGCTTCTTCCGTTCAGGGGGCTTGCCCAGCTAATCGTATTCAACAAAATTACTCGCGAATTCGGCGGACGTTTTAAAGCCGGAATCTCGGGCGGCGGTTCCCTGCCAGCAAAAGTAGATTTATTTTTTAATTCGATAGGTATCCGTTTGCAAGAAGGTTACGGGCTTACGGAAACCGCTCCGCTTGTAACTGTGCGGCAGTACAAACATTCACGGCGGGGAACAATTGGCCAAGTGCTTCCCAATACGCAAGTGAGAATTATCGACACCAAGGGAAAAATAATGCCGCCCGGAAGGAACGGAGTTATTTTTGTAAAAGGCGATCAGGTAATGAAGGGTTACTACGAAAAACCCGAAGCGACCGCCGCAGTTTTAAGCGAAGACGGATGGTTTAACACGGGCGACATTGGAATGTTAACGCATGATAATGAAATACGCATAACAGGCAGGGCGAAAGACACAATTGTTTTAAGGGGCGGCGAAAATGTCGAGCCTGTTCCGATTGAGTGCAAACTGAGAGAAAGCCCCTATATTCAACATTGCATGGTAGCCGGACAGGATCAAAAATATCTGGCGGCTATTATCATTCCCTGGCAGCAGTCTATCATGGATTTTGCGGAAGAAATCTCTATCCCCATTGTCGATTACGAGTTACTGCTCCAACAGCCCGAAATTATCGAGCTTATCGCAAGCGAAATATCTGACCGCGTAAGCGCAAAAAACGGCTTTAAATCCTATGAAAGAATAAATAAATTTGTTCTAAAATCAAAACCCTTTGAAGCCGGCAAGGAACTTTCCGGCAAGGGCGAGTTGATTCGCCGCAATATTATGGATACCTACGGGAAAGACGTTAACAAATTGTTCAAGTAAATCAGGCATTACTTTCTCGCAAGCGAACAAAACAATGCTGAATTTATTTTGTTAAATATTTGTTAAGTGGCTTTTTTTTTCCAAAAAAAATGATATTATAAACAAAATAATTTTTTGGAGGAATTATGAAAAGGTTAATTTTAATTGCTTTAATAATTTCGGTAACTGCCGGAATTGTTTTTGCGCAGGTAGACGTTCCCGGCAACGCTTTAACATCGCCGCAAAGCACAGCTACCTCGGGACGAATACGCAGTACGGCGGATAATTTCATCAGGGCGGACGCATACACTGATGTTAAATTTGACAAGTTTTATACCATGATGGGCTACCAAAACGCTCCCGGTCAAGCAAACCTTGGCTTTGCGGCAAAGGCAGGCGATGTGTATGTAGGAACATACTACGGCGGTACTTTTTGGGCAAATATTCCTAATGCTACCTATAGAGAAGCTTCCAGACAATGGTTGGATACCGCCAATAAAAGCGGCGTAAAATCTTATACTGATAATGATTTGCCTTCTTTTATCAATACTACTACCGGTACTACTTTTGGCAACGCTAAAGGTACTGCGCCCAATAACAATATATCGATTCTTATTGGCATTGCGGATATGGGATTCCGTGTTTCATTATACACCAACAAGAGAGTATTCAAGGATAGTGATTTTGTTCATGTTCACCTTCCTGTTGGTGCTACTCCCGCTGATCCTGATGAATATTACAAGAGTTATGAAACAGAAAGCGGCGTTGTTACTCCCCAGATTTTATGGTCAATGACAAAAAATCTTACAAGCAACGGAATTAAACCCTATGCCGCCGTTAACTTGGCTTTTACAAAAAACTATGTAAAACAAAGTCTGTATAATAGTTCATGGGTTGCCAACGAAGAAATTAAATATTCTGATATTAATACCGTTGCAACTATCTACGCCGGTTTAGGCGGTTATACGCTTTTGAATAAAGACGGTTTCCGTCTTTCCGCCGATTTTGATTATATTCTTGGCATAACAGGCTATGACAATGAATATAACTACGCTGATAGCAGCGGTAACAACAAGATTAAGACTGGTTTCAAAGGAACTTATAATGCTGATTCTGGAGCTCTTGCTGAAAGAAGCGTAACAAGTCATACAATTACTCCTTCCTTAGCCGGTCAATGGAGCGGCGGTCCTCTTGCGTTAAGATTTAAACTTAATTTGGGAGTGCCTATAACTGAAACATTAAATACCGGAAAAGCTATAAAAGCAGGATCCACTGACGGCTCATTGGTAAAAAACGGAACTGATTCAAAAGCAACTATGGTTGGTTTTAATCCCGATTTAAGGCTTGCCGCCCAGTGGAAAATTGTTCCAAGTCTTGCGTTGAATCTTGGCGGAAGAATTAATTTTGGACAAATATCTTCTACAACAACAACAGAAGGTAAATCTTATCTTAATGATTCAGAAGTTTCTAATTCATCTTACAAAACCGTCGCAACTTCAAATCCCACCGTTTTTCAAAATACTTTGGCTATGGGCGTTACCTTTAACGCAACAGACAACCTGACTTTTGAAGTCGCTTCCGGCGCGTCAAACGGTACTGTCAACGTATTTGGCACCGGCGCCGGCGGACTGTTTTATTTTACTAACCTTCTGGTCTCTTTAAAATACTAATCATTTTTTCAGCATAATCCAAACCGGCGTTTTTAAAAGCGCCGGTTTTTTTTACACTTGACCATATACAAGCCGTGTATTACGATTAATTGCTCTGTATCAGGAACCGTGCGAGCTTGCGCCGCCCAACCCCGCCAGGTTCGGAAGGAAGCAACGGTAAGCGGATGCATACTGCGCCGCGGTAATCCTGATACAGGGCGCTTTATTCCCCGCCGGTACACGCTTTTCTACACGGCAAAAAAATGATATTATTACTCATGGCAGTTTCAGGGTATGAAGTAACCGCTTCCAAATACAGACCGAAAACTTTTGACGAATTGGCAGGACAGGATTTTGTTGTCTCTACTCTTAAAAATTCGCTTAAGAACGGACATATCGCCCATGCTTATCTTTTTTCCGGTCCCAGAGGCTGCGGCAAAACAAGCGCCGCCCGTATTTTGGCGAGGTCGCTGAACTGCACAAATCCAAGCGAGGACGGTCCCTGCGGAGTCTGCGATAATTGCCAAGCGATAAGCCGAGGCGCAAGCATGGATGTAATAGAAATTGACGGAGCGTCAAACAACAAGGTTGATGAAGCCCGCCAAATTATCGACGAGGTTCTTTTTCCGCCGCAAGCCGGCAAATACAAAGTTTACATTATTGATGAAGTCCACATGCTGACAAATCAGGCTTTTAACGCCCTATTAAAAACCATAGAAGAGCCGCCGCCGTATATCGTTTTTATTTTTGCTACGACTGAATTGCACAAAGTACCGGCGACGATAAAAAGCCGATGCCAGCAATTTAATTTCAGACTGATACCGATTGAGACCATTCAGGGGATACTGAAAAAGATATGCGCCGAGAAGGGAATTACAGCCGAGGACGACGCATTGTTTTGGATAGCGAGGGAATCGACAGGCAGTATGCGCGACGCCTTCACCCTGTTTGATCAAATTGCGTCTTTTTCCGCAGGCAGTATCCGCAGCGATGTAATCCGCGAAAAATTAGGCATAACCGGTCTTGAAAAACTAAACGCTCTTGCGGAAGCCTGTGCCGTAAATGATTCCCCTGCCGCTTTCGCGCTGACCGATGAAATCCTAGGAAGCGGCGTCGCCATCGAGCAGTTTGTGATTGATCTTGCCGGCTTTTACCGCAGTTTGCTTTTGTTAAAAAACGGCGTAACAAGGGAATCGCTTTTAGGTTACCGCCCTTCCCTCTTTTCCGCAAAAGCTCTTGAAACCTACGACTCCATCCGTCTTGAACAGGCGCTGGATATTCTGCTTGATTGTTACCGTAACATTCGCTATTCGGTCTCGCCTCGCTTTGAGCTTGAGACCGCTGTTTCAAAATTAACATGGTTAAGCAAATGGGTTTCCCCCGCGGAGCTTAAAGAAGCCGTTGACGACGCCCGCAATGTTTTGGGTATATCGGGATTACATGATCCGATTGGTTCCGCAAAACAGTCTGCGCAGACTTCACGAAACGCAGCGCCCTCGGCGGCAAACAACAGTCATGGCGGCGGCATTGCGGAACAGCCTCAGTCGTCAGGCGGACGTTCGCTGACAGACGAGTTCAACCGCATGATTGCAAAAAAAGACAACCCTGCCGCCGCAAGCGCCGCCGATGAAGATGACGCCCCGATGTGGGAATCGGTGCGTAAACCCGAAGGCAAGAACCCGTCCGATGTTGATAATGTTCTTGCGATGATACCCGGCACGGTTGTTAATTAAAAACGGAGTAAGAAATGAATGTGAATCCATTTGACTTATTAAAGAACGCGCAAAA
>Ga0268262_10005646_pt1 | contig 12328 bp, 7 predicted proteins | sample TergutNc150P3_FD_190354 | JGI IMG/M metagenome (GOLD analysis project Ga0268262, IMG submission 190354) | Nasutitermes corniger P3 segment gut microbial community from laboratory colony in Florida, USA - Nc150 P3 (SPAdes) (version 2) | ecosystem: Host-associated > Arthropoda: Insects > Digestive... | reverse complement strand
ATTTTGCGCCACATTCATCTATTTCTTTTTTAAGATATTTCAAATCGTGGTTAAAAATATTATGCCCGCAAACATATTTACACCCGCGCAAAAAGCCGGAAAAATCCTGCAACGACTTTGAATGAAACTCTTGTCCGTTTCCCTTGATTGCTCCGATATCCAAGACTTTATCGCCATATAGTTCAACTTCGGCATCAATAAAAACGATTTCGTTTGGGTTCAGGGGTGGTTCTCCTTATGGTTATGCTTTAAATCTATTATTTATCCTTTAATCTCGTTTTGAAAAAGTTTTAATCTCATTAAATTAAAAAAGGAGGGCGTACCCTCCTTTTTCTACGCCATACGGCATCATTTTGTGACACACCCTTTCGGGGGTCTTGTTAACATACCGACCAATTTTTCAAGTAAACTATAGATTTATTATAATACATGGTGTAATATTTGTCAAGTAAAAATGTTAAAAAAATTGTATTAAATTGACTAATTTGTAGTATTTTTATTGATTGAGGAGGTTATTATGTGGCGGTTAGCATTGGATATGGGAACGAGTTCAATTGGCTGGTTGGCTCTGGATATAGGAAATCCGGAAAATGTAAAGATTCTTGACATGGGTGTGCGAATTTTCCCTGATGGTCGTGAACCTCAAAAAGGGACACCCCTTAACGAAGCTCGGCGAAACGCCCGGCAAATGCGGCGGCAACGGGACAGAAAAATTCGCCGTAAAAAAGCCATGCTGAGTTTCCTTATTAATAATGGTCTTATGCCAAAAGAACAAGAAGAACAGCATGGCATTGCCCAACTTGATCCTTATACTCTCCGTACCGCCGCACTGGAGCGAAAATTGAAACCCTTTGAACTTGGCCGGATCATGATGCAATTTTCAATACGCCGCGGGTTCAAGTCCGGACGAAAGGAACAACAGACAGAAAATACTGCGGAACGGGAAGGAATGTTAGGCGGTATTCAGTCTTTGGAAACAGAATTGCGGGGGCTTACCCTTGGGCAGTGGCTATGTAAACAAAGGGAAACTGGTAATTCAGTTCGGTTCAAAGCCAAGATGGAAAAAACAAAAATTATCTATTCCTTTTATCCTTCACGGGAGATGTATGAAATTGAATTCGCCGCGATTAGAAAAAAACAAGAAAAGTATTATAAAGAGATCAATTGGGACAGACTTCATTGGCTCATTTTTTTTCAGCGGCCTCTTAAACGACCGGAAAGAGGACGGTGTCAGTTTTACACTGAAGAAGAACGCGGTTACAGGGCTTTTCCTTCGGCTCATCGTTTTAGAATTTTACAGGATATCAACAATCTTAGATACTACAATGAAGAAAACAGGGAGGAGATTATTCCTTCTGAATTAAAATTGAAATTATTTGAAGCACTTAATTCACAGAAGTCACTTTCCTTTGACAGAATAAGAAAACTGTTAGGTGAGAATTATACTGGTTCATTCAACCTTGAAGATAGCAAGCGGGATAAGCTTAAAGGAAATGAAACTTCGGTTGAATTTCGTAAACCTGAATTTTTTGGTACGATATGGGATAAACTGGATTTTAAAAAACAAGATGAGATCATAGAAGAATTAATGATAGAAGACGATGAAAGCGTAATATATGATTTTTTGAAACCTTTTGAACTTTCCGAAAAACAAATACAAAAAATATCAGGATATAATCTCCCTGTCGGAACAACTATGCTTTCATCACATTTTATGATTGACTGCTCTGAAATTATGTTAAAAGAATGGCTTCCTTATTCCGAAGCGGTAAAAAAGATGGGATTGCATCACTCAAAAAAAGACAAGCAGGAAATACAGCATTCCCTTCCCTATTATGGAAAAGTACTTACAGGATTGGTCAGTGGCGCAAAAGGAGAGAGTTATAAAGGTAACGATGAAGAGCGTTATGGCCGTATTGCCAATCCTACAGTACATATTGCTTTGAATCAATTACGAAAACTTGTAAATGCCTTAATTCGCCGTTTTGGTAACCCTGATCAAATTATTATGGAAGTTGCACGGGAACTCAAGTTGAGTAAAACTAAGAAAGATGAACTTTTTAGGGAACAGTCAAAGAACCAGAAAGAAAATGAACGAATAGAAAAGGAATTAAAAGCTCTTGGGTTATTAAAAATAAGCAGTGAGGATAAAAAGAAATATAAGTTATGGGAAGAACTTGCTGTCGAAGGAATTACCCGTCTCTGTCCCTATTGCGGTAAAACAATTTCCGCCAAACAGTTGATTTCCGGCGATGTGGAAATTGAGCATATACTTCCATATTCCAGAACTTTGCTTAATTCACGTGATAACCTGACTGTAGCTCATAGAAAGTGTAATCAAGCTAAAAAAAATCAAAGTCCCTTTGAAGCATTCGGTAACAGCCCCAAAGGGTTTGACTGGAACCGTATCATTGAGCTTGCTGCAAAATTACCTTTTAATAAACGGCGGAAATTTTATCCGGATGCTATGGTTAGATTTCACGAAGATGAGGGAGGTTTTATTGACAGGCAGATAACCGATACCGCTTATTTGTCAAAAGCAAGTAAAGATTATTTGTCGGCTATTTGTGACAGTAATGCAATCTGGGTTAGTCCGGGCAGACTTACCGCTATGCTTCGTGGATTATGGGGTTTCAATACCTTGCTCAACAGGGGACATGATACATGGTTTAAGAACAGAAGCGATCATCGTCACCATGCTTTAGATGCTCTGGTTATCGGGTTGTGTAATCGCCATCTAATAGCCGAAGCTGCCAGAATTAACAGTAGCAGAGGATATAGTGAAATAGATGCCCCGCCATGTCCGGTAAAGAGAATTGATATTGAAGAGCAGCTAAAATCAATAGTTGTTTCATATAAACAGGATCACGGAAAAGAAGGGAAACTCTATGCCGAAACTGCTTTGGCAAAACATTCTTATGTGGAACAGATCAATCCTGAGGAGCTTGGAGAAAAGGATATTAATCGCATTGTACCCAAGAAAATTCAAGCGGATATTGCTCTTTTAGTTCAGAAGGAGGGGTTTAGAAAAGCAAAAACATTGATAAAGAAAAAATACAAACACATTAATGTTTTTCGGGATAAATGGGTGACGCGTGCTCCTCTGGAATCTCTCTCCGAACGTGATATTCTTAATATTGCCGATCCTCTTATCAAGGAGCAGATTCAAAAGTTTGTTAAATCTCATCCGGTTCAGACAGGACAAAAATTACAAGATGTACTGGCACGCTTCAGCCAGAAAACAGGAATTTATTCGCTTCGATATTTCCACAAAGATCAAATACCTGTTTTTATTAATTCCTGTAACAATAAAGCCTATATGCCCGGTGATTACTATAGGGTGGATATTTGGCGGATTCCTCAACAAAAAGGAAAATACAAATATGATGGTGTATTTGTTTCTCGCCCTGAAGCAATGCGGCAGCAACTGTATGGTATTGATGCGGTTTTATTAAAAAAACCTCATCCTGCGGCTAAATTGATTATGAGCCTTTGCAAAAATGATATTATTATTTTATCTAATGAAACAGAGCAGGAATTTTGCCGAATAGCTGGGTTTTCAACAACTCAGAACAAAGTAGATATTCGTCCTCTGTATGCCAGTGATTCAATCGCCGCTTGGAAAAAGGATACAAATATTAACATTTGTTCAGCTTTTTGGCCATCAGATGTTGAAGGACATTATTATAAGTCTATTAATGTTTTATTTAGTGAATATAAAATTAGATTAGTAAAAATCACTGTAGATGGGAGACAAATTTACCGATCTTAATAGTTGATGATACCTAGAATAGTTGATGTAAGTGAAAATGGCCGTTTCATTGCCAAACATCGCGGATTTATTACCATAAAACAGGGTGATGAATTTTACGGTGAAGTGCCGCTGGATGATATTGGAATCCTGATGATTTCAGCGTTTGGAGCTACCTGTACCAAGGATGCGCTTGTCAGTCTTGCCGAGCGTGGAGCAGTTACAATTCTCTGCGATTCTAAAGCTATGCCTTCTGCCTTGATACTTCCTGTGAATGCAAACTATGAATCTGCTTTGCGGATACGTGTACAAAGTCAGGCAAGTCAACCGTTAAAAAAACGGCTTTGGCAGGCAATAGTAACAGCAAAACTTAAGCACCAAAGCGAAGTACTTAAGTTTTTTGAAAAGCAGGAAAAAGCTAATTTGATTGGAGTATACGCCAGACAAGTTCAATCTGGGGATCCGCAAAACCGGGAAGCCTGTGGCGCGAGGATTTACTGGAAAGCTCTGTTTGGTGACAATTTTTTACGGAGTCCTGAAGGTGATTGGCCGAATGGTCTTTTAAATTATGGATATGCCCTTCTTAGAGCATGCGCCGCCAGAGCTATTTGTGCGGCAGGGTTAAATCCCATCTTTGGAATACACCATGAGAACAGTACTAACCCCTTCCCTTTGGCTGATGATATTATGGAGCCTTACCGCCCCTTGGTAGATTTTTATGCTAAAAAAGTTGTCGCATTGGATGTAAAGGAAATGAATCCAACTGCTAAACAGATGATAAGTTCTTTTTTATGGGCTGATCTGTATTTTGAGGGTGAGACTACTCCTCTTTATGTAGCTATGGAACGGTTGGCCTTTTCCTTGGTCAATTCATTCAAATTTAAGAAACCGCAAATTGAGATCGCCGAACTAAGGTTACAAAAAGATGACGAATCTCAGCTCATATAAACTTATGTGGATGATTGTTCTTTTTGATTTACCTGTCGTTACTCCATTGGAGCGAAAAACGGCTTCTCTTTTCAGAAAATCCTTGTTGGATCAGGGTTTTCACATGAGCCAATTTTCGGTATACTATAGGTTATTGTCTGGGAAAGAAGCTCTCGATGGTTATATTAGCGATATTCAAGCCCAGCTTCCGCCCAAAGGCAAAGTAGACATTCTAACAATAACGGATAAGCAATATGAAGGAATTATTTCATTTTCCGGGAAAAAGAAAGAAAAAAACAAACCTAAACCCTCACAATTACTACTATTTTGACGCGTTTTTTTGCCGACCTTACCGACTAACTCCTTATCCTGTAAGGAATTAGCCGGTATCTAATTTAGTTTACTCGAAAAATTGGTCGGTCTGCAACCGGATTAGAAGGACTATACAAATATTACGAAATTTAGTTTACTCGAAAAATTGGTCGGTCTGCAACATCCGGGTTTAACGCAACTTGTAAAGACTTAATTTAGTTTACTCGAAAAATTGGTCGGTCTGCAACTGAACGGCCAGCATTGCCTAACTTTGGATTAATTTAGTTTACTCGAAAAATTGGTCGGTCTGCAACTATTGTTCCCGCCGTAAACCATGTCCATGCAATTTAGTTTACTCGAAAAATTGGTCGGTCTGCAACCATCAGCTTCCGGCTTATCTTCCTTATCAGAATTTAGTTTACTCGAAAAATTGGTCGGTCTGCAACTAGGCTCTTGCATGAGAAGTACCGCTAACAATTTAGTTTACTCGAAAAATTGGTCGGTCTGCAACGTCATGCCGGTAAACATGAAAGGTTTTACAATTTAGTTTACTCGAAAAATTGGTCGGTCTGCAACTCAATTATCTTGAATCAGAAAGAGGTAAGAATTTAGTTTACTCGAAAAATTGGTCGGTCTGCAACTAATTGATCTTCAATGTTCATTCCTTTTGTAATTTAGTTTACTCGAAAAATTGGTCGGTCTGCAACTCTCCGATGTTTGCCGCGCCGACGGGTTATAATTTAGTTTACTCGAAAAATTGGTCGGTCTGCAACCAATACGGCTATTTCTCATTACCTCATTTTAATTTAGTTTACTCGAAAAATTGGTCGGTCTGCAACACAAAAAACGGGGAAACAATTACTATCAATAATTTAGTTTACTCGAAAAATTGGTCGGTCTGCAACTACGGACATAGCGAACATGGTAGTAACTGAAATTTAGTTTACTCGAAAAATTGGTCGGTCTGCAACCAAGCGGGGTTATTGTTTGCCGTTGTCATAATTTAGTTTACTCGAAAAATTGGTCGGTCTGCAACAATGAAGCTCTTGCCGATGATGGAAAAAACAATTTAGTTTACTCGAAAAATTGGTCGGTCTGCAACTTGTTTTTGCTTTTGGTTTTGGTTCTTGTTAATTTAGTTTACTCGAAAAATTGGTCGGTCTGCAACTCTCGGCGTATGCGTTAGCCCATTTTTCAGAATTTAGTTTACTCGAAAAATTGGTCGGTCTGCAACTGATTCGTAATATTTGTATAGTCCTTCTAAAATTTAGTTTACTCGAAAAATTGGTCGGTCTGCAACTCCAAACTATTAAATGGATGGAAAGAAACGAATTTAGTTTACTCGAAAAATTGGTCGGTCTGCAACTAGCGCTATTTGCGCTTGCAGATGTTCGATAATTTAGTTTACTCGAAAAATTGGTCGGTCTGCAACTTGTTCACGAGTCTCCTGTAGGTTCATTCCAATTTAGTTTACTCGAAAAATTGGTCGGTCTGCAACTCATAGACAACGGTCATAAAATATCAATTCAATTTAGTTTACTCGAAAAATTGGTCGGTCTGCAACGTTCTGACGGTACCGCGAAGATTCTTTTGAATTTAGTTTACTCGAAAAATTGGTCGGTCTGCAACGGTTCGCCCGGTACTGCGAAGATGTCTTTGAATTTAGTTTACTCGAAAAATTGGTCGGTCTGCAACTGAATTCCGGCGTTGGAAAGTCGTGTCTGGAATTTAGTTTACTCGAAAAATTGGTCGGTCTGCAACATTGCACATAACTGTATGTCATTTTTTATAATTTAGTTTACTCGAAAAATTGGTCGGTCTGCAACGTGGATTCTGCGACTCTGTCGTATACTACGAATTTAGTTTACTCGAAAAATTGGTCGGTCTGCAACTCGTTGAGTGATGTCCAAGCGCCTACGTATAATTTAGTTTACTCGAAAAATTGGTCGGTCTGCAACTGTCTGCTTTCGTATAAGTATTGACGGTCTAATTTAGTTTACTCGAAAAATTGGTCGGTCTGCAACGTCGTCTTTTATAATGTGTCCGATTTCCCAATTTAGTTTACTCGAAAAATTGGTCGGTCTGCAACGTGAAGTAATCTTTTTCCCAGCATGCGTATAATTTAGTTTACTCGAAAAATTGGTCGGTCTGCAACTGAACATCTAATCCTCCTACATTGTTAAAAATTTAGTTTACTCGAAAAATTGGTCGGTCTGCAACAAAGGCGTTTCGTGTGTGAACATTCTGTCAATTTAGTTTACTCGAAAAATTGGTCGGTCTGCAACTGTTAAAGTGGGCTTGTATCAATAGATTTGAATTTAGTTTACTCGAAAAATTGGTCGGTCTGCAACTACGCCCATCATATACGCTGTCCTCACATTAATTTAGTTTACTCGAAAAATTGGTCGGTCTGCAACTAAAACTTTCCATGTCCAGTTCGGGCATCCAATTTAGTTTACTCGAAAAATTGGTCGGTCTGCAACTACCACCCAAAGGCTGTATAAAATCATTTAAATTTAGTTTACTCGAAAAATTGGTCGGTCTGCAACCAAGTGTGCTTTCGTTATAGTATTTTTGCCAATTTAGTTTACTCGAAAAATTGGTCGGTCTGCAACACACGGCGTTGTGTGTGTTCTCTTGCCATGAATTTAGTTTACTCGAAAAATTGGTCGGTCTGCAACCTGAGGCGACGAGGAGCAAAACCTGCATGGAATTTAGTTTACTCGAAAAATTGGTCGGTCTGCAACATATAAAATGGACGTAATAGCCGAGGTAGAAATTTAGTTTACTCGAAAAATTGGTCGGTCTGCAACTCACTTTCTATTATGCTCATAACATCTCCTAATTTAGTTTACTCGAAAAATTGGTCGGTCTGCAACAATGTGTCATTGTGTGTGAATTGAATACAAATTTAGTTTACTCGAAAAATTGGTCGGTCTGCAACAGCTGAAAAGGTTAATAGCCCGGCCCCTTTAATTTAGTTTACTCGAAAAATTGGTCGGTCTGCAACTGAAACAAAAGGAAATTGCCGCGCAATTATAATTTAGTTTACTCGAAAAATTGGTCGGTCTGCAACTAAACCCATTGTTGCCGATCCGAAAAAAGAATTTAGTTTACTCGAAAAATTGGTCGGTCTGCAACTAAACGAACTGGGAATGCCAAGACAACAAAATTTAGTTTACTCGAAAAATTGGTCGGTCTGCAACCCTGACTCGCCAAAGGAAATCGCCGCGCCTAATTTAGTTTACTCGAAAAATTGGTCGGTCTGCAACCAAAAGCCATGAAGGGGATTGAAAAAATACAATTTAGTTTACTCGAAAAATTGGTCGGTCTGCAACCGGTCGAGACGGAGTATTTGCGACACTAAAATTTAGTTTACTCGAAAAATTGGTCGGTCTGCAACTAGAGACGCAACGGACAGAATTGAGTACCAATTTAGTTTACTCGAAAAATTGGTCGGTCTGCAACCGTCTCAGGGGTTATATCAAAATCCTGTAAAATTTAGTTTACTCGAAAAATTGGTCGGTCTGCAACGTATACTTTGGTAAAACTGATATTATAATCAATTTAGTTTACTCGAAAAATTGGTCGGTCTGCAACGTTAAACGCAGCCAACATCAACAACATCAAAATTTAGTTTACTCGAAAAATTGGTCGGTCTGCAACTGTCAAGGCTGTACAGCCTGACGGCTCTATAATTTAGTTTACTCGAAAAATTGGTCGGTCTGCAACTAGCCCTGATCACGTTACGTCCCATTATTAATTTAGTTTACTCGAAAAATTGGTCGGTCTGCAACTCAGCAGGCGATGGGAAGGAATTACCGCAAAATTTAGTTTACTCGAAAAATTGGTCGGTCTGCAACAAAATTCGGTTGGTGGGGAAAAAACAACAAATTTAGTTTACTCGAAAAATTGGTCGGTCTGCAACATACCCAGAAGAAACGAGAGATTAGAGACGAATTTAGTTTACTCGAAAAATTGGTCGGTCTGCAACTCAATGGGCGATACTATAGTCAAGGAAGAAAATTTAGTTTACTCGAAAAATTGGTCGGTCTGCAACGGTTAGTTATAAATACTATAATGGCAATTTAATTTAGTTTACTCGAAAAATTGGTCGGTCTGCAACTAACGTACGAAGATGCAAAAATTCCAGCCAATTTAGTTTACTCGAAAAATTGGTCGGTCTGCAACTGTCTTGATTCGTATAAGTATTGGCGGTCTAATTTAGTTTACTCGAAAAATTGGTCGGTCTGCAACTAGTTCCATAATCCTTTGTATATCGTTTTGAATTTAGTTTACTCGAAAAATTGGTCGGTCTGCAACGGCTTGCGTAATGAAGATAAGATACCCCGTAATTTAGTTTACTCGAAAAATTGGTCGGTCTGCAACCGAACACACAACAACAATGGACATGGGCATAATTTAGTTTACTCGAAAAATTGGTCGGTCTGCAACCATACGTAAAGACATATTCGCGGTACCCGGAATTTAGTTTACTCGAAAAATTGGTCGGTCTGCAACTATGATACAAACCATGAATCTCTACCTCGTAATTTAGTTTACTCGAAAAATTGGTCGGTCTGCAACTTAAACGCCGTTTGCAAATTTTTCAGGTTTAATTTAGTTTACTCGAAAAATTGGTCGGTCTGCAACCATAGTGTTTGTTCGCTTGTGTCTGTTGCAATTTAGTTTACTCGAAAAATTGGTCGGTCTGCAACAAAAAAAACAACTGGAAATAATGGAGAGAGAATTTAGTTTACTCGAAAAATTGGTCGGTCTGCAACAACATACCCGCGAAAGAGTGAAAAAACTCAAATTTAGTTTACTCGAAAAATTGGTCAGTCTGCAACTTATATCGCATTGATCCGCCGCATCTTCAAATTTAGTTTACTCGAAAAATTGGTCGGTCTGCAACAATAGAGGACGGGGCGAGTCTCGACCTCGAATTTAGTTTACTCGAAAAATTGGTCGGTCTGCAACTTGAAGAGGCTATTATATCCGCGATCGCTTAATTTAGTTTACTCGAAAAATTGGTCGGTCTGCAACTGGGAGAGAATTAAGGAGATATAACCATGGAATTTAGTTTACTCGAAAAATTGGTCGGTCTGCAACTCGTTGGTTGTTTTGATTTGTTTGCCACGCAATTTAGTTTACTCGAAAAATTGGTCGGTCTGCAACGCATTAGTCAAGCGAAAAAAGTTTATTTTAATTTAGTTTACTCGAAAAATTGGTCGGTCTGCAACCGCCGTCTGAATAACCTTTTACATCTACAAAATTTAGTTTACTCGAAAAATTGGTCGGTTTGCAACTATCAAAATATCCGAACTGTTATTGTAACCACATGGAAAAAAGTGTATTTTATCTATGATTTTACTTTGGTGGAAGTCTATTTGGAAGTAGCTCACAAATCGTCCAAAATATTAGTAGCATCATGAATTAAGGATGACGAATTTATCCATCTTGACTTATCTATATCAGTATTATTTTTACTTATTAGAAAAAGTTTACAAATATATCGTAATATGTTAGAATACTTAAGAGTTATTTATGAAATTGGCAATAATTGGAAGTAGAAGTATTGAAAAATTAAATTTGGATGAATACATAAAAGAAAAACCCGATGTTGTTGTTAGCGGTGGGGCAAAAGGCATTGACACTATAGCATGGAAATGGGCGATTAAAAACAATATTGAAATAATTATACACAGGCCAAATTACAATAGGGATGGAAAATGGGCTGCTTTAAAAAGAAATGATGTTATAATTGATGAAGCTGATAAAATCATAGCCTTTTGGGATGGAAAAAGTACAGGAACAAAATATGTTATTGATAGAGCTAAAAAATTGAATAAAGAAATTAAAATTGTATTGCTTTAATTTGACAAAATAGGGATGAGATAGTGATCTTCCCACTTAATTGTTTTTAATTTATATTGAATACACGATCAATCAATAAAAGGAGTAGTATGTCAATTCCAAAAGAAATACAAGACAAATTCAAAGAGATTGGCAAAATGCTCATTAAATTTTGTGATGAAAAACTCAACGAAGACTATGAAGATTTATGTCTGCGATTGTTGGAAAAGCTTTGTCGTAAACGGCCATCGTCATTACTTTCAGGAAAAGCGTCTGCATGGGCGGCGGGAATAGCGTATGCCATAGGTTCAAACAATTTTATCTTTGACAAAACGCAAGAAATTCATCTAACTGCAAATGAGAACTTGCATTCGCTTTTAGCGTTTCTTCCAGTACAGCCAGTAGTAAAGCGGTTTAAATGAGAATCATTCCCTATGTGCCGGGTGAAAAGGATGTGGAGGAGGAGTAAAAAGAGATTGAAATAAAGCTGAGTGAAGATTAAAATAATTAAAAGTATAAATATGGACGAAATATCCTTATTAACCTTAAAAAATGAAATTTCCGAATTAGAGCAAAAATTAGCCGATAAAAAACAAAGACTTGAGGAAGTGCGAACTACTCTCGAAAAACAAGCTGCCGATGTGATAACAATGCAAAAATCACTGTTAGGTGATTCATCTCAGACATCCTTAATTGAGATAAACAACCATTCCTCATCAGAAATAAAAATCGCTTTGTTTCGTTCTCTGTTCAGGGGGCGCGAGGATGTTTATGCAAAACGTTTTGAAAGTAAAAAAACCGGAAAATCAGGTTATCAACCTGTTTGTCGGAATGAGTGGATTAGGGGTATCTGTGAAAAACCTCGAACAAGCTGTGGTAGTTGTACTCAACGTTTGTTTGAACCGGTAACAGATGATGTAATCAGGAATCACCTTACCGGGTCTATTGTCATGGGAGTTTATCCTTTGTTGCCAGATGAAACCTGTCATTTTCTGGCGATTGATTTTGATAAAAAAACGTGGAGGGAAGATGTACGGGCATTTATTGATACATGTAAATTAGAAGAAGTACCTGCTTCTCTGGAACGATCACGTTCAGGTAACGGAGCCCATGTATGGATTTTCTTTGATAAGCCGCTCCCGGCTGTTAAAGCGCGAAAACTTGGATCATTTCTGATGACACGTACGCTTGACAGAAGACCAGAAATAGGTCTTGATTCCTTTGATCGTTTTTTCCCAAACCAGGATACCATGCCCAAAGGCGGCTTCGGTAACTTAATCGCTCTCCCTCTGCAAAAAGCTGCAAGAGATAAAAATCACAGTCTTTTTCTTGACGATGACATGACACCTTACATAGATCAATGGGCATTCCTCGCTTCTATAAAACGGTTAGATGAAAATAAATTGTATAATATTATCCAGAACGCCATTCAACATAATGAGCTTTTACCTGTGGTTTATGATCCGATAGATGCCGATGATG
>Ga0268262_10005645_pt1 | contig 12329 bp, 7 predicted proteins | sample TergutNc150P3_FD_190354 | JGI IMG/M metagenome (GOLD analysis project Ga0268262, IMG submission 190354) | Nasutitermes corniger P3 segment gut microbial community from laboratory colony in Florida, USA - Nc150 P3 (SPAdes) (version 2) | ecosystem: Host-associated > Arthropoda: Insects > Digestive... | reverse complement strand
GACGCTGATTAACTGCGCGGCGGGCGCTATTTACACTCATAGCCTTGCCATCCGTGATAAAATACAGGTTTTCGGAATGGCGGCTCTTTTTTTGATATTACTTTATAATTCACCCGCGGCGCTGGTAATGTATTGGACCCTTAATAATATTTTTTCCCTTGTCAAGCATATTTTCTATAAAATAAAAAATCCGTTAAAAGTTTTATATATTATTCTCTGTATTGTTTTTTCACTTTTTATTTTTTATTTAATATTCTATATGAAAAGAAGACAACTTAAATTAAGGCTTCTTGTCGTATTTATTATATCGCTTTTCTATTTTATGCCGTTAATTCTTAAAGGTTTTAATAAACTATATAAACATTTTCTTTCAAAATTATTTCAAGACAGAAAAAAAATGATTTTTCTTTTGTTTCTTTCGTGTTTTACTTTGTTTCTTCTTGCGGGACTGTATATCCCTTCTTCCGTTATCGCGTCTTCACCTGACGAATTCTGTTTTATCGAAAATCACTCCTCCCCTTTTACTTATATTATTTATTCAATTTTATTTTTTTTGGGATTTTTCATGCTTTGGCCTGTAAGTATTTTTTCAATCTTTTCAGATAAAATAAAATCGTTTTTAGTTTTTATTCTTGTTTTTCTTGCGTTGATATTTTCAATTTATACCGTGGCGTTCAGCGGGAATTATGGCACAATCAATACTCTTTTTAATTTTAATTCAACCGGCGTATTTGGAATTGGCCTTATTCAGTCAGTTCTTTCCATAATAACCCCGTTTTTAGTGTTATTCATCCTGTTTTTTCTTATCAGTAAATATAAAATTTCCTATTTAAATTCTTTTTTGTCCGTATTAATAATATCCCTTGCGGTTATTTCCTTTTCAAATATTGCTAAAATTAAAAAAGCGTATACCCTGTTGGGCGCTAAAATGGCGAATGCTCCTGAAAAAACGTCACTTGAGCCTATTTTTAACCTTTCAAAAGAAAATAAGAATGTAATTGTTTTTATGGCAGACGGCTCGGTTAACGGATTCATACCTATTATTTTCAACGAATATCCCCAACTTGAAAAACAATTTGACGGTTTCACGCTTTTTAGAAACACCGCCTCTTTTTCAATTCATACGATAATGGGGGTTCCCCCGCTTTGGGGCGGATATGATTATACCCCCATAGAAATGATCCGAAAAAAAGATATTCCTCTTGTTGAAAAACATAATCAGGCGCTTTTAACAATTCCCCTGTTGTTGGTAAAAGCGGGCTTTAATGTCACCGTAACAGATCCTTCATGGTCAAATTATTCATGGATATCGGATCTTACGCCTTATGAAAAATATGAAAAAATAAACGCTATTAATACAATACGCCAATATACGGATTTATGGTATAAAAGAAACGAACCTGATAAAAAAGGATTTACATTTCCAAGAATAATGCGTAATATTATTTGGTTTTCTTTTTTAAAAATGAATAACCCGCTTATACGCTTTATTATTTACGATGCTGGCTGGTATTGGAGTACTGATAATAACGGCAATTCCATTATTAATTTTATAAATTCATACGCAATATTGGATTTTTTACCCGAGCTTACCACTTTTGATTCAAGCGAACAATCGGCGCTTTTAATCACCAATGAAACGACCCATGAAACCGCATGGCTTCACGGACAAAACCTTAAGCCTTCCGAAATTCAATCATCAATAGGAAACACCAAATACGCGTCCAACGGAACTTATCATTCAAATACCGCGCTTTATTTAAAATTGGGCGAATGGTTTGATTTGTTGCGTAAAAACGGCGTTTATGACAATACAAGAATAATAATAATTGCCGATCATGGCAGCGGCATTGGAAATCTAATATCAAATGAGCCATTACCCATAAAGGGCGAATATCGGGAACCATATAATCCGGTTTTTCTTTATAAAGATTTTAATTCTCATGGCACATTATCCTTTAACTATGATTTTATGACAAACGCCGATGTTCCTTTTTTTACGCTTAACGGTTTATTGGATAATCCCGTAAATCCGTTTACCGGTAATCCGATTACTACGCAACCTAAAAAAAACGGAATATTACTAACTACGCATCATTTGCCAATGGCCGGCAGCCACGGGAAATATGTTTTTAATATTAAAAAAAATCAATGGATATTTCTTCATGATTCAATTTATGAATCATCAAACTGGGAAAATTTTGAATTGCCGTGAAAATTGTTCTTGATTGCAGACATATCAATGCAAGCGGTGGAATAGGAGTTTATTTTAGGGGACTTCTTCCCTTTTTTATCTTTTCACGCGCTTCAATTATTCTTCTGGGTGATGAAAATATTTTAAGGCGGTCAGCGCAAAACAAAGACGTTGAAATAACGCATTGCGTCATAAAGCCTTTTTCCCTGCGCGATACTTTTATTTTTCCAAAGTCAATTCTTAAAAAAATAAATTCATGCGATATTTATTACACTCCTTATTTTAATGTTCCTAACGGAATAAAAATTCCGGTATACTCCACAATTCACGATATAATTTTTCCCGATATGCCTGATCTTGTTTCCAAGCCGGGGCTTTGGGCGCGTATGTATTTTTATAAAAGGGCGGCGCGTCTTTCTAAGGCAATTTTTACGGTCTCTGAATTTTCAAAATCCAGAATTAAGCATTTTCTTGGCGAATCGTTAAATGTAATTAACGCCTCTAACGCGGTTAATGCGACTCACGCAAGTTTTGAAAATAGAACCGTAAAAAAGAACAATATTTTATTCATTGGAAATATAAAAAAACACAAAGGGCTTAACGTACTGCTTGACGCTTTTTTGCACTGCAAAAAAGACGGTTTAAATTATGAACTTGTGATTGTCGGCTCCCAGAGCAACTTCAGATCAGGAGACAAGAAAATTACAAAACGCCTTAATGGGTTTAAAGAACAAGGGGTTACTTTCACTGGCTTTTTAAACGATGATGAAAAATGGAAACTCCTCGCACAAAGCGCTCTTTTGGTGCAGCCTTCCCTGTATGAAGGCTTTGGCTACCCCCCTCTTGAGGCTATGCTCTGTGGAACTCAAGTTTTAATTTCAGACATAAGCGTATTTAAAGAAGTCTTTTCGGAATTTCCGGTTATTTTCTTTCGCTCAGGGGACAGCCGCGACTTACATGATAAATTAATGGAAATTCTATTAAATAAAAAACCGCAAGTTTTGTATCTTAACGATTCATTAAAAAATAAATATACTTATGAAAAAACTTTTTCAATTATTTTTAAGGAAATGAAATGAAAGTTGCAATAGTCCATTACTGGCTTGTCAATATGCGCGGTGGGGAAAAGGTATTAGAGGCTCTGTTTGAAATTTTTCCCGATGCGGATATTTTTACCCATGTATACAACCCCAAAGCGGTTTCCTCTTTGATAAAAGAAAGGCGGGTTATAACTTCGCATATTAACCGCCTGCCCTTCGCTAAAAAACTCTATCAGCTTTATATGCCTCTTATGCCTAACGCGCTTAATGACTTCGATTTGCAATCCTATGATCTTGTCATCTCAAGTGAATCAGGTCCCGCAAAAGGCGTTATTCCCAACCCCAACGCCTACCACTTATGCTATTGCCACAGTCCTATGCGCTACCTTTGGGATATGTACCACGAATATTTCAGGGGGACTAACCCCTTAGTACGCTTTTTCATGAAACGCCTTGTTCCAAAACTCAGGCTCTGGGACGCTATTTCCGCCAATCAGGTTGATTTCTTCATCGCCAATTCAAATTATGTTGCAAAGCGTATAAGGCGTTGTTACAACAGAGAGGCGGCGGTGGTTTACCCGCCTGTTGATATAGAAAAATTCCTCTCCGTTGAACGGAAACATGGGGACTATTATCTTTTTTTTGGACAGCTTACAGGTTACAAAAGGGCTGATCTTGCCATTGAAGCCTGCGTTTCTTCCGGGCGGCGTATTGTAGCCGCCGGGGGGGGCAAAAAAAACAAAAAATGGCGCAAGTATGAGAAAACCGGCCTTGTCACCTTCAAGGGCAGAGTTTCTGATAAAGACGCGCTTGAACTCTACTCATCCGCAAGGGCGTTGCTTTTCCCCGGTATTGAAGATTTTGGTATTATTCCGGTAGAAGCCAATGCCGCCGGCTGTCCTGTAATAGCATACCGCGACGGCGGCGCGCTTGATACGGTAAAAGAGGGCGTTACAGGCATTTTCTTTGACGGGCAAACTGTTGAATCGCTTATTAAAGCAATGGATTGTTTCGAGGCTTGTGGGGAACAATTCAATAACCGCGAAAACTTTAACGCGCATGTGCGGCAATTCTCACGCGAGGCTTTTAAGGAGAAAATAATGCGTATTGTTACTGAAAAAAAGAGAGTATAAATAAAAAAAGTACTTCCAAAATATTAAGAAATATTATATGATATATTTATGAAAATACAAACACATATTATCAAATTAGTTTTTATAGGGTTGATTCTCTTTGTGGTTTCAACATCATGTTCAACAAATCCTAAAACATCTTCAAACAAAGTAACTGTTCCGCTTGATTATTTGGGCATAATAGCGGTAATTCCGGTTGAAAAATATCATGTTTTAAATGAAATGAATCCGGTATGGTTGCGTAAAGTTTTTAACTGGCATGACATTGAGAAGAAAAAAGGTGATTTTACTTTTTCCTTTTATGATAATTTTGTTAATGATGCAAAAGCGCATGGGAAAAAAATACTTGCCGGGCTTGCTTATTCCACGCCTTGGCTTCATAACGGTAAAGATATTGACTATATCTCCAAAGAAGATTTTAAACACTTTTTAAATTACGTGGAAGTCACGGTCAAGCGTTATAAAGGAAAAGTTGACGCGTGGGAAATTTGGAACGAACCTAATTGGTTATTTTGGAAAGGAACAGATAAAGAATTTTTTGAATTATCAAGGCTTACGGCTAAAAAAATAAGGGAAATAGATCCTGATGCCTATATTGTAGGCGGAAGTTTTCAACGTCTCCCCCATACTTTTATTACAAACATGAAAATAGCCGGAGCTTTGGAAAATCTGGACGCTCTTTCATTTCACCCCTACGATGTAAACCCAAAAGCTTCAACCAGACTTTTAGATGATTTTTTTAAATTAGCTTCAAGAATTAATTTTAAAGGTGACATTTGGATTTCGGAAATGGGTTATCCCACATCCGGTTGGTATCCGTCAATGGTTCCTATAAAAAATCTGCCGTCTTATGTAATAAAAACTATTGCCCCTGCCGCCGCCCGTGGAACACGCGTTATTATATGGTATGAATTTATAGATACGTATATATTCGGAGAATATTCCAATACATTTAATTCGGAATCACATTTCGGTCTTGTATATTCAGATTTTACAAGGAAAAACGGAGCATGGGCTTTTGAATTATGCGCCCGTTATCTTCCCGGCACGCAATATAATCCTGAACTTCCTTTAAAAGAAGACATAAAATCAAATATTGTCACTTTATGTTTTACCGGAAATGAATCAAATACGAATACTCTGATTATCTGGAATGAGATAAATAATAAACAAAAAATCAAAGTTTCCATTCCGGCGACAATTACCATTCATGACATATCATCGGCGGACAATTATTCCTTATCAAATGAAGTCATATTGGAAACTTCGGACAAACCGATATTTATTACATGGCAAGGTTCATCTGTTCCCCGTATATCCTCAATAAGGAAATAAAAATTTACAGGACAAATATAGATATAATTAATATTATAATATTTGGAGTTTCTTTATGAAAATTAAATTTTTTACAATCCTGTTTTTATTATGTTCAATAATTCTTGGAGCTCAAACAGTCCATGATCCAAATAGTGAGATTTATAAAGATATTGATGTTTGGCTTGTTAAAGGATATGTTAAAGAATTTCCTCCCATGATTCGCCCGTATCCCGTAAAACTTATTAATAAAATCCTTGAACAGGTAATTGATAACGGCGATGAAAATGCGGTTGAATTAGCTCAAAAATACCTTGATGTTTTATCCCCCGAAGCAAGACATTTACATCTTGGATTAAAAACATATATCCATGGAAACGAAGAAGATTATGGTATTATCGTATCCCCTTTTGTTGAAGGTTTATTCTATATTAAGAATTTATTAAGCGTAAGTTATAATTTTGCTTTTCATGGGGATACGGATAAATATGATCCAGCCATTAATCGATTTGGCGGAGAAAAATACGACGCTCCGGGAACATATTCGCCATACGCGGATCTTCAAAATGATCGGGCGGACGTGGGACCGTTTCGCGTTTTACAGAATTGGACAAGCCTTATCGCGTTGGGAAACAGCGATGTCTATTTTCAGGCGGGCTTAAGCCGCACTTCTTACGGGCCTTTTTACGATAACGGCGTTGTAGTCGGTCCTCAGGCTCCAAGAGCGGGGCATTTTTCTTTTGTTTTTTGGGATCCTTTATATTCTTATGAGGTTCTTTTTCAAACTATTGTCGCCACCGATTATTATTATGAAGATTGGTTTACCTCAAAATATAATGTCGTACATACGTTAAATTTCCGTCCAATACAAAACATTGAAATTGGAATAATACAATCCTTAACTTTTGGCGAGCGTATTGATCTATTGTACTTAGTGCCCTTTAGTTATCTGTTTGGATCTCAAACTATAAACGGCTTTAATGATAACGCGTATATAGGGCTTAATTTTCGCTGGCGGCCCATTAACACTTTACTTGTAAATACTCAAGTTTATGTTGACGATTTTTCAGTTAACGGCCTTTTTAGCGGAAAGCCGAATTTTAAAGCGGCGGGAGAAATTGGCGTTTCATGGTCACCCATAAACAGCATACTTTCCAAACTGGATTTTGATTATACTGCCGTTATGCCTTATACTTACACGCATTGGGTTATACCTTCGAGTATGCGTTTTAATGGGCATGGTAACGACAAAACTCCACCTTATAATGCAAGCGACAGCCCTCCTGTCGCAAATTATTATGATTATACCCACAGGGGAAGAAACCTTGGTCCCGATCTGGAACCAAATTCCGACAGGATTTCTTTACGAAGCAGTTGGAGAATTATCCGTAATCTGGATATAAATTTATCAGCATATTTAATCCGTCACGCTAACGCTTCGGCTGATAAACCTTTATTTGATGACAACTTTCATGATGGTACTATTTTTGATTCTGGCAGTACCGATCCATGGGTTTCCTATCATCCCGGTGAAACATCAATACAAAATTATTACGAGGACGATATGGGATTTTTAACTCAAAGCGTAATAGAAACAAAATTGGGGGGGACAATAGGCGCAACATGGTCAATTCCCACGTCATTTGGAATTTTCAAATTAACGGCGGGATACGGCATCCAATACGGCTGGAACAGAAGCATTATAATTACTAATGCAAATATTAAAAGTAAAATTATAGAAGGCAACAACGGTTTTGACCATTTTTGGACTATTGGCGTAATATATAGTTGGTAATAATTTCTTCCACGTTTACATAATTTAATTATTGTGCTACACTGCCTTTATGAAGGCGGTTCGGTTTTTTTTAATTTCACTTTTTTTCTTCTCGTCTTTTAATCTTTTCCCCATTCCCTATGACATGATTCTTACGGGTGATCCGGTATTGGACGACCTTCGTTACCTTTCCGTAGAATCAGGAAAATCCATTCTTTCATTTATCCCGCCGGTCGCCCCCCATGAAATTCAAATATTTTTAAATTCACTTGACACTTCCCTCCTCTCCCCCGTCGCCTTAGAGGCGTATTACCGCGTGGAAAAACGCCTTAATCCAAGCGCCCCGCTAAACTTATCTGTTGATTTGTTCACTTTTTTTATTAATATCAATTCCACGTTGGAAACAAGATTAAGATTTAACTCTGATATATCATGGTATCCGCAAAACACAAAAACGCCCGCCGTCATTTCATTGCCGTTAAGATTTTTCTTCTCTGAATATGTAACGCTATATCTTGAACCGATGTTCGCTATGGATCCTGAAGATTATAGAAATTTAGATTATTTTGGCGTGAATATTCCCATTGGCACCGATTATATCTGTGATTTAAACATCCCGTTACGCGCATTTTTGTCCGTAGGCGGCTCTTTTTGGAATTTTCAGATTGGTAGGGACCGTTTGTCTTACGGCACGGGGCAGAACGGAAATCTCGCCATAATGGATAATCCCGATTATCATGATTTTATGAGGCTGTCTTTTTTCTCTAAATATTTTAAGTATTCGTTTCTTGTAAGCAATCTGCCTCTTGAACTTTCTGACGAAATAATGCTTCCTCATGATGATTTTGAAAAAGATTATTTAAAAAGAACGACACAGCGTTATTTATATCTGCATCGTATTGATATTTCTTTTTTTAATAAAGTTTCATTAGGGTTAATGGAAGGAGCGTTAGTTGGCAATTCAAGCCTTGAATTGCGTTTTTTAAATCCAATGAGCGTATATCATTCTTTTTTTTCATGGTGGAATTATGACGAATGGCAAAATGATAAGTATGATTCCATGGTAGGGTCTCTTTTTAGTGTGGAAGTTAATTGGAATATTCTGGACTCGCTTGCCTTTTACGGCCAGTTTATTATGAACGACTTTGCCACGGAACATGAACTCAGTATAAGTCCTGAAGGACAGCCGCCAAACGCACTTGGCTACATGGCTGGTTTGCGCTACACCCATTCTTTTAACTCATGGGGTTCCTTATTTTATATTGAATTCTTTTACACTGATCCGTATCTTCATATAGTGGCGTCTCCTTTTGCAAGTTACATACACATGAGGTATCTGGCATGGACGAAAGAGCGTTATGATTACAATTATATGGGATATCCAAGAGACACAATCGCAATTTGCGCGGGGGCGGATTTCTTTAAAAATGACATTATTAAACTAAGCGCTTTGTTTTCATGGATATCCAGCGGACTACACAATAAGGACGGCGTAAAATGGGATTTTAAAAAGGGTCCTCCTGAAAATCTGCAAAAAACTCCTTCGGGTATTGTTGAAAATAAATATATCCTTTCTTTTTCCGCCCAATGGAAAATTCTTTCCTATCTTACTCTAAAAGGTGATATTTCAGGTATTTATTCCTTAAATAACGCCTATATTGATAATGAAAAGGCTTTTGGCGGTCAGATTGGTCTTTCAGTCAATTTTTATTATTAATTATTATCTTGAAAGACCTTTTAAAATAAGTTATATTAAAACAAATGACTCTCGCCGAATTTGATACATGGTACATGACAAGAAACCGCCACACCAGTTCCGCTCTTACGACAACGGCATTTATTTTTTCTGACCTTTTTGCGGTTATGTTATCCTTCGCCTGGGGGTTTTTTTGGGTAAGAATTTACGGATTTATCAATCATTATAGCAGTATCAACGCAAAGTCATTTATTACATATTGGCCGTATCTTCCCGCCTTCATTTTAATTTTCCAGCTTCACAAATTATATCCCGGAGTCTCCCTTGCCCCCTCCGAAGAAATGAGAAGGTTTTTCATCGGTTCATTAATAGCTTATGGCGGCATAACCATGTCGCGATTTATCGAAAATAACAAATGGGATTCAGTTAATACCGCGTTCTTAATAAGTGGATTATTTTCAACAATTATCCTTCTTACAATCAGAAGCGCGACTCACTGGTTTTTGCATAAAACAAAACTTGGCGGCATCCCTACCGTAATTTACGGTTCGGGAAAAACGGGAAAACTGGTTGTTGATTGCCTATTGGGCAGTATCAGAACAGGTTACGCGCCTGTTTTGATTTTGGACGATAACCCACTGGGAGATGATGAATATAAGGGCATCCCCATAATTCACGATACTTCCTCAGGCCCTGAAATTGTAAAACGGTATGGTATAAGAATGGCGATTGTCGCCATGCCGTCCCTTGACCCAAAGAAATTAAAACATCTTCAAAATACGTCGGTTAGGGCATTTCGTTACAGCGTGCTTATTCCAAACTTTTATAATATATCAAGTATTTGGATGTCCGTGCGTGATTTTAGCGGCGTACTTGGAATTGACGCGAGCAACAAGCTCAATATGCCCCTTAATCTCATAATTAAGAGGTTTATGGATATTTGCGTGGTTGTTATTGGCGGTATTATAGCCTTACCGTTTCTTTTTATTTTTGCGTTATTAATTAAAATAGATTCACCTGGTAGCATACTTTATAAACATAAAAGACTTGGCATAGACGGCAAACATTTTTACGCTTATAAATTCCGCACAATGGTGACGGACGCGGAAAAAATATTGCAGGATTTATTGGAAACGGATCCTGAAATAAAAAAGGAATGGGAAGAAAACCAAAAACTGCATAAAGATCCAAGAATAACAAGAATTGGCAAATTATTGCGTCGTACAAGTATTGACGAATTACCACAGCTTATAAATATATTAAAAGGTGAAATGTCCCTTGTAGGTCCGCGCCCTATTGTGGACGATGAAATAGAAAAATATGGGGAAGATTATAACAGCGTATTTTCCGTAAAACCGGGATTAACCGGTCTTTGGCAGGTATCGGGAAGATCGGATTCCAATTATCTGGACAGGGTTGCTTATGACACATATTATCAGCAGAGTTGGTCAGTATGGCTGGATTTATGGATTATATTTAAAACTTTTGGCGTAGTGCTTATTGGTAGAGGCGCGTATTAAATGAAAAAAATATTTTGTTTGTTTTTATTTTTATTATTTGCAAATAACATCTTTGCCCAATTACGCGCGTTTAATGACATTTTCCCAAATCTCAATCAGGACATAAGGACATCGGCCTTTAAAGAAACTGGTTATGTGAAATCAAGTCAAAAAAAGAGCGGTTTTGTCATTATTGGAAACGGACAATCTTCAAAACTTGATCCTCAAATTATTTATAATGTTTTGCGTAAAAACCCCGGCTTTCTTGTGGAGGCAATATTAGTTATCAATGTAAATTCCACCTTAAGCCTTCTTGACATATACAACGCATTGGGAAATATCGGCGATCTTCGCGGGAGACTGTACAATTCCTCGACAAGAAAACAGCGTGTCCCTCTTTTTGAAGAAGCGACCCGAATCGTAAGCGACAGGCAAACAGCCTCAATCCCCGATCCGCCTCCGGCAAAAACACTGCCCAGAAATGAGACTGTTTTTATCAAACTTAAAGACATCAATTTTGGAAACACCTATTATCGCGCTGAGATGACATTAATTCAAAACGGCTTACGCTACACCCTGACTAATTTTCGTAATATGAACTATTTGTTTATTCCAATAATTAGAGAAGATAAATTTATAGCGCAACTTTATTTTGAACCGATTCAGGAAGGCGTATTAATATACGGCATTGCGGGCGCTGACATTTCTGATTTTATCGCCTCAAAGATTGATATGGATTCCGCTATTTCCAAACGGCTTAATGTTATTATTTCATGGGGCATAGACGGAATTAAAAAAAAGCGTTAAAACCCCTTGTCAAAACTCTTTTTCTTTTATATAAATATAATATTATCTGACCGCTCTATTGGGGAGTTTCCAGAGCGGTCAAATGGGGCAGACTGTAAATCTGTTGGCTCAGCCTTCGAAGGTTCAAATCCTCCACTCCCCAATAGAGCGGTATAGGTAACACTGTACCGTTTTTTTTTATTTCTTAATGAAAAAAATAATAATTAAATTAAACGTGGGGAGTGGAGGATTTGAAACTTTTTTACGACCCGGAGAAGCCGTGAGGCTTCGTAGGGTAAACCGGCATGGATGCCGGTTTAGTAAAAAAGGCGGCCCTACAGCCTGAGGCAGGATGCCGAAGGCTGTAGGGCAAATCCTCCACTCCCCAATAGAGCGGTATAGGTAACACTGTACCGTTTTTTTTTAGCTGCTTCCCAATGCTTTTTTGAATTTGTCAGCAACTACCAGAAAAATGTCAACAAGGCAGGGGTCAAATTGTTTTCCCTTATTGTCTGTCATTATTTTGACGGCTTCTTCGTGCGTAAACGCCTTTTTATACGGCCTTACGGAAACAAGCGCGTCGTATACGTCGGCAATCGTCATGATGCGTCCCAATAAGGGTATTTCATTTTCTTTTAACCCTTTTGGGTAACCCGTGCCGTCCCATTTTTCATGGTGGCTTACGGCGAGTATTTTTGCGTATTTTAAAAATTCGCTTTCCTTTGTCATACATTCCACTTTTGATATTATTTGCTCCCCAAACGTCGTGTGCTTTTTCATTTCATTAAATTCTTCATCTGTGAGCCTGCCGGGTTTTTTTAAGATTCTGTCTTCTATGGAAATTTTACCAATGTCGTGTAACTGACTGGACTGGATTATCAGGTCTATATCCC
>Ga0268262_10005644_pt1 | contig 12329 bp, 9 predicted proteins | sample TergutNc150P3_FD_190354 | JGI IMG/M metagenome (GOLD analysis project Ga0268262, IMG submission 190354) | Nasutitermes corniger P3 segment gut microbial community from laboratory colony in Florida, USA - Nc150 P3 (SPAdes) (version 2) | ecosystem: Host-associated > Arthropoda: Insects > Digestive... | reverse complement strand
TTGCGAAGGCAATACATATAAGTAATGGGTATATTGCGGAACTTGAATGTGAACATAGAAAGGTAAACGACCGAATCATCCATTTGATTTCTCTGACCTTCGGCGTTAATGAAAAATGGCTGAAAACGGGCGAGGGCGATATGTTTTTTAAAGCCTTCGGCGAGAAACTTCAGCGCATGGTATCCCTGTTTAACGAATTACCGCCTAAATTCCAAGACTATGCAATGCAGCAAATCGAGCAGCTTTTAAATATAACAGAAAAAAAGGACGACTCCCCTGCAAATACCCCGATGGAAACCCCAAATGATTACTCTGCACAAGCTTGAAAAACTGCCCCGCCACCAAAGGCTTAGAAAGCTCGCAAAAATTTTCACGATAGCGGAAACCCGTCTTTTCAAAATAGACGTAAACGCCCTGACAACGGTAAAAACAGCGGATGTTTTTGAGACACAGGAAATCGATTTTTTCGCTTCCGCCGCCAAACTGCTTGCGGAAGACGGGCTTTTTTCGTTGGACGCAAAAAAAGCGATTATCGAGTCAATGGAGTTTTTTAAAACAGCGGCTAAAACTTCCGCCTGCGACTTATCGGTCTTTCTTCGCGCCCTAAACACGATAAAACATATTCTGCTCGCGGAAATAGGCAAAGATCAATCCGACTGGGATTTTACAAATATCGACGGCAAACTCGATCCCGAAAAACGGCAAGTCTTTGAAGGAATGCAAGTGTACTTGGAAGACATCCGCTCTCCGTTCAACGTAGGGGCAATGTTCCGCACCGCGGAAAGTTTCGGCGTAGAGAAAATAATCCTCTCCCCATTGTGCGCCGACCCTCGTCACAGGCGGGCAGAGCGTACCGCTATGGGCTGTGTGGACGTAATCCCCTGGGAACGGCAAGACCTATTTTCCGACACAAAGGAGACTCTCCCCATTTTTGCCTTGGAGACTGGCGGCATCCCTTTAGCTGAATTTCCCTTTCCGCGCCGTGGGATTATGATAACAGGTTCCGAAGAGCTGGGAGTAAGTCCCCGCGCGTTGTCCGCCGCGGACGCTTCACTGGGGAGGGTATCAATTCCCTGCTGCGGCGCAAAGGGTTCGCTCAATGTGTCGGTTGCCTTTGGGATTGCGGTACAGGCTTGGGGGCAGGCGATTGGGGGGGATAACAATTTATTTTCTAATTAAATTCAAAAACATAATTTAACTCTTTTTTTTCCATTTTGTGTAATTTATTATTTGAAATAAATAATTCCTTTCCTATTTCCGCTTTATCTTGTTTATAATTATTCATTCCATATTGCAGTTCCCATTCGTAAATATACGCAAAGTCAAATAGTTCTTTTATTTTATCGGTGTTATCCAATGTGATAATCCAATTATGTTTGCAGTTTTTCATATCGTATGCAAATTTTTCATGATCAAATGAAGTATGTAAACAACCATTTTTACCATAAAGACGCGAAGTAACCTGTGTGTAATACGGCGGGTCTAAAAAAATAAAAACATTTTTTCCATCCGCAAAAATGATTTCTTCATAACTTTTATTGCATATTGTAACTTCTTGCAGCATTTTTTCGAGCGGTTTTATTCGTTCTACAGAAGAATAAGTAAAACGTTCATGAAATGATTTCTCGGAATAACCTCCTGAGTCTACTGTTCCTGAAAATGTGATCCTGTTTAAGACAAAAAAACGAACAGCACGTTCAAAATCCGAGTATTCTTCTTTTTCTCTGTAATAATTAAATAAAACCCGACCGTCACTTTCTGTGTCTTTTATATATTTAATTGCTTCATATAATTTTGTATTATCATCTCTTGCGTATTTCCAAAAACAATATAAATCAAAATTTAAATCATTAATTACATATTTTGCGTTTCTAATTTGTTTTGCCGCCAAGAAAACAGAACCGCCGCCGACAAACGGTTCACGAAACTCTGAAAATTCTTTTGGTAATAAGGGAAGTATTGTTTTAATTGCTCTTGTTTTTCCGCCCGGATAACGTAATGGGGTAAAGGTTTTTAATTTCATACAAGATATCATATAACTTTCCCATCCGGTAAAATTAATTTAAAATTATTTGTTTTTGCTTCCAATATTATTTTTTTTATTAACTCATCTTCTAAATTAATATTTTTACTATTTGAAGTAAGTTTTAAAAATGGTATTGGATTTAATTCTTTATCATTTACTGTTACTTCTTTTAGATTTGAAAACAATATCATTTTTATAAAACCTTCTTTTATATCATCCAGAGAAGGTATTTTTCCATTTTCTGTATGTTTAGCCTCTATAATATGAATTTCATTATTTATTATTTTCGCTTCATCACAAGTTAAATAATATGTTCCGCCTAAATAATTAGTGATATTTACTTGCGCTTTTATTCCATCTGTTACTTTTTCTTTTGGCTGAATAGTATGCGTTTCTCTAATTTGCGCTTCTTTTGCGGAATTTCTGGATGTGTTCATAAATTCATCTTTACCTTTTAAAATTATTTTAATTCGTTTATCTATTTCGGAAGGAGAATGCATTTTTAAATTTAATTCATTTTGAATACTGCAATAAGCATGTTTTGCCTTGTTTGCGGGAATTGTTATATTATCAATTTGTTCAATATTCCAATGTAACGCGTCTGATTGATATGATAATAATTTATCTAATTCTTTAATGATAAATTCTGAATCATATATTTGTTTTGTTATTTTATTTTTATAATTATCGTTTTTATCGGCTTTAGAATAAAACGCAACTATAACATAAACACCTAATAAACTCATTAAAGATATTGTGTCCCATTGAATAAAGTCCCTATCGCCATCCGCTCCTTCATCTTTTACAAAAGGAATTATAGTTACCTTTTTTCCTAAATAACTTAATGTATTATAAACACGAGCGCCGGGATATGACCTAGTGCGTTTCGGAGAAACCCATTTACTAATCGCTATAGATTGTTCGTTAATATTAAGCAAAAAAGAAACATTTTTATTTAAAACCGATTCAAATTCAGTGTCTTGGTATAAAATAAGAGAGTCACAAAGCAATGGGGTATATTTTATGCCTGTAATTTTAGCATTTATAACCATATTTGCAATATACTATATCCTTATCAATTCGTCATTACTATTTCTCTATTGGGTGTCCACTCGCTATTAAGAATATCTCACTTTCTTCTATATTGTACAGCTTTGCGCTGTTTTTTGCGGTAAAAATTCGTAAAAAATTTTTAAAATTTTTTTGAATTCAGTCAAGCAAAACGAGGGGTACGCACCCATATAGGGGTAAATCTTTTTAAGGAGTTGTCTATGAAATTTAAAATTATTTTCTTGCTTTTAATTTTGTTTGTTTTGGTTTTTTCAGCTTGCGGCGGGAAAAAGGTTTCCGAGTCACAGGCGGAAAAAAGAACTTTGGGCGAACCTTTGCCGGCGGCTGAGCTGCCTTCGCTCTTTCGGTCTTTGGACGAAATTGCGGAGATTGAAAGAGCGGGCGCTTGGTTTCAGGGGCTGTCCATAACAGAGTCCACGATTCGGGAAAAAGCCGGAGATTACGCGGGGTCTGTGGCGGCGGCTTATAAGGAGTTGGCTTGGGCTTACGGTATGGGGTTGATAAAAAAAGAGGAGCTTGAAAAAGGTCTCTTAAACATTCTTACCATACAGGGCAATGAAACGGTCACTCTTACGGCAAACGCAATTATCGCGTTTATAAAAAAACAATGGGATACCGCCGCCGAAGGACTTATGCCGCTGTTCAATGAAAAGGACGAACCGGACGGGTTCGGCAGATGGTTGATTCTTGTCTGCGCTTTGGAAAAAAACAAGACGGCGTCATCTAAAACGGATTTGTCCGCAGCAAATTCATTTGCGGAAAACAGACGAGTAAGCGAGGCTTACAAATCCATTCGAGCGCGTTATTCGCAATTTCCAGAATACTGGTACAGAGGGGCAAGAAGTTTCTCGGGCGGTATAGCGGCGCAGTATGCGGAGAATTGTATCAACTTGTCGCCGCTGGGTCCTTTTGCCGATGAATGCCGAGCGATTTTAGCGGCTAATACTGGGTTAAAAAACGAAGACGGGTTATCGATAAAAACAAAAAAAGAAATTGAGGCGATTATTTCTCAATCTGTCAATTCGAGTAATCCCAAGGTTCTTGATTCTTTATTGCCGTTAATCAGTCTGCCGGATAACCCATACACGGTTTATGCGGTCAGCGCTCTAAAAACATTAACAGGCATTCCAAAATTCAACGAATATTTTAACGGACATGCGGCTGTTTCCAAAGGACGGCTTGCGGAACGGCTTTTATACATTTGCCGCAGTTAGCGAAGTAAGGCAGGTTTTTATGAAAAATACTTTACAAAAAAATATCATTTTATGCGTTGTTTTTTACTTCGCTTTTTTTGCCGCTTCATGCGCCAAGCCGCCGAATACAGAGACAATTCGTCTTTATGTCCGCGCTTCCGAGGCGTACGCTCAAAAACAATTTGCCGAAGTTATCGATCTTTTGCATAAACAAAACAATTTTCCTCCGGCGCTGATACTGCGGGCAAAAGCGGAATATTTTTTCGACAAGCCGGATAAAGCGGAAAAATCCTGCAGGAGAGCGATTAAATTGCGCCCTTCTTCGCTAGAGGCGAATTTATATCTTGCGAGAATTCTGCGCGAAAAGGGCGATTTAAAGGGAGCGGAAAATTTATTGGCATCATTGTTAGCTGATAATCCGCAGGACATTCGCGCGCTGAGGCTTTCGGCGGAACTTGCTTCCGATAACGGCAAATATGATGAAGCGGTTATTTTTCTTGACAGAGCCGCTGAATTTTCGGCGGAAAGCGCAATGGTTTTACTGGACAGGGCAAGACTGCGCTGGACTGCGGGAAAAAGCGAAGAGGCGTTGGAAGATTTAAGCCGCGCAAAAGCCATGCTTCCGTGGGATACTCCGCTTTTACGCTCGATATCAAATCTTGAGAAGACAATAAAAGGAGCGATGTGATGCGCAATATTACGGTGATTTTTCTTTTTTTTGTCATCTCATGTTTGTACGCAAATGAAAAGGCTCAACAGACATTGACTTTCGCGCAAGCGGCAAAACTTGCTGTCGAAGCTTCCGCCGATTTAAAACATTCCCGTGAGTCTTTGTCCCTTTCAAAAGGAGCGTGGAAATGGGGAGTTCGATCTTATTTTCCGCAAATCAGCGTCAGCGTTTCAGAGAATGATCGTTTACAGCAGCTTGGCGCGGATTCGTTTATGAAAAATTACAGTATCAATCTTGAACAGCCGGTTTGGGACGGCGGTAAATTATCAATGTCCAGAAAACTTGAAAAAATGGAACTTGATCTTTCATCTTCAAAATTGGACAGAACGGCTAATGAAATCGCAGAGTCGGCAATAGCGGCGTATCGCAATTTGCTGTCGTCAAGAGAAATACTCAAAATAAAAAAATCGGCGTTTACTGTTTTGGAAGAACAGCGGAATATTTTAGACAAAGAAGTCAAAATCGGACTTGCGCTTTCCGTAGATTTGGCAAGCGCAGACATCAATTTGTTAAACGCAAAAATCGATATTTATTCCCTTCAGCTTGATCTGGGCGAAATGGAAAAACAATTTATGGAGCTTCTGGGGCTTGAGTCCATGCCCGCTCTGACAGAAAAAGTCGATATTTATCGTTCTATCGTTCTCCCCGCTTCTTCGGCGGCGGAGGCTCTCGCAAAAGAAAAAAATCCCGATTTAATAGACGCGCGTTATTCGATTACAAAAAAACAAATGGAGTATAAATATATTTCCTATTCATGGATACCGAGTCTGCGTCTTACCGGAAGTTTTGCTCTTACCGGTCAGCGTTATCCGCTAACACGCTATAACTGGTCTGTCGGGATAGCGGTTGATTTTTCCAATCCGTGGTTTCAAAACCGATTCGGGACGCAGTTCGGCTGGGAACCGCCTTATGACAATACGGCAATGATTCAAAACAGTTTTACTCCCCTGCCCGATCCCGCGTCGAAATACGGGTTAAGACAGGCAAAGCTTGCGCTGTCTTTGGAACAGGAAAAATATAAAACCGCGTTTGAAAGAATCGGCAGAACAGCGGCGAACGCCGTGGATAAATGCGCCTTCATGGAGCAGAAGCGGCTTCTGGCTATTGAGACCGCAAATATCGGAGCGGAAAAATGCCGTGTTGAGGAAATAAGGTTAAATCTCGGTCACATAACAAGGTTGGCGTTGATGGAAACATTGATTGAACAAACACAAAAAGAAGTCGCTGTGGTAGAAGCGGCGACAGCGCTGCTGGAAGCGGAACGAGAGTTGGAACGATTTTTAAATCTTGAACCGGGAGAATTGGAAATATTCGCCGGTATTCTTAAAAACCAAGGAGGAATAAATGAAAATTAAAAATGTTTTAATTATCTGTCTTTTATTTTTTTGTTTTGCCTGCGCAAAAAACACGAAAATCGGCGATGAAACAAAAAAAGTGCGTGTAACGCCTGCGGTTACTCATGAACAACCCGATGAAGCGTCGGGGTTTGGAAGTTTGTCTTTTCTTACGAAAGTAGACGTTACTTCTCCGCAGGAAGCTGTAATAAAAAAACTTTATTTCCGTGAAGGCGATCATGTACGGCAGGGACAAGTTGTAATTCAACTTGAAAATCCGCAGATCAATTTAGCGGTTGAACGGGCGGAAAATAATTATTCGCAGGCTTTTGCGGCGAGGAATTTAGCCGACTCACGGCTTCTTGAAGGTATCTTTCAGGCGGAGGCTCAGCTTCTCACCCTTGATAAAGCTGAAGCGGAACTCGCTCTTTCAAAAAAAAGGTGGGAAGAAGACAGACGCAAACATTTAAATCAAGAGACGCTTTTCGAGGCGGGCGGCGTTCACACGGAAGCAATTCTTGTAAGCCGTTTTAGTCTTGATACCGAATGGGAGCAGATCCAATTAATGGAGAGAGAACTTGAAATAAGACGCATTGGCTGCCGCAACCAAGACCTTGTAAAAGCCGGCATTAAAGTTCCTTCGGACGAAACACAACGGCAAGCCGCTCTTGTCTCTCTTATGACTACAAGTTTAAGAGCGGAACTTGAAGCGGCAAATGCCCGACTTGAAGCGGCGGAAAAAGAACTTAAATCCGCAAAAATTGCGCTCGCCGAACTTACGATAAGATGTCCCGCTTCAGGCATTATAGGCGCGCGTTATCTTGAAGAAGGCGAACGAGTCCGTCTTCAGGATAAGATTATCAGTCTTATTGATACAGCTTCGTTATACGCCATTTTTCCGGTGCGGGAAAAAGACGCTTTGCGGATTGAAAAAGGAATGAAAGCTTCCGCTCTGATTGACGGAACGGGAGAAAAAAGAGACGGTATTGTCGATTTAATTTATCCGCAGGCTGACAGTCAATCTTTAAGTTTTCTTGTGCGTGTTTTACTGCAAAATACAAATACCGATTCAACATTAAAACCGGGAATGTTTACTCGTGTTACGATAAATCTTGGATCGCCGGAAAGCGCTGTTTTTATTCCCGAATCGTCTGTATTTAATCGGAAAAATAATGAAGGCAGTATTTTTATTGCCAAAGGCAAATTATTAACGGAACGGAAAGTAATTATCGGGACAACTATCGGAGAAGAATGCGAAATAACTTCGGGATTAAATTCAGGAGAATTGGTTGTTTTGCGTCCCGACCCGGACTTAAGGGAGGGAACAAATGTCTCGATTATGGAATAAAATTCCTGTCTTGTTATGTGTCATTTTTATTTCATGCGGATTTATGGATTTACGTCCGATTAAAATGGAAATAGAACCGGATAAATCTGATTCTCTTCTGCCTGACGCATACAGTCCCGTAATACTCAAGTTTGATACGGAAATGCAAAAAGACGACACCGAAGGAATTTTGCAGATAACTTCCGACATAGGTTCAGTCAAAGGAGACAAACATTGGGAAGGTAATAATCTTTACTTTGTGCCTGTGCAGGGGTGGACTGCGGGAATACGTTACACATTAAACATTTTCGGGACAATTCATTCCGCAGACGGCAGAGAAACGCGTATTGATCGTTTTATTTCATTTTACGCAATTAATAAAAATTCTCCGCCTGTTCTTGAAAGTTACAGTCCTTCAGGCGGTTCGTCAATCGGAACAAAGTCAGCGGTTTTTGAATTTATTTTCTCACGTTCGATGAATAAACATACAGTAGAATCCGCCTTAACTATTGAAGGAATTGGAAATAAAACTTTCGAATGGTTTGACGATGACAAAACGCTGAAAGTTACTCCCGATAAATCTCTTTCCCCTTGGACAATGTACAAATGGAATTTAAAAGAGTCGGCAAAAAGTATTGACGGTGTTCCTCTGCCAAAAACATACTCCGGTTATTTTACAACCGATCTTGATCAAACTTTACCCCAAATTACAAATGTATATCCCGTACTTTTTGCTGACGGCTCTTGGTATCCGACGGGAATAAATCTTGAGACAGGTTTGCAGTCGGGACAGGGTATTGCGATTTCTTTTAACAAACCGATGAGTGAAAATATTCTTCGTTCTCTGCGGTTTGAACCTTCTTTGACAGGCAGAACTGAAATGTTATCTGAAAACAGCGTTGTATATATTTTTACAAAAGACCCCGAGCCGGGAACAACGTTTACATTGATTGTTTCAGCCGATACGAGAGACAGCGAAGGGTTAAAAATCGGCAGCGAATACAGATTAAACTTTTCCGTTGATATTCCGTATTTAAATGTTTTATCCGTTACCGCTAACAACGGGCAACAAATAGAAAATTTTTCCGCAATGAACAATATATTGCCTGTTCAAGTTGATCAGGGAACAGGATTAATAACATTGTCAATTTATTTTTCGCTTATGTTCGATCTTGAAGAAAAACTAAACACGCCGCAAAAAATAACGCTCTCGCCCTTTTTCCCGAAAACTCTGCCTCCGTCGGCTTTGCGCTACATTCACTGGATTTCCGACGACAGGCTTTTTCTTCAATGGGAAGGATTAAAACCTAGCGATGATGTTTCTCATTACTACAAGCTGACAATTCCCGGAGGAAAGGGCGGAATAAATTCCGGCGCGGGAATTTTTATGAAAGAGGATTTAGTTCTTTATTTGGAGGCAATCAAATGAAAAACAAATATTTTATGCTATTTTTATTTTTCATATTCTCTTTTATTTCCTGCGATATTTTAAGAACTTCGTTATTTGAAGTTGTCTCGTGGTCTCCCGGAAACGGTTATCAATCCGAACCTGAAAAAATAAATATTTCTCTTGATTTTTCACATGATCCTGACAGAGCGAGTATAGAGAAAAATTTTTCATTAACGGGGGACGGGAACCGAGTGATAGGGAATTTTAGTTGGAATGATAAAAAAATGACTTTTTCACCGCTTACTCCCTTAGAAAAAAATACCGATTACACTTTAACACTTTCGGCGGACGCGCATGACACAAAAGGGCTTTCCATGGACGAACCTTTTAACCGTCATTTTTCTACAAGACCCAATGATACCCGTCCGTTTCTTTTATCGAGTTATCCTGAAATGTATTCGGAAATTACCGACGCAAGGGCGGAAATAAAACTGGAGTTTTCTGTATCCGTCCCAATAAAAACTTTGTATGAAAATGTTTCATTTTCTCCTTCAATGACGGGTATTTGGCGTTTAGAAAACGACGGTAAACTCGCTATTTTTATTCCCGCAGAACCTTGGATACAAAAAACCCGTTATGAAATTCGATATTCCACGTCATTGACAGATAACAACGGAATGAATATTGGAAATGATTTTTTATGCGTATTTACGACAAAAATCGATCTTGAAATTCCGTACCTTGTAAGTGCAATAAGAATAACGAATAAAAATGAATCAATTGTATTGTCAGCGGACAGAGGTTATTCAAGCGCCGCTGAATCGCCTATAGAAAATCAAGATTGGGAAAAAGACGATAAAATAAAACTTGTTTTTTCCAAACCGGTAGACAGTATATCAGTTAAAAATTATACGAGCGTAGAAAACGGACCTAATCTTATAATGGAAACGCCTGTTGGCTATGAAACGGAATATATTTTTAAGTTTGAAAGTTTTCCCGCTTATGAAAGCAGATTTACATTAAGGGTTAAGTCCGGTATTAAAGACACCTCGGGAAATGAAAGTAAAGAAGAGTATATCTACAAAATGTTCGCCAACGGAAAATATTCAAAACCGCCAATGCTTGCGGGAATCAGAATACCAATGTCTCCAAATAGCGGCGCAGATAATGAATTAATTTTTTATGATATGAATTCGCTGTTTAAAGATTTTCCCATAACAGGTGAAAATTATCCGTCGGGGGAAAATGTCAAAACATGGATCGAGTTATATTTTTTAACCGCCGAAGACGCGTCTATCGATTTATTTTCTTTAATGGAAATTTTTCGCATAGATACAAGCAATAACGTAATTTCTTTTTCTCCGCGTCAGATAAAAGATACTGATTTTTCAACGGCGGAACCGCATATCGGCATGGAAGAATACAAAAGAGTCGAAATTATCGGTTATCTGACTAACTCGACAAATTTCGGCGTTGTAAACATTCAAATATCAGCGGGACTTAAAGACACTTTAGGAAACCGCAATGACAAATTACAGAAAATATCACTTTTAAAGTAGGAGTTTATGAAAGGAATTATCACTCTTTTTGTTAAAAGACCTGTAACGGTCATTATGATACTGGCTGCATTAATTTTTGCGGCGGTTTTTTCTCTTTTTACTCTGCCTGTAAACAGACTGCCGTCGTTTTCAACACCGAGGGTTACGGTAGAAACATTGTATCAGGGCATGGCGGCTAACGAAGTAAGAAGCATGGTTACCATTCCGCTAGAGGACGGTCTTTCCCCGATTAAAGGTCTAGAAAGAATAAGAAGCGTATCGCGAGACAATAGGTCGCTTATCAGCCTTGATTTCCGTTGGGGGACGGACACGATGTCCGCATCTGTTCTTGTGCGGGAAGCAATTGACGCTGTTTATCCGGGACTTCCCGAAGGGGTAAACAAACCGACAGTAACAGCCGCGGACATGGGGAACGAAGCTCACGCCGTAATAGCGGTTAGTTCACATAACGGGAACGGCGAATTTGCGAGAAAACTCGCCGAGTACGAAATGCAGGCTCGTCTGCGAAGAATTGACGGAGTCGGCTCCGTAGTGCTTATAGGCGGTGAGATAAAAGAAGAGCGTCTTTCTCTCGACGTGCGACGTCTTTCCGCTCTCGGCATCGCACCTTCCGAATTTGCTAACCTTGTGGCGCAGGAAACCGCTGATATTCCCGCCGGAAACGCGCGCGAGGGAAACATGGAATTGGTTGTCGTAAGCTCGGGGAAACCGGATTCCGTTTCTTCGCTTTCGCAGATTATTCTTCCGGCAGCAAACGGCGGCTCTTTTAAGATTGAAGATACAGCGGAAATTACCGCTTCCGCAACGCGGCGGGAAAGCATATTTATTCACAACGGAAAAGAAGCCGCCGGCTTGGAGGTTTACCGCAGACCCGGCTCCGACCCGCTGCGGCTGTCAAGAGAAATAAAAAAGACACTTGATGAGGCTAACTCTCTCTTTTCCCGTGACGCGAAAATAGAGCTTGTTACAGATTCATCATCATCTCTCATAAGCGGCGTAACAGGTTTATTAATTTCCGCCGCCCTCGGCGTAACGGCAGTAGTAACGGTACTTTTACTTTTTATCCGCCGCATAAAATACAGCTTGCTTGCGGCGCTTTCAATTCCCGTTTCAGCCGCAGCGGGTATTTGCGTTCTCTCCGTTATGGGAAAATCATTGAACGGCATGAGCCTTGGCGGACTTGCGATGGGGATAGGGTTAGTTTCCGACATCAGCGTAATAATTATTGATCTGCTTCATCAGGCTTTTGGAGAAAGGGAAACCGTTCCTGTACCGGAAGAAATCGGAAACAAGGCGGCGTCTATATCGGGATCAAATATCGCTTCTACTGTTACAACTGCGCTTGTGTTCATTCCGATTATCATGCTGCCGGGACCGTTAGGCGGACTTTTCGGCGACATAGCTATCGCCCTTGTTACATCTGTCGCGGCTGGCTGGCTTTACGCTCAATTTTTTCTTCCCTCTCTTTACTCTATGTTCTTCGGCGATCCATTAACAACAGCCAATAAAAATAGATTGATAAAAACTAATTCAGTTTTTACAAATGGCAGTCTTGAAAAAAAATATTACTTCTTTCTTTCAAATGTTCTTCGTAATTCGGGTAAGTTTTTAGCCGTTACGGTAGTTTTAAGCGTTTTAGGGTTGCTTACGCTTTTAACCCGTCCGGCTGTTTTCATTAATCCCGATGAAGCTGAGGAAG
>Ga0268262_10005643_pt1 | contig 12332 bp, 14 predicted proteins | sample TergutNc150P3_FD_190354 | JGI IMG/M metagenome (GOLD analysis project Ga0268262, IMG submission 190354) | Nasutitermes corniger P3 segment gut microbial community from laboratory colony in Florida, USA - Nc150 P3 (SPAdes) (version 2) | ecosystem: Host-associated > Arthropoda: Insects >... | reverse complement strand
CTTCGCGGATATCGGGGGCGGTAAAGTCGCCCTGTAAAAATGAAAAATTTTCGCCATCAAACAAGCCCTTGTCAAATTCCCGGGACAGGGGGGAAAGGTCGGCGGAAACAAGGAAGGCGCCAGGCGTTTTCCTGAGTATGTACAGGCTCCAGCTTCCCGGAGCCGCGCCCAAATCGAGGATTTTATAACGCGGTTTAATAAGGCCAAACTTCTCGTCCATTTCTTTCAATTTGTAGACAGAGCGGGCGGGGTAGCCTTCGTTCTTTGCTTTAAGCTGCCAGTGATCTTGTTTCTTGTAATTAGCCATTATTTGAATATATACTATAATCATGGATCATCAGTATACCCCAAGACTGGAAAAGATCGAAAAAGTTCTCGAACGCTGGCTGCCGGAAAATCCCGGTTCCGCCTGGGCAGGGGATGTTTTTCCTGGTGTTGGGCAGATTGGTATGGAGTTTGTGCGGGTTCTTACCGCGCCTGGCAGGGACATCCTTTCCAGGGGGGGCAAGCGCTGGAGGCCTCTTCTTATGACACTTGTCTGCGAAGCGCTTGGAGGGGGAGACGCGGCCCTGCCCCTCGCGCCGTTAGTTGAATTTTGCCACAACGCCAGCCTTATCCATGACGATATTGAAGACAACTCCGACGAGCGCCGGGGCAAACCGGCGGTGCATTTGCTCCACGGCGTTGATGCGGCGATAAACTCTGGCAGTTTCCTTTACTTCCTGCCGCTTGCCTGTATAGATTCCTGGGCTCCGGCGGCGCAGGACAGAGCAAACGTCTACACATTGTGGGCCGCCCATTTGCGCAAACTCCATTTGGGACAGGCAATCGATATCCACTGGCACCGTAATTTTGATATAATCCCGTCTGTAGATGAATACCTTGCCATGTGCGCCATGAAGACAGGCTGCCTCGCGGGCTTTGCCGCTGAGTTAGGTGTAATGGCGGCGAAAACAGCGGGCTGCGGCACGGACAAAACAGTACCTCTTGCAGAGGCGGCGGAAAAACTTGGTATTGGTTTTCAGATACTTGACGACGTGAAAAACCTGACCACAGGAGTACCCGGCAAGAAACGCGGCGATGATATTGTCGAGGGCAAAAAAAGCCTGCCCGTACTTTTGTTCCTGCGGCATCATCCTGAAAAAAAAGAAATGGTCTGCCGTTGTTTTACAGCCTCAAGAGCAAAAGGAGTGGGCGCCCCTGAAACAGAGGAGCTAATACAGGCGCTTGCCGCCTGCGGCGTTATAAAAAAAGCCGAAGAACAAGGCAAAACCCTTATCGCCGGAGCGAGGAAGGTTTTTGAAGAGACCAGCGCGCCGCTTGCCGGCCTTTTAGACCTTATAGGCTGAGGCGAAAAATGGAAGAGATGCTGCAAGTTGAAATATGGACTGTCGCGCAAACCACCGAAGGCAATGTAGTCTTGCTGCGCCCCCTGAATAAAAACATAGTCATACCCGTCTTTGTAGGCCAGCTGGAAATCCAGTCAATTTTAATAGGTATGGAGGACATTAAACTGCCCCGTCCCCTTACCCATGATCTTTTTCTTTCTCTGCTTGATACTCTGGACCTTGCGCTGGATCGCGTGGAAATCCGGGAACTTAACGGAAACACATTTCACGCGAATCTTGTCATAAGCGGAGGCAAATATACGGCTGACAAGCCCCTGCTCCTGGACAGCCGTCCCTCGGACGCCCTTGGCCTTGCGACACGCCGTAAATGCCCCATTATGGTTTCTCCGGATATAGTAAAGCAGACAGGCATAACCGCGGATCTTTTCATGGATATGTTAGGTGAAAATAAAAAAGCCGGTAACGCCAATGAAAAACAGGAAAGAAGGAGCATGCTTCAGCGGCAGCTAAATGAGGCGGTGGAAAAGGAAGAATATGAGGAAGCCGCCAGAATCAGGGATATGCTGAACGATCTGCCGCAGTAAATTATTGAAGAAGATTTAGTTTTTAGGCAGCCAGTGTAATTTTCGTATTTTCCACTCAAAAGAAAATTCATTATACACGCCGTTAGGTGAAGGCAAGGGACGAAAACATATATTTGCCAGCGCCGCGGCGCGAAAGGAAAGACCAAGGCAGTTGACATCGGGCCTTGTATCGGACTGACATAGCGCACAGCCGATAACAAGCGGCGAAAAACGCCTTATTACCGCGTTATTATCAATATCAAAAAAACTTTCTGAAAGCTCTATATTCACTACAGGGCCAAAAACAGAAACATTATCTGAAAGTGCCGCAATGGTTGACGGGCCTGTTGTGCATTTTCCGCCCGAAAGGTCTATTGTTCGCCGTAGCATAAGCGCGCGGCTTTTTAACTCCGCGCCTGAAAGCGGGCGGTTAAGCGCCGCAATGGGCATTACCCAGGGGAATGACCACGCTCCGTATAGCCCCGCAGAAAACAGCGAAGCGCTCCATGCCCTCAACGATATACGGACGTCACGGTGCGGGACAAGCGCGAGAAGCTGTAAAGAATCAGGACGGGTATTCTTCATCCTTCTTTTGTTAAATGTTTTCTACAACATTGAAACCAAAGGCGGCGGCGTCCTGCATGCACTGGCGGCTGTTGAAATGCATGCAAAAAATCCTGGGTCTTAATTCCGGCGGAACGATGTCGTATATATCCTTAAGCCTGAGATGATACGGGTTAGGGTTAAGGTCATTGTTAGAGTCCGTATATATTTTATCGATTTTTTTGCCGCTCTTGATAATTTCAAGGAGAGGGGCAGGGTCTTTCATGTCGCCTGAATAGAACACAATCCCGCCGTTTGTTTCAAATATTATCGCGCAGGTTTCAAGCTCGTCGCAATGATAGGTCTTGATATAGCGGACTTTGCTGAATTGGGAATAGCGGCCGTCAAACGCCGATGAGTTGACAAACTGGTACATGCGTTCCGTCACGCCGTATATTTTCAGCAACGCGCTGATTTGGGGAACAAAGGACATGTTTTCATCTTTGATGATATTGGTCCTGAACTTCTTTGCCACTGAAGCGTAAAGAAGCAGCGATCCCATGCTGCCTACATGATCCGAATGGGTATGGGTAATAAAAATATTAAGAGCTGAAACAGAATCCAGGATTTTTTTATCAAGTATGGTTTTAAAAACGCTTTCACCGGAGTCAATTAAAAATAATTCATCTTTGTCCACAAAAAAAGATGATGTACTGTCTTCCGCCGGATTAAAGCCTGCGCCGCGGCCTAAAAAAGTCAGTTCCATAACTATAAACTCCATTATCCCATGCCATAAGGAAAAAAGCAACCCTTTAGTATACCCTTTATATAATTTTCTGCTGATCGGGCGGCTGGGGTGTTTCCGTTTTTCCTTCCTTCCTTATTGAGCGGATAAACCTTGTAATAAGCCAGTGAACTAATCCGTAAACCACAAAAACGCAGAAACCCAGCGCCATCGCAAGCTGGATATTCCAGATTATAAGCAGAACCGTGAACACTACCAAAAGGAAAGTGGAAAATTGCTTTTTACCCCTGAGTACGCGGTTTACAATATGGGGGTAGGGGATGCGGGTAACCATCAGGATGCCGGCCAGGAGCGTGATAATGGGAAGCGCCCAAACCGCGGCAAACCCGGAAGCGTTGATAAATTCCTCGGGCCATTTCGTGATCTTGGGCAGAAGGTCCTGCTGGAATATTACCAGGCTGACAATTGTTCCCGCCGCCGGAGGGGAGGGGAGGCCGGCGAAACTTAAGTGGGCATCCTCCACGCTGGTTTCCACGTTAAACCGCGCCAGGCGTATAATCGCGCACATGACATATAAAATCGCGATAAGAAACACGACTCTTCCGGACAGAGCGGCAGGCTGGTTATTTACAAAGTCGAAATAGTGTAAATGCGCCTGAACCAGTTTCAGCATAAGAAAAGCCGGGGCAACCCCAAAGGTGATGACATCGCAAAGGCTGTCCAACTGCGCCCCGAAACTTGAGGTTGATTTGCTGATCCTGGCCAGATGGCCGTCCAGCACATCGGCTACCATCCCAAGGAAGATCAAATAACCCGCGAGGGCAAAGTATGAAATGTTGGTTTTCGGGAGCAGCAGAGGCCTCCACACCATATCGGGGCCCTGGCTGGCTAGCAGAATCGACGCAAAACCGCAGAAGCCGTTCATCAGCGTGACGAGTGACGGAAGAATGGCAATGTACTTGAGGCGCCTTCTTTTTCTCCTGCCCTTCAGGGCAAGTCTTTCTTCGTTATTCAATTTATTCATTTGTATACAACCAATGGGCTTAAGCCCGCGTTGACCTTGTCCCCGATTTTTACAAGCAGAGAATAACCGGCGGTTTTAAGGGGAAGGTACAGCTCAGTGCGGGAACCGAACTTTATCATACCGAATGTCTCCCCCTGCGCGTACTGCTGTCCTGGTTTCGCCTCACAGACAATGCGGCGGGCAATGGCCCCGCTTATCTGCCTTACCAGCAGCCTGTCACGCGGCTCGTCGAGCCTGGTCAGTAAGATGTCATTGGATTCATTTACGCGGCCCGCCTCAGCGTCCATGGCGTTTATGAATTTCCCTTTTCTGTAATTAACCGATTCTATACGCGCCGCGCATGGAGCGCGGTTTATATGTACGTTGAAAATACTGAGGAACATTCCGATTTTTAACGTCTTGCCTCCAAGATCGGGAATTTCTGTTTCGGAAATATCCGTTATTGTGCCGTCCGCCGGGGAGAGCAATACGCTGTTGTCCAGGGGAATTTTACGCCGGGGATCCCGAAAAAACATCATCATCCAGACAAAGACCAGAAAAAGAACCGCTTCCGCCGTTATAAGCAATACGCCCCTAGGCAGGAAGATGAACAGCGCCGCCATAACAAGCAATACAGACAGCGGATAAATAAGCACCTGCGGCATTCCGTATCTTGTCAGCGGGAAGAACATATTTTAACTGTAGCCTATTTTGCGCGTTTTGGCAATGAGTATTCCTGCTCCCTACTCCCTTCTTTTTAGTATATTTTTTACAATATAAATCACAGCAAATGTGATCATCGAAAGGAAGAGTATGAAGAGGACAATACCTACGGCCTGGAACGGTTTTTCAACAGCTTCCCCAAAATGGTAGGCAAGAAAAAATAAAGTGCTCACGCTTATTGTCGCGGCGGTTGTATCATACAGGGCAAAGCGCCGCAGCCTGAGGCCAAAAAGCCCGGAGGTCAGGAACATGGTATTCCTTACCCCAAAGGGTATAAAACGGCCCACAATAAAAGAAAAAATGCCGTATTTATCCAGGTAACGGTGTATCCTGACGATCTTTCTGGGGGAAAACAACTGGGTGAGGAACTTCGCCTTTATTGTCCCTTTGCGGATGTATTTGCCGAATATGTAAGGGAAGTAGTCGCTTATGACAACGCCGGCAAAAGTGGCCCCAAATACAGGAACCAGCATTGAGGGATTTCCCTGGCAGACCAGCGCTCCTGTAATGATTATAAGATCTTCTGAAATGGGGACATTCAGCCCGGCCAGCATCAGCGCGATAAACGCGACAAACGGGTAGTACCCGACATATTGGTTGATTCTCGCAACAATATCAAACATTTTTTATCGCCAGCTCTATTAAACGGCTTATCAATTCCGTATATCCAATGCCGCTCGCTTCCCATAATTTTGGATACATACTGATCCTGGTGAACCCCGGCATTGTGTTGATTTCATTGACCAGTATCTCGCCGTTTTTCTTGAGAAAAAAATCCACCCGTGAAAGGCCCTCGCAGCAAAGCGTTTGGAACACTTTTATCGCAAGTTCCTGTATGCGCTTTTTGCAATCATCGTCAATTTTTGCGGGTATCTCCAGCCGGGCGCCGTTTTCGTCAATGTATTTCGCGTCATAGGAATAAAATTCATGGGTGGGGATAACCTCGCCCGGGATTGACGCGGCCGGATTTTCATTGCCCAGCACGGCGCATTCAATCTCGCGGCCGGGTATAAATTCTTCGATAATGATTTTTACATCATATTTAAAGGCTTCCTTAACCGCGTTTTCGTATTCCGCTTCGCTTCTAACTTTGTTTATTCCCACCGAAGACCCCATGTTCGCCGGTTTTACAAAGAAAGGGCTTTGCAGGGCCGCCTCAATTTCAGCAAAAGAAGGAATCTTCTCGTGGGATTTGAACGTGAGGAATTTGCCGATGGGCAGGCCGGCGTCGCGGAAAAGCCGCTTCATCACGTCTTTGTCCATGCCTACCGCGGAGCCCAATACTCCTGTGCCGACGAATGGAACGCCGGCAAGTTTCAATAGACCCTGTACAGTGCCGTCCTCGCCAAGCGGGCCGTGGAGTATTGGGAAGACGACGTCAAGTTTGAGGTTCGGGGGAAGCGCCGCCTTGTCCGCCTGGACGGAAAGCCGTCCTTCGCTGGCCGGGCCTAGAGTCACAGGCGCGCCTGATGTATTCAGGCTGATGCGGCGGGGATCGCTTGAATTCAACAATGAAAGGGAACCGCCCGTTGAGCGCCATACGCCGTTCTTGTCGATACCTATAAGCACAGGCTCAAACCTGTCGCGGTCAATGGCGTCATACACGTTCTTTGCCGACTGGAGAGAAACTTCGTGTTCAGCCGACTTGCCGCCAAAGATGATACCTACGGTTATTTTGTTGTTAACACCCAATTTTTTGAAAATCCTTAATAATGGTATACACTATTGTCGCTGTTTTTGCAAGCTACCTGAACAAGCGCCGTATTTCCCTGGCGTATATCGCGCTTATCCGGTGGCGCATCAGATCCTGCTTGGCGGAGAGTTCCCTGCCCACCTCAAAGGGTTTAGCCAGCAGGGTAAATTTAAAAACACGCTCAAAAGGCTTAAAACCGGTTTTTGTGTTGATCCTGTCGGATAGTTCGGCGGAAACAAGCTGGTTTATTTCCGGCTGCTGCAACAACAGTTCGTAGTCAACTATAGGGATGTTGTTTTCCTCGGCGAAGGCCATTATTTTTTCCTGCCTGGGAACGATAAGGGCGGCGAGGTGTCTCTGATCCTGCCCCAGCACCATACACTGGAATATGTACGGGCTTTCACGCATTTTTTGCTCGATGGGGACGGGCTCGACATTTTCCCCCCCCCTCAGCACTATGGTGTCCTTGGCGCGTCCTGTTATGCGTAATTCGTTGTCGTGGGTAAGCATGCCTATGTCGCCGGTATTAAACCAGCCGTCAGGGCTTAGCACCGCGGCTGTGGCGTCGGGTTTTTTGTAATAGCCTTTCATTACCTGCCTGCCCCTCACCCAGATGATGCCGTTGCGGCCCGGGGGCAGGGATTTGCCATTGGGGTCAACGACCCTCGCTTCGGTGCCCGGTAAAAGCTGGCCGATGGTTCCGCGCCGGGAACGCCTGTACTGGCGCACCGTTACAAGCGGGGCCGTCTCGGTAAGGCCATAAGCTTCCTGCAGGCGCAGGCCCACGGAATTGAAAAACAGGTCAACCCGCGCCGGCAGGCTGCCCCCGCCGGACAAGCCCGCTTTGAAACGCCCGCCCAGCCGTTTTTTTATCCGGTTGAACACAAGCGCCTGGGCAATACCCCTTGCGGGCAGAAGGAGCAGCCAGGGGAAAAATCCAACCGCCGAATCAAGCGCCCGCCAGCGGCCGTGGAAATTGGGCAGAAGGCCGAAAGTCAGATCCTTAAAATAGGTGTGCATCATTGACATGGAAACGGCCAGGTTAAAAATGTTTCTTTTTAACGAACCCATAGGTTTGACATTGCGGGTAATGCCGTCCATAATCGCTTCCCAAACGCGGGGGACGCTGATCATCCACTGGGGTTTGATGGCCTGAAAATCTTCCATGAGAACCGAGGATATGGGCTTGGAGTAGGCTATGCTGGTTCTGTAATAAAAAATAACGTATTCTATTTCACGCTCGTACACGTGCCATACAGCCAACATCGAAAGCCATATATCGCCGGGCTTAAGGTCAAAGAACAGGCAGAACGACGGAAGCTGGCAGAGGAAATTCCTGTGGCAGAGCATGACCCCTTTCGGCTCGCCCGTAGTGCCGGAAGTAAAAATAATAGAGGCGATATCTTCTTCCTCACCTTTGTCCATCTCGGCCTCCGCGCCGCCCGGTTTTTCAAACTCGCGCTTCTGCCCGATGGCGATTACACCCGGAAAGTAATGAACGGTTATTCCGGCTTCCGCAGCTTTATCACCGGTTTCATTGTCTACGGGATCAAATGTTATAAGGGTTTTAAGCAGCGGAAGGTCCTGTTTGCAGGAGATGATCTTAAGAGCCTGTTTCTGATTTTCCGCGAATACCAGCTTGCTTTCGGTAAAGCCTAAAATGTACGTGAGTTCCTGAACAGTAACGTCGCCCCCGCGAGGCACATCCGACGCTCCGGTTGAATGAATGGCAAAACTTGCAACCATCCATTCCTGCCTGTTGTCGGCAATCAGCCCGACGCGGTCCTCTTTTTCAACGCCAAGCTCCATAAGAGCCGCTGTTAGAAAGCAAACCTCCTCATAGAACTGCCTGTATGTTTTTGATTTATAACTGCCTGAGTTATCTTTATAATATTGTATGATAATATCCGGGCTGTCTTTGGCACGGGTTCGCAGCATCAAAGGAAGGGTTTTTTCCATAAAAATACTTATTCCTTTTTGAATATGACAAAGTTTACGATTATGTCATTATACAGGTTTTTTAGATATAATTGCAAGTAGAAAAACTAGTCCACAAAAATAAAAAACCCCCTCGGGAAAAGGAGGTGAGGAAACCCGAGGGGGAGGTATGACGTAACAGTATGTATCAAGCAAATATATCGAAGGAAGAAACTAACCCGTTACATCATTCTACACATAATATATATTGCCTTACTAGAAAATTCAAGTATTATTTTTATAGAATAGGAGAAATTCCATTACTATGTGGCTGAAAAAATGCTTTTTTTGTCAGGAACTTGTCTGCGGGTTAGCTTTTTAAGACCCTGACAAAGGTTCCATAACGGTAAATAGGCTCTTCCACAACAGGTTCCGGCGGTTTTATCTTGGGTAATTCGCCGTGTACCACTGTAATTGCCTTGTTTTTTTCGATTATCCCCGCGATTTTACGCCTTAGCGCGTAAGGGCGGCAAACCATGCGGAAAACCGGCATACTGCCGCCTATGCCGGATACACGGATAGTCCCATAATTGAACATCATGCCGAACAAACCCTGGATACAGTTGACACATTCTATCCGGTCAATGGGAATTTCCACGGTAAATATGCGGAGCACCCCTTTTTTAATTATCAGCCGTTTATTGGTTACGCCGTACTGGACGCAAATGTACTGGAGAATACGGCAAATAAAAATCAGAAGAACTGCCACTACCGCCGCCAAAAACGCGTAACTGATGATATCCCTAAGCTCGTCACCGGTTGTGATCCCCGGAAACCACCCTGAATCGGCATAATCCTCGGCAAGAGCCCATACAACCAGCAGAATCACGAAAATCGGCAAGGACAGAATTATGTGCTTGACGGTATAAAACCAGTGCAGACTGGGTACATGCAGTAATTCCTCATTCTCCTGAAGGTTTTTCTTTCTGACGAATTTCATGATCCGGCCTCCTATATGCCCAAAGAAAATTCCTCCCAAAGAATATATTATTATAATTCATACGGTATGAGGTTGTCAATAGGGGAACCGCGAACCTCCGGTTTAACGCCCGGTAACACTCAGGCTTTTCATATCTGAAAACCATGTATTGACAAATGGAAAAGCTTATGTTATTTGGTTTTATTATATGAGAATTTCACTAAGAACGCGGTACGGTCTTGCCTCATTATTATGTATGGCTGAAAAAGCTCAATCCGAGGAACGGGTAACCATAATCAGCCTGTCGGAAAAATTGAAAATATCAAAAATCTATCTGGAACAGGTTTTTGCGCTTTTAAGAAGGGGCGGGCTGGTAATTTCCGCAAAAGGCGCGCAGGGAGGTTATAATTTGTCTCGGCCCGCGAGGCATATAACGGCTTTTGACGTATTATCCGCGACAGAAACATCACTCTTTGAGAAAGCGGAAGAAACTGTAGCCGACGAAAATATTGAAAAAACCCTGAAGGATACGGTATTTGACCCCCTGGACAATGCCTTAAAAGAAACTTTATCGCGCATAACTCTGGAAGATATGGTTAATCAATCAGCGATGTATACGAACGGCGATTACTATATGTACTATGGGATTTAGAGTGGTTTTTTTTAACACATTGTTTTTTAAATCTGAATTAGCTCATTGCTCCGCATTAAACCCTATCCTTTTGGTTTTTGGCGGCTGAGCAATTAGATTGTTCAGGGCGATAATAATTTCATTTACCCGTTTGTCGTTTTTTTCAATGTAAAGCAAAAGGAGCTTACGCAGTTCGGCAATCTGCTCGTCTTTGTTTTTGGAAAGCACATAATGTCTTAATTTTACGAATACCCGCATAATGCTGATATTTACAATTATCGCTTTGGGGCTGTTAAGAACAGACGCCAACATTGCAACGCCATGTTCGGTAAAAACATACGGTCTGGAGCGTCTGCCGCCGTGCTGAAAACTTGATATTCCAATTTGGAATATCAAGTTTTCCCATTCAGTTTTGGTAAGCTGAAACATAAAATCTCTGGGGAAACGCTCAATGTTACGCTTTACAGCTTTATTCAGATTAAATGTTTCAACCTGATACAATACCGCAAGGTCGCTGTCGAGCATGACCTTGTATTAGGGCGCAAATGTGCATTTTGCTTGCATCCAATGAGAAAAAAATGTAAAAAGAGAGGTTTTCTCTCGTTTTTTCCAGACTCTGTTTTTGAGGTATTTATGGTTGAAAGCGTCTTGCCTTTCTTTTGTAAAAAATGTATAATTTGCCTATATTATAGAAGATTATTCTAAAATGGGGGTTTACATGGCAGGCGCGAATGCGGGCGGGGATATTACATTTCCCAAGGAATTGCTCTCTTTTATTGACGAATGGAAGGTAAAAGATGGAAGTCTGATTATGATTCTCCATAAAACCCAGGAAACCTTTGGTTATATATCAAGAGCCGCGGCGGAGCAGATTTCCCGGCTTACGGGGATCCGCCTGGCGCGGATATACGGGGTTATCACTTTTTACCATTTTTTCAAAACAACCAAACCGGGCAAACATAAAATTTCCGTGTGCCTGGGGACAGCCTGTTACCTTAAGGGCGGGCAGGATCTGATCGATGAGGTCAGGCATATTTTGAATTTGGCGCCTGACGCCGTTACCGAAGACGGCCTTTTTTCCGTGGATCCGGTCCGCTGCGTAGGCTGCTGCGGCCTTGCGCCGGTATTAACGGTGGGCAACGATACCTTCGGCAAGCTGACAAAGGATATGCTTCCCGGAATTATCGACAAGTACCGTAAGTAAAAGTGCATTTTACCCTTGCCGATTTGGTGACCGATATTACGCAGAACGGATGCGAGTCCGGGGCGGCGCAGGTTGAACTTGAGATTTCAGAAGACGCGATTAAAAAAGAATTTCGTTTTCTGGTAAGGGATAACGGCAAGGGGATGACAAAGGAGCAGCTGGCCAGGGCCATTGATCCTTTTGTCACAGACGGGGTTAAGCACCCTCACAGGAAGGTGGGGCTTGGTCTCCCGTTTTTAATACAGACCGCCGAGCAGTCCGGCGGGGGCTGGGACATACAGTCCGAAAAGGGGACAGGCACTACGGCGACGGCGTGGTTTGATACGGGCAATGTGGATACGCCGCCTGTCGGAGACTTGCCGGGAATGTTCAGGACTGTCCTGATGTTCGAAGGGCCACAAGAGATTGTTATCCGGCGTTCCAGCCTGCATGAAGGCAAAGAGCCGCTGGAATACGAATTCCGCAAAACAGAACTTGCGGAAGCCCTTGGCGGCTTTGACGGACCCGGAGCTCTGGTGATGCTGGATCAGTTTTTGAGATCGCAGGAAGAGGAAGAATAAAATAGGAGGAATGGGTTATGGCAAAAATGAGCTTGAAGGATCTGCAGAATTTGCGGGACAACAAAAAGAACGATCTGCAGAAGCGGGGTATCGAAGGCAAGGAAGTCCATGTTATCGTGGGGATGGGAACCTGCGGCATCGCCGCCGGCGCGAAGCAGACCCTGGACGCTTTTGTAACCGGGCTGGACGAGAACAAACTTGTGGACAGCGTGATTGTACGGCAAACCGGCTGCATGGGGATGTGCCACTCCGAGCCCACAGTCGAGGTTATCGCTCCGGGTATGCCCACTGTTATCTATGGAAGCGTGGATGCCGCTGTCGCGAAAGAAATTATCAAAAAACATATTATCGGCAAGGAACTCCTGAATGACCGCATTCTGAATCGTCCCGCCGGTGACATTGTTAACGCATAAAGGGGGAAA
>Ga0268262_10005642_pt1 | contig 12333 bp, 14 predicted proteins | sample TergutNc150P3_FD_190354 | JGI IMG/M metagenome (GOLD analysis project Ga0268262, IMG submission 190354) | Nasutitermes corniger P3 segment gut microbial community from laboratory colony in Florida, USA - Nc150 P3 (SPAdes) (version 2) | ecosystem: Host-associated > Arthropoda: Insects >... | reverse complement strand
GTTTTTCATTTAGTTGTTTGGTGAAATCAAGCAGTTTATTATAATCCTGCCTGAATTTTTCAGGACTTTTTAGATAAGCGTTTACATATTCCTGCGGCGTTAAAAGTTTATCATCGAATATTGAAACGGCTTTTTTCTCGCCTTTCAAATGCAGAAAATGTGAAATTTTCAAATTCTTTTTGGTTTCACCGCTCGCGGCAATAGCCAATACATCATATTCTTTTGAGAGATATGACGCGTAAAGCAAAACCCCGTCAACCGCATATTCGGCATATCCGGTATGTTCTTTGCTCTCGTGTTTCGCCGTATCTGCTTTACATTCCACAACGATAAGAAAATCGGGGACTGTTTTATAAGTGATGATGAATTCCGGATAACCCTGCCCAATACCTTTCTTAGATGCGTTTTTAAGTAACTTATCAATTTTGGGATTATCTGAACGTTGTTCTTCCATTTCTATATGGTCAATGAACGGTAAAAAATGGTTTCTCACCAGTGTTTCAGTTTTTCTTTCGTTCATTTTTTGACTATATCATAGTATTAATGGGATATACAAGGTCGCTGTTTTTGGAATATGCTCAAAAGAGGACAAAATGGCAAAGTATCTGGTTTGCATTACAGGCGCAAGCGGTTCCGTGTACGGCATCCGTACCATGAAGGCTTTGATTTCCGCCGGTCACGAGGTTCACGCGATTGTCTCCAATTGGGGAGCGAAGACGATGGAGGAGGAGACGGGAAGATCGTTTGCCTCATGGAGCGCGGAGTTGGGACTGTCTGAAAAAAATATTTACGCCCCTGAAAACATGGGCGCTCTTCCTGCCAGCGGTTCCTTCAAACTTGACGGGACAGTGATTGCGCCATGTTCGGTAAGCAGTATAGGGGCGATTGTATCCGGTATAAGCCTCAACCTGATTCACCGTTGCGCTCAAGTTGCGCTGAAAGAAGGCCGCCCTCTGGTACTCGCTCCGAGGGAAACGCCTCTTTCTCTTCCCGTTCTGCGGAACCTCTGCACATTGGCGGAATCGGGCGCGGCTGTCTTGCCTGCCTGTCCCGCGTTTTATCATGCTCCTAAGAACATGAATGATCTGATAGACTTTGTTGTAGGAAAAATTCTTGACAGATTATCTGTCGCGCATGATTTTGATAATTCATGGAGAGGTTTAAAATGAAAAAAACGAAAAGGAGAGTTGGAAGCAGGTTTGCTGTTAGTAAGTGTAGCGTGCTTACATTACGCGCAACAAAACTTTTCCTACTCCCCTGTTCCAATTGTTTCATGTTCAAAAGACACAGTACCGTCATATTTTATTGTCAACTGCGCTGGTACTATCAGGCAATCGTCCGCCCAATCGTACAAAAATAAATCCTGTTTATAAGTTATTAACCTACAACTAATTTCTCCTAGGGAGCCTATATTTATCATTAATCGGCATAAGTCATTTTCATCTGTTTCATCGCCGGTTAAAATATGACCTGGAATAAATAAAGTATCATCTGCGGTTTCAATTTGCAATTCAAAAGATGATATAAAACGATATGAAGATATCAAGCCAAGCGCTCTATCTACTAAAATAAATCCTTCCATTTCTTGGTATGCGCTGCCGTTATAAAATTTTGTTTTTTCAACGCCGACAGGTTTTGATTCTCCGCTGTTAAGATATTCTGTTGACCAGTCGGAATATGCGATAAAAATATTTTCAATTTTTCCAATATAATAATTCCAAACATATTTATGCCGGATACTTACGGTAACAGGGTTTAATGTCTCATTAATCACGGAAAAATCAAGAAGAACCGCTTGCGACAACTCGTCAAGGGGAGGCTCAGTTATAACAGAAGAGCAAGAAAAAAATATAAATAAAGTCAAAAAAAAGGGACATAATACGCGCATTTATCTCTCCTTATTATATTATTTATTACCAATTGTTTCATGTTCAAAAGACACAGTACCGTCAAATTTTATTATCAACCGTGCTGGCACTATAAGCCAATCGTCCGCCCAATCGAACAAATATAAATCCTGTTTATAAGTTAGTAACCTACAACTAATCTCTCTCAAAGATAAGCTATTTATTACAATTAGCCGACATAAGTCATTTTCATCTGTTTCATCGCCGGTTAAAATATATTTCGGAATAAATAAAGTATCATCTGCGGTTTCAATCCGCAATTCAAAAGATGATATAAGACGAGCAGGTGAGGATAACGAACCAAACGCTCTATCTAATAAAATAAATCCTTCGATTTCTTGGTATGCGCTGCCATCATGGATTTTTGTTTTTTCAACACCGACAGGCTTTGATTCTCCACTGTTAAGATATTCTGTTGACCAGTCGGAATATGCGATAATGCTTTCTCTCTCTTCAAGAGAGAAATGCCAGAAATATTTATGCCGAATACTGACGGTAACAGGGTCTAGTCTCTCATTAATCACAGAAAAATCAAGAAGAACCGCCTGCGGCAACGGCTTAAGGGAATCAGGATTATCATCTATACAAGAAATAAAAGATATAGTCAAAAAAAAGATAAAAAATACACGCATTTTATATCCTCCTGTTTATTATTTCACCGAATCATATATTTTGATCCGGTGAAACAATTAGAATCTCCTAATACCGCATTCTAATAGCCATTACATCAGTATCTGTAATTATATTAGGTCTAAAAAAGCTAGTTCCATCTTTTTTAAATACACTGTTACTTCTGCTGTCATACCCCATGATAGATTCAAAATCATAATCTGTTACAGGAGCACGAGCTATTCTACTGTATTGGCTATATATAATGTATGGCAAATAAATAGTTACAAATAAAATTTTTACTTTAGTTATACCAATGGTAAATGTTTTTTCCGGAAGTTTATTATAATTGTGATCATTTCCATTGACTTTAACAAAATTGTCACGGTCATACCTTTGGTGTTCATGCATCAAACCAAGAGTATGCCCAAATTCATGCATATAAGTGCCTAGTCTGTTATTATTACTATTAGGATTTATCTTTACATAACCGCTTTTTCCTTTAATAGTTAAAAAAGAGGCTCCAACCGTAGATGACCCCGCAGTCGTAATATTTGAAAGCATTATATCAACCCAAGCATATTGGCCTATGGCATTACACGCTATCGACCACCATCCCGGATCAATTTCTACAAATTTTACAACGCCACCTGTTCTAACACGCCATTCTTCCATCGCGGATTTGGCAATATTTTTTTCGTCAGTAGTCCAATCCGCAGTGTCATTTAGAAAACGATACCTAACAGTTCCATTGGACCATTTGTAACCGTATGCAAAACCTTCATTAAGAGAACCTTCGGGTAAGATATAAACCGCCCGTCCGGAAGGCGTGTTGTTACTATAAATTTTCTCTATGTCATTCTGTATTACATTAACGGCATTTTCCAATTCAATCCCATTCGCCATCATATTCATTATTTCAATAGTCGCAATGCCTTCAAGTGAATTAATATATATTTGATTACCCCATAGTAAAATTTCATCGCCTTCAATTGTTATTAAGCCTGAAGCCAAAGCGTCATGAAAAGAAGGAACTAATTCGACAATTGAATTATTGTAGTTTTCCAAAAGCGCGTCAAATTCGGCTTTAAGATCGTTTTCTGCTACTTCGGCATTTCTTGAACTTGACAAGCGTTTTGACAAATACGGGTTTATATCATGTAAACCTACCTCAACATTTGCAGAACGCGCCGCTCTGGCAGGCGTTTCTAAATCCACGCCCATGTCATTAAGCAGTAAAATACTATCCCTGTTGACTTGCGCTGTTAAAAAAACAGCTTTACCAAACGCCGTAGAGAAATCATCCATTGTGTAATTTAAGTTTTCACTCAAATTCTCATCTGATAATGAATCTCCACTACTGCCCAGATCAAATTGCGGCTTGTCAAATAAATTATCACACCCGGTAAAAAGAACCCCGAATATCAGCATAAACACTGCTATTCTTTTTAAGAATTTTTCCATTTTCATAACATTCCCTTTAAAATATTTTACGATAAACAAGATATCTAGAATTGTTATTTACCTTGATTTATTTTACTACTGAAAAAAAAGACATGTCAAGAAAAACTATAATAAATATCACTGCTATAAAAAGTTATTAACCAAAGCCAAAGTTGTCATACTGCCATTTAACCAGCAATCTCTCCAGCTTTTGACATAAATAACTATAGAATTTATAGGCAAAAACAAAAATAACCAAACAATAAAAGCCGGAACCTCTGCACATTGGCGGAATCGGGCGCGGCTGTTTTGCCTGCCTGTCCCGCGTTTTATCATGCTCCTCAAAACATGAATGATCTGATAGACTTTGTTGTAGGAAAAATTCTTGACAGATTATCTGTCGCGCATGATTTTGATAATTCATGGAGAGGTTTAAAATGAAAAGATTATTTTTATTGTTCTGTTGTTTTGCGTTTTGCGTTCTCTCTCTTCAAGCGAGAGCGCAAAAAGAAGCCGTTCCGTTAAGGGTGGGCATTATGCCCGACGCTGATTCATTGCCCTTTATGGTTGCCGGCGATCATGGTTTTTTTGAAAGGGAAAATGTCAAAGTTGAATTGATAATTTTCTCCAATCCGCAGGAAAGAGACGCGGCAATTCAAGCCGGTCGTCTGGACGGAACTATTTCTGATCTGCTGGCGGCGGCTTTTCTGAATGCGGGCGGATACGATTTTAAAGTAACAAGCCTGACCGACGGCCGTTACGGAATCGCCGCGTCCGCAAAATCGGGAATCAAGAATCTGACCGGACTGAAGGGAAAACGCATCGGTCTTTCAACTAACACAATTATCCAATATACTGTGGATGCCCAGCTTGAATCGGCCGGCATCTCCATGTCCGAATACGAAGCGGTGGCGATTCCCAGAATGCCGCTTCGCCTCGAAATGCTGCAGACAGGTCAGATTGAAGCCGCAAGCCTTCCCGAACCGCTTCTGACAGCCGCCGTGGCGCAGGGCGCGGTTCTTCTTTCCACTACCGATACTACTGGCATAGACGCCGGAGTAATGCTTTTTTCAAAAAAATCTTTGGATGCAAAACTGGATTCGATCAAGGCGTTTTACCGCGCCTATTACAAAGCCGCAATGCAGATCAACGCAAACCCTGACGCCTTTCGGGACTATCTGGTGGAACACGCGGCTTTTCCGGCGGCGATAAGGGACGCTTACCGTTTTGTTCAGTACCGCAAGCCAACAATGGTTGGAGAAAATCAGGTCAGGAAAGCCCTCAATTGGCTTAAAGCCCGTAAGCTTCTGGAAGCCGATATTTCTTACACGGATTTAATTGACCGGCGAGCAATAAGCGAATGGTAGAACTTAAGGGTGTTTCCCTTAGTTACGCGCATAAACACAAAAGAGAGTCTGCGGCTCTGGGGCAGGTAAACGCCCAGTTTGAGCGCGGAAACTTTTCCGCCGTCATCGGTCCTTCCGGCTGCGGCAAAACCAGTCTTGTCAAAATTATTGCAGGGCTTCTTGTTCCCGATGAAGGCGATGTTCTTGTGGACTCAAATCCATTAAAGGGAGTGCGCAGGCAGACTGCTGTAATTTTTCAGGATTACGGTCTGTTGCCGTGGAAGACTGTCAGAGACAATGCGGAACTTCCGCTAAGAATCAGAAGTGGAGACCGCAATGGAAGTCTCCGCTTCAAATCCGGCATTGATCAAAATGACAGAAAAAAAGTCAGGACTCTGCTTGAAGAATTCGGTCTTGGGGCTTTTGCCGATCATTACCCTCAACAGCTTTCAGGCGGCATGAGACAGCGGCTTGCAATAGTTAGGGCTTTAGTTGCCGAACCGGAAATTTTGCTTATGGACGAGCCGTTCTCCAGCCTTGACGCTCTTACCAGAGAAAGCGCGCAAGATTTTATTCTTTCGGTTCAGCGGACGCGCCGTTTGACAGTCATCATGGTTACTCATTCTATAGAAGAAGCCGTGTACCTTGCCGACATGATCTATGTTATGAACGGCGTGAATCCGGGATCAATAACCGGACGTGTTGCAATTTCGCGCAGTGGGGATTCGCCTCGGGAACGTTTCAGAGAAGCTCCGCTTTTTCAGGAATACTGCGGCGTTTTGCGCCGGGACTATTTGTGCAAGCCTGTCATTACCTCAAGCATTAATGGAGCGATATCTTGAAAAAACGTTTCGGCATAATACTTGCGCTTGCAGTCTTTTTTGCGATCTGGCAAGGAATATCAGTTTTGGTAAACAGACCTTTCCTGCCCGGACCGGCGTCAGTTATAGCGACTCTCTTCCGCATTGCAGGGGAAGGCAAACTGTGGCGGCATACGGGCGCAAGCCTTTTCCGCATTCTTTTGGCATTGGCAATAAGCGGCATACCGGCAGTCATTCTGGGATTAGCCGCCGGCCGTTCGGAAAAATTGAACAGCCTAATCTCTCCGTTTATTTACCTGCTTCATCCTCTGCCAAAAGCCGCCTTTTTACCGGTGATAATGCTTTTTTTCGGTATCGGCGAAATCTCCAAAATATTTTTAGTGGGCTTCATCATATTCAGCCAGATGTTGGTTACCGTTCGTGATTCGGCAAAACAGATAGACGAGGAATATATTGATATTGTCCGTTCTCTTGGAGCGGGAAAAATCGCCCTCCTGCGCCACGTGATAATCCCTTCGGTTCTGCCCGGATTTTTTACAGCTCTCAGGGTCAGCTTGGGAACTGCCGTGGCGGTTTTGTTTTTTGCCGAAACTTATGCCGCCGAAAACGGACTGGGCTATCTTATCGTTGACACATGGACGCGCATAGCCTACAAAGAAATGTACGCCGCTATTTTGGCTTTAAGCGTCCTCGGGCTCGCGCTCTTTATTCTTACTGACATTCTGGAATATATTTTCTGCCCGTGGCTTAAAATTCTACGTGTTAAGGAAAAACGCCCGTCAAATTCTCTGCGATGATAATGTTTCTATTAATATAAAAAATTTCCGGCAGTCCGTCATTGCAACAGTGGGCATTTTTTAATAAAATCAAAAAAGATGACGGCAGAACAAAAAGGAAAAATACCCGTAAAACTTTGGGACGTAGTGATATTTTTTCTTGCCCTCAGTTTGACAGGTTTTTCGGTTTTCTCGGCATATATAAAACCGCAGAATATTTCTCAAGTGCTGATCGAGGGAAAAAATCAGAGATGGATATTTCCTCTGGATGCCGATGAAACCGTTAATGTGCAGGGGCCGCTGGGAACTACGGTGATACGGATTCATGAAAATCAAGCATGGGTGGAATCATCTCCTTGTGAAAATAAAATTTGCATAGGCGCAGGTCATTTGCATAACAATGGGGAATTTGCCGCCTGCCTTCCAAATAATGTTTTAATAGTGATCGAAGGAAACGACGTCTCAGGAGAAATTGATGCCTATTCCCGATAAGGACAGTATGACGAGCCTGAAAAATCCCGATACCCGAAAGTGTCTCGCTCTTCTGGGGGCGTTTTGTCTTTTCCTTTCTACCATAGAGTATATGATACCTAAGCCCATGCCGTTTATGCGCATCGGCATTGCAAATCTTCCGCTTATGCTTGCTCTGGATATTTTTCCTTTTCATGCTTTTCTTGTTTTGGCGGGCATTAAAGTGCTGGGACAAGCCCTGATTACAGGAACTCTTTTTTCATATATTTTTCTTTTTTCGCTTACGGGAACTTTTTTATCCGCTGTGTCCATGTATTTGTTACGACGGCTTTTAAGATCGGAACGGATCAGTTTTATAGGGATAGGCATTACGGGGGCAGTAGTTTCAAATATTACGCAGTTGGCGCTTGCATGGGTTTTTATTTTCGGCAACAGCGCGAGGTATATTGCTCCGCCTTTTCTGACTGCAGGGCTTGTTACAGGAATAGCGTTAGGTGTTTTCTGCGAGGTATTTACCCGCCGTTCGATGTGGTACACTGCGCGTAAAATAAGATGAGGTTATGTGAAACAATTTGATCAATTCCGTTCCGGCAGACGGCGGATTTACGAAAATATTTTCAGCGCGCGATCTTTATGTATTGCCGGATTTTTTATTATGCCAGCCCTGCTGTTTAATCCGGTTGTAATGTTCAGAGGCTTTCAGTTCCTTTTTTTCTGGTTCCTTGCATGGCTTTCGGGAAAAAAAACAAACCCTCTTTTAACTTTTTTGGTCATGCTTGGTATTGTGATTTTTAACCTTATCATTCCCTACGGGCAGGTACTGTTTTCCATCGGCGTTTTCAAAATAACTTCCGGCGCTCTTTTAACAGGCATTAACCGCGCGGTAACATTGGAAGGGCTGATCATGCTGTCCCGTTTTACAATTCGTCAAGATTTAAAAATCCCCGGACTTTTCGGCGAGCTTATAGGAGAATCATTTAGAATCCTCGCCGTAATAATGAATCAGAAACACCATATTACCCGAAAAAATCTAATCGCCGATATTGACCGGCTTATGCTTGATTTAAGCGGCGATGTTTCTGAAACTTCACAGCCCGCCGTTATTCCGGTATCCAATGCGCAATATTCTTCGGGTACAAAACCTGTCGGGTTTGTTATTCTCGCGGTTGCGGTGATTCTGTCATGGACTCCTTGGGCGATATTTCTTACGATTGGTTTTTGAGATTTACAGTATATTTTTTAAAGACAACGCAAGTATTTGCCCTTTTTTGCTTAAAAAATTTAAACTATAAGGAACCTCTAAAAACTTCAGTTTTTAGAGGTTTTCATAACCTTTGAAGAAAATCACATTAGTGTAATTCATTACGCTATAATGATTTAGTGACAGACTTTAGTCTGATTCTTCGTGGAACCTCTGAAAACCTAACCGAGGTTTTTAGAGGTTCCCTATATGGATTTTTTTATTTTTTTGCGTTATATATTAAACATGGAATTGGTTCAGCTACACGCTTTGACGGGCTGATTTCGGGGAGTGAAGGAATTTAATGGCGATTAATAAATTTTCTAAAAAATGCTGCACACCTCGCTTTGACCGCGGTGTAAATTTCGCTTTTTCCAACAAAAGCCGGAGTTTTGCGCCTCTTCGGACAACGCCCATCTATGTACCCTATCGGGAGGGCGCAAAACTCCAAGCAAAAAAAGCCGCAGGCTTTTTTTGCACGATGCCGGGGCGTTTGGAATTTGTTCATCTACACGCCTTAAACGGCGTGCATAGTGTGCCCCCCCCCCCCCCATTCAATAACAGCCATACAAATAGAAAAACATCTTTTTTTTACACGTTATTTTTATTTTCTCTTGGAAAAATGCCGGATTTTCGCCTCTGCGCAGAAATTCCGGTTTTTTTATAAATCACTAAATAAGGAGTATTTTATGAAGAACTTTTCAAAATATTTTGGGGTTATCGCTTTAATAGCGATAATCGCATTGGCTCTTGCAGGGTGCAGTCCGCAGGTGGAGTCTGTTGTCGTCAATTTTGACGAGGGAGCAAACTCAATCAGGAAAGGGGACACGATGAGTTTCAGCGCGACAGTTACGGGCAAAAATAATCCTAGCCGGAACGTGAAATGGTCGGTCAGTTCAAAAAGCGACGGGTCAGGGGCGGTTGCGGACGGAACAAATATTTCTCCAAGCGGAACGCTTATTGTGGACGCGAAAGAAACGGCGTCTAATATTTTTGTCAGGGCGACAGCCTCGCAAAGCGCGGATAAATTTGATTATGTGCAATTAAAAGTTGAAGCCGCGTCATCAGTGCCGAGAACCGCCACAGTTTCAACAGCAACCGCACAAAAAACGGAAACGGCGGCAACACCAGCAACAAACACAACAACAACAACGCCAGCCGCCTCTACCTCAACTTCAAGCGCAGCCGATTTTCAAATGTCAGGCACGACTTTAACCAGATTCAGCGGTCCAAAAAGTATCAACGGTTCAAGAAGCATAACTATACCCAACAATGTTACCAGCATTGGGGAAAGTGCTTTTCAAGAATCTTTTTTAAGTGGTCCTACCAGCGTAACTGTACCGAACAGCGTTACAAGTATTGGGGACTTGGCTTTTCTAGGTAACAATGCTCTTACCGATATAACATTAGGGAACGGAGTTACCAGAATTGGAGATAGAGCTTTTGCCGGTTGCCAGAACCTTGCCAGTATAACCATACCCAACAGCGTTACCAGAATTGGGAATGGCGCTTTTGAAGGTGCTAGAAGCCTTGCCAGTATAACCATACCCAACAACGTTACAAGTATTGGGACTAACGCTTTTTACGGAACGGCATGGTTAAATAACCAACCAGATGGTTTAGTTTATGCGGGAAAAGTAGCATATATGTACAAAGGTACTATGCCTACAAGTATAACATTACTTGATGGTACAAAAGGGATTGCTGATAAGGCTTTTGCCGAAACTGGACTTACCAGCGTAACCATACCCGCCAGCGTCACCAGCATTGGGAATCAAGCTTTTTACGGATGCACCAGCCTTACCAGCGTAACCTTTCAAGGAACAATTAGTTCGAGCAATTTAAATGATAGAACATTCGACGGCAACTTGCGCGAAATGTATTTACAAAATGGAACAGGAACGTACACAAGAAGTGGCAGACAGTGGACGAAACAGTAACAATGAAGCAAAGCGCAACGATGACAGGCACTTTTAACTTGCCACCGAGCCTAAAAAGCGGTATATTATAAGCATGGTAAAAGAAAAGTAAACAGTACAGCCGAACCTTGAATTCAGGAAAAATCTCGGCAAGCTGCTAATGGACTTGTCAAAACTGACATTTGCCAGTTTCATTTTAGGCGGAATCTTAAAAGACCAATTGCCGCAGTATATGATAATAGCGGTAGGCAGTGTTATTTTTGTGATATTGGCAGTCGCCGGATTGATATTCGCTTCACAAAAAAAGAACAGGAGGTAATTATGGAAGTAATTGTATTTATGGTAAGTTGTACCGTCCCTCTCCTTGTTATAGGTTTTGTCTGTTTATCCAGCCAAAACGGGACCGGGTTTTACTTTCTCTCTAAATCTGACTGTTATATTTGAATATGTTACGCTTAATTCCGCGTGTTTTATTCTTCCTTCCAATATTTCTATCTCCGTATTTACGCGTTCAAGCTCTTTTTCAATGCTTAAAATATCACTTACAGTATTTGCTTTTTCGAGCAACGTCAAATATCCGCTCCTTACGCTCTTTAAACTCTCCAATCTAATAACATTATCACGATATTGATCCGTAATATCCCTTCCTGTCTTTGTTTCATTTTCTATTTTTCCAAGCGTTCTTGCGCTATTTACAAAATCTTCCATGTTTTTTGTTGGGATTCGCGTTGTATATAATTATCTGTTTCAATTACAATAAACCCGTCATAATTTTTTACTTGTTCTATAAGAATTTCTTTTGTTTTTTCAGTGTTTTTAACGGACAAGTCCAATGATATGGAATATGTTATCATTCTATCGTCATTTCTAGTACTTCCTCTTTGTGAAGATTCGCCGGATTCATAAGAGGAGGGCATTGCGCTTGGAGTTTTTTCATTACTTGCACAAGATAATATCACAAATGAAAAAAGAGTTAAGAACTTTCCAATGTTTTTTAACATATATAATTTCTACATAAATTATATTATTTATGATTAGGGTCTAAATTAATAGACCCCGTTTATTATCTTCTCCTGCGAGACAGTAAAATAAGGCGCAGTAAGCTGGCAATCGCGGTTAGCGCGGAAGCGATATATGTTAAAGCCGCGGCGGTTAAAACTTTTTTAACGCCTTTTAGTTCTTTTTCGTTCAGGACATTATTGGCGCGTAAAACGGCTATGGCTCTTCTTGAAGCGTTTATTTCCACAGGAAGAGTGATAACATAAAAAAGCACGGCTCCGCCGAAAAGCAGGATTCCAATTTTGAATAACAGCGAGGCAATGCCGGAGTAAGATGAACCGGAAATAGCAAGTCCGATTATCGCAAGCCATGGACCGATTCTTGAGCCGATATTCGCCACAGGCACAAGAGTGCTTCGCATAACGAGGGGGCTCCAATGCACGGCGTGTTGAATGGCGTGTCCGGCTTCATGCGCGGCGACCCCAACAGCGGCGATTGACGTTGAACCGAACACAGGTTCAGAAAGCCGCAATTTTTTATCCATAGGGGAATAATGATCGGTAAGCGAGCCGGCGATACGTTCAACCTGTACGTCTCTGATATTGTTTGATTTTAACAAAAGAGACGCCGCGTCAACGCCTGTAATTGCGCGCGAAGACGGGATTTTTGAATACTTCGCAAAAGTCGATTTAACCATAATCTGCGCCCAAAGCGATAAAATCAGCGTTGGCACTACCAACAGTAAATAATACTCGTCAAAAAACATAATATGCTCCTTTAATTTCTATCTGCAGGCGGACTT
>Ga0268262_10005641_pt1 | contig 12333 bp, 9 predicted proteins | sample TergutNc150P3_FD_190354 | JGI IMG/M metagenome (GOLD analysis project Ga0268262, IMG submission 190354) | Nasutitermes corniger P3 segment gut microbial community from laboratory colony in Florida, USA - Nc150 P3 (SPAdes) (version 2) | ecosystem: Host-associated > Arthropoda: Insects > Digestive... | reverse complement strand
ATAGAAACGGCATATTTTTAAATCACTCCTTTGACGATATGAGCATGATATTTGGAAACCTGTCTCAAGAGGTGCGTTCAATAATACTGATTCCGCTTTTTCAGGAATCCGTGCTTTTGGGAGTTCTTGTTTTGCAGAACAAATTAGGCAATGATTATTTAACAGAAACGGATTTTAACATGGCTAGAAGTTTCTCCAATTTTGCTGCCATAATTTTAAACACCAGCCGCATAGCGGAACAGAAAAACGAAAATTTGAGAATGTCCACAGAGCTAAATTCCGGCAACGTGCTTCAGAGTTCATTGTTTTCTTACGAAGTTCCAAGGGTGGAGGGCATAGATGTATCTTTCTTTATGCTGCCAGCAAAGGAGATAGGCGGTGATTATTACGACTTTTTGGAAAAGGACGATAAATTAGCTGTGGTTATAGGGGATGTAAGCGGGAAGGGAGTTTCTGCTGGTATTTTGGTTGCCATTATGCAAACATACCTGCAAAATCAATATAAACGCGAAAACGATTTAAAAAAATTGATAGTCGATTTGAATGAGTATTTATCAAATAAAATAAGCACGGGGATGTTCGTCACTTTGTTAATCTTTGAATGGGATTCAAAGGAAAACAAATTGTATTATGTAAGTTGCGGGCACGAACATATTTTGCACTATCACGCAAAAGACATGACTATTGAATGTATTCGTTCCGGAGGGCTTGCCCTTATGATGGATTCCGATATATACCCATATATAAAAAAATGCGAATTGCCTGTGGAAAAAGGCGATGCTATAATTTTATACACGGATGGCGTAACAGAAACTTTTAGCCCAGCCAAGGAACAGTTTGGCTTAGAAAGGCTTGTGGAGTTTTTTGAAAACACTCCCATAAACAAAAGCACCGTGGAAACATTGCTGCCTCAAAAACTTTTGAACTGGCGCGGAGACGACAACAGAACAGACGACACTACTTGTATGTTGATGCAGTTTTAAAAAAACGAGGGGGGGTTTTACTACTTCCATCTAATATGGTATTCAAGACCTGCGGAGATAAAGATATCCGATGTTGAACGGCCTATCCTCTCTTGGTTGACCATAGAAGTGCCCCTGTTAGCGAATCCGGTTCGCAAATCAATTGCATAATTTTTGAAAAAAGCCGCTCTAAGCCCAAGGGTAAGGGCAACGCCCCTGTAATAGCTTTCAAAATCAAAACGTTCTCTATAACTTTCCGAGCCTTCTAAAACACCATCTTTAAGGGCTATATCTTCCGTGAAAAAACTATGCACCACGCTTGCCGACAAGTGCGGTTTTAGCTCAATCTGCGGATGAGGTGTATAAGCGGTCATAAATATCAGCGAAAGCAAAAATTCATAGCGGTTGAATCTCCAATGGTCTAATTCTCTGTAAATAGTGTCTGATTCGTCTATTTTTGCTCTGTGGTTCGACTTCCTAAATTCAAGTTCAAGCCCTATAAAATCGTACATAGAGCCGCCTATATACACGTTGTAAAACGGCGAGGAATCTTTGATGAAATTCCAAGCGCTTGCGGAATCCTTTACATCTCTGTAATTTTTGATTTTTGAATTATAAGTTTTATACGCTCCAGTCCAGCCCGTACCAACGCCAAACCAAAAATCGTGCATAGGCTGCTCGGCATAATACTTGTCCGGTTCCTTTTGTTTTGCCTCCCGCTCGGAATCAGAAAGCCTAGCTTGCGGTGTGCTGCCAAACCAGCTGCTTGCAATTTTTTTGGCTATTTGCGAAGAATCCATATTCACCGAGAAAAACGTTATTTCCTTAGGCGGCACAGCGGTCTCATCAAAAAGCAAAAACCATACCTTATCGCCTTTAACCGTGCTGAATATCAGATTTTTATCCTTCAAAGCCCGTATCTTTTCTATAACATGGGGATTGCGGGGGCGCAAATCCTCAGCTTTTAAACGCGAGTCCAAATTTGCGTTCAGCCATTTTGCATATAAAGAGACAACCGTATCACGCTCCCAATCACCCGCCTCATAACAAGTTGGGGTACCTATTTTTTCATTTTCGTAGCGGAGCGCAAAACAAAAATCCGTGGTGGAAAAATATTTTTTATCGTGGTTCCAAAGCAAAAATTCCCCATCTTTCCAAACCTCTGCGTATGAATTGAGAATTGAGAATTGAGAGCTGAGAATAGTAAAAAAAACAACTCTTATAAACTTTTTATACATTCTGCGACCGCCTGTTTGGTGATTTTCACAAACATATCCATAGTTAAAATGCCATCTTTTACCGGAAATTGCACCGTTGAAATCCCGCTTTTCAGCGGTATCTGTTTTTTATTGTCCCAAAGAGTCCATGTTGCTATTATGGACAAATTTTTAAATTTCCGTTTTTGGGACATTTCCACATTTGCTTTTGTGTAGTCATAGAAATTTTCCGCGTCCAAATCCCCGCCAATGGTGTATTCGTGGATTATAAAGAGGTAATTTGGGGTATTGCTGCTATCAATTGAAACTTCCACGCCTTGTTCTGGCAGTCTTGTTTTTATAAAAATTGTTTTATCCATCTTCAGGGTTTCCCTTGAAAATGTTTCCCTCGCTTCCCTTGAAACTATGGAGGCATCCCATTTCTTTTTAATTTCATCAAAGATTACGGAATCGGTGATAACTTCCAATTTGGAATAAATTGAGTCGTATTGTATATCCAATTTTTCAGCAAACCAGTCAGCGCGAGTAAGCATAAAAGCGCTGCCAATCTCAACATAGCCCACGCTTTCGCTCTTTGCGGGCACGCCGTTATACAACTTATGCGAATTGCTGAAATTCGGAGAACAGGACGTTAAAAGTAATGCGAACATGAGTACTAATTTTCTCTTCATTTCTAAACCCCCCACTCAAGTCTATATTTTTCAATGCTCTCTCTGTGTTCTGCTGGGGCGAATTTCAGAATATCCTCGATGCTCGCTATTGAATGTGTTTCTATTCCGTATTTTTCCTTTACCTGCTGCAACGCGCTTTTGCCGTCCCCAAGTTTTTCCCTTCTGTCTATTGCCACTATTAAACCCGCAATTTCCGCATTCGGGATAGCGGACATGGTTCGCATTGTCTCTTCTATGGAAGTACCTGCGGTGATTACATCTTCTATTATAACAACGCGTCTTTTTTCCTTGTAGGTATCGCCCACTAAAACTCCGCCTTCGCCGTGGTCTTTTGCCTCTTTGCGATTATAGGTGAAACTCGCATTTATGCCGTATTCCTTGTGCAGGGCGGCGGCTGTTGCAGCACAGAGCGGGATGCCTTTGTATGCGGGTCCAAAAAGGTTGTCCGCTTTGCCGGCAAAGCACTCTTTAAAAATTTGCGCATAACAACTGGCCAAAATCGAAATTCCCTCCCCGTTGCAGACCTCTCCCATATTCACAAAATAAGGGCTAACCCTGCCGCTCTTTGTCACAAAACTGCCGAACTTCAAAGCCTTGCATTCTGCCAAAAATTGCAAGAATTCATCTACACTCGGCATCAACCATTCCCTATATCGGTTCCCTAGATACTAATTTAACAGATACGGCGTATGGAATGGAAGACGGATAACTGTTTTCAGAGCCAAAAATCCGAATATAAAAATTACCTGACGCGTCTATATTTCCACCGGGCGGTATATGCCCTATGCTAATGGTATCTTGATAAGAGCTAGTTATATTTTTAACATCAATGACTTTATCTATGCAACGGGAAGTTGGAGTCTCCGTTCTGTTACATTCACCCTTGAACCTAAATCTAAAAGCATATGGAATAGCATACGGAGTACTTCTTATATTTTGGGAGACAGTTATGGAGATGACATCCGCTCGCCTTAATTGAAGTTTATACCAATCCTCATCCAAAACCAAGACGGTTTCGTCTTTACCGGGTCTAAGAACATTATCCAAAGAGCCTACGAAATTAATAGGCCCATTGAATAGACCAGTTCCTAGTAAACCAGCATTACTACTATCGTTATTTGCTGCATTATCTAGACCTTTGATATAACCCGAATAGTCAGGCCAAACTGGGGTGTCATCGGGGACATCTTGGGAACCACAGGCAGAAAACATTGCAACTGCCATAATACAGGCGATAGGGGCGAGAATTTTTTTGTTCATAAGCGTAATATAGAAAAATCCCTATTTTTTTTCTATATTGTAATCAGAAACTATGAATTACGGCTCTTCGTACACAAGCAGGTTCAGAAATGTGCTATCTATAGCCCGAAAAGAGGCAGAGGGCACAAAAAGCGATTATGTAGGCTCAGAGCATTTATTCATGGCTTTGCTCAGGGAAGGCAGTGGGGTTGCGGTAAAAGCCCTTGAAAACGTATCCGTTGATTTAGCCGCCCTGCACAGCAGAATTGCAAAATCCGTTATGGGGAACGCTCAGGAAGCTGTGCAAACGAGTAGCGCAAAAGGCACCGAGCAGGAAGTTGGGCTTCGCTTTAGCCCACAGGCAAAGGTTCTTTTGGAAAACACCCTTTTAGAAGCCAAGATGATGGGCAGCCGCCACGTTGGCACCGAGCATTTGCTCCTTGCGATTTTAAACCCCAAAAACGAATCTTTTCCCAAAGATGTTTTAAATGCCATAGGCGTAAATTACGATACCATAAGGCAGGAAATTCAGGATATAATAGATGAAGATGTAGAAGTCCCGGAAGTTTCAAGCGACTTTGGCACAAACCCCAAACCGCGCAAAACAAAAACCCCTGTGCTGGATTCATTCAGCATAGACCTTACGGATATGGCTCGCCAAGGCAAGCTAGACCCAATTATAGGCAGACAAAAAGAGGTGGATAGGTTAATTCAAATCCTCTCTCGCAAAAAGAAGAACAACCCTATATTGGTAGGCGAACCCGGAGTTGGGAAAACAGCCGTCATAGAAGGCTTGGCACAAAAGATTGCCGCAAAAGAAGTACCGGAAATTTTAGAGGACAAAAGGCTTGTGTCCTTGGATATGACAAGCCTAGTCGCTGGCACAAAGTACAGAGGTCAGTTTGAAGAGAGAATTATCTCGCTCTTATCCGAGCTGCGCAAAAACAAAAATATAATCATGTTCATGGACGAGCTGCATACCATAATAGGGGCTGGCGGCGGCGAAGGTGGGTTAGACGCATCTAATGTTATGAAACCCGCGCTCTCAAGGGGCGAGATCCAGTGCATTGGCGCAACCACCTATAAAGAATTCCGCAGATACGTGGAAAGAGACGCCGCTTTGGAACGCCGCTTTCAGAGCATGTCCATAGAACCACCATCACTGAGCGACACCGTTGAAATTCTGCGGGGATTAGCCCCAAAATACGAAGCGCACCACAAAGTTATCTACGATGAAAATTCTTTAAAAGCCGCTACTTACCTTTCTGAGCGTTATTTGAGCGAGCGGCATTTGCCCGACAAAGCCATAGACATCATGGACGAGGCTGGAGCGCAAACACGCATTGCAAATTTAACCCCGCCGCCGGAACTTTATGAAAAGGAACGCGAATTAAAAGCGGTATCCGCAGAAAAGAAAAAAGCTGTGGAAGAACAGGATTATGTTCAAGCCGGGATTCTAAGGGATAAGGAAAAAGTTATCCTGGAAGAGCTGGAAAAAATCAGGCATGTTTGGACAGCCGCTAAAAAGCAAGAGCCTATAGTGGTGGATAGCGACAGGGTGCGAGAGGTTATAAGCAAAATCACCGGCATCCCAGTCAACCGCATAGACGAAAATGAGAGCAGAAAACTTTTGAATTTGGAAAACGAATTAAAGGAAAGAGTTGTTGGGCAAGACGAAGCTGTTATAGCTCTTTCAAAAACAATACGCAGAACCCGCACGGGTTTAAGAAACACAAAACGCCCATCATCGTTCCTGTTCATGGGACCAACTGGCGTTGGAAAAACCGAACTCGCAAAGGCTCTAAGCATCCAGCTCTTTGGCACAGACGATGCGCTTATCAGAGTGGATATGAGCGAGTATATGGAAAAGTATTCGGTTAGCCGTTTTGTGGGTTCGCCACCGGGTTATGTTGGCTACGAAGACGGCGGGCAGCTGGTTGAGAAAATTCGCCGCAAACCACATTGCGTTTTGCTCCTTGACGAAATTGAAAAAGCGCACCCCGACGTGCTTAACATTCTTTTGCAGATTTTGGATGACGGGCGTTTGACGGATTCCGCAGGGCGCACGGTTAGCTTTAGAGACGCTGTTATAGTTATGACATCCAACGCCGGTTCCAGGGAAATTTCGCACAAGGGCGGAGGAATGGGCTTTACCCTTAAAACGGAAAATGCCGATGACGAGCGGATATCCGCTTCGGTTAAGGACGCTTCAAAACGGGTTTTTACCCCTGAATTTTTGAACCGCATAGATGAGCAGATAGTGTTCCGCTGCCTCAACAAAGACACTTTGCTCTCCATTGTTGATATTCAGCTGAAAGATTTGCAAAAGGATTTGACCGAAAAGAAAATAACCATAAATTTGGACAAAGCTGCAAGGGAATTTATTGTAAACGACGGCTACGACGCATCTCTTGGGGCCAGGCCTTTGCGCAGGAGCATTCAGCGTCTTATAGAAGACGAACTTGCCAATCGCTTTTTGCTGGGTGAAGTTGCAGAGAACTCTGTGATGGATGTGAGCGTAACCGAAGGCAGGCTTCACTGGGGCTGCCACACCTAAACATAGCTTTATCAGTTGCACCTATGCTGGAACTAACAACCAGGCACTTCAGGTATTTTGCAAGGCTTTTGACAAAACGAACCCTGCTCTATACGGAAATGGTTACCACCGGAGCAATTCTGCACAATAAACCGGAAAAATTTTTGGAATACAACAAGGGAGAACACCCCGTGGCGTTGCAGCTTGGCGGGAACAACCCAAAGGACTTGGCGGAGTGCGCAAAAATAGGCGAGGACTTTGGCTATGACGAAATAAACCTAAACTGCGGCTGCCCAAGCGAGCGAGTGCAAAGCGGCTCTTTTGGTGTTTGCCTTATGAGGGAAGCGAACTTGGTAGCTGAGTGCGTGGCTGCCATGCAAAACGCCGTGAAAATTCCGGTGAGCGTTAAAACTAGAATTGGAATAGACCGTGATGATTCATGGGAATTTTTTTTGAACTTTGTGGAAACGGTAGCAGAGGCGGGTTGCAAATACTGGATTATACACGCCCGCAAAGCCATGTTAAAAGGGCTTTCCCCAAAGGAGAACCGAGCAGTCCCTCCCCTCAACTACGAAACAGTTTTTAAGCTCAAGCAAATTCACCCAGATTTTAAAATTTCCCTGAACGGCGGGGTTCGCGATTTAGACCAAGCAAAAAATATTCTGCAAAAAACAGATGGTGTTATGATAGGTAGCGCAGCCTATAGAACGCCTTGGATTTTGGCAAATGCGGACTGCGAAATTTTTGGTGAAAACGCGGAGATAAAAGATAAATCAGAAGTCTTGGAAAAATATATGCCTTACGCGGAAACGCAGCTAAAAAAAGGCGTGCCGCCAACCATAGTAACCAAGCATTTGATGGGGCTTTTCCATGGCATGCCCGATGCCAAAAAGCACCGAGCAGCCATAATCAACCGTATTAAACCGTAAACTGGCTTAGAATATCCTTCAATTCTATCGCCAGCCTGGAAAGTTCATCTGCGCTTTGGTTAATATGATTTGCACCCTGAGCACTATCCTTTGCACCTTGAGTAATATGAATAACGCTTTGGCTAATATCGATTGAACCTTTAGCTGCCTCGCCAGCGTTGCGGGCTATGTCCCTGCTACCCTTAGCTACCTCGCCTATGGCAGAGGCAACGCGCTTTGCGCCAGTGCTAGCCTGCGCAACATTGCTCGCTATCTCGTTGCTAGCCTTAGTCTGCTGCCCCACGTGGCTGGATATGGACTCAACGCTGTGGTTTATCTTAGTGATTATCTCAGACACATCTTTTATAACTTCAACTGCCTCGCTTGTACCTGCTTGTATGCCGTTCACGCGCTGCGCTATATCGTCTGCGCTGGTTGCGCTTTGGTTGGCAAGTTCCTTGATTTCCCCTGCCACAACCGCAAACCCTTTCCCAGCTTCACCAGCACTCGCAGCCTCAATGGTAGCGTTCAATGCTAGGAGGTTTGTTTTATCCGCTATCTTTTTGATTACATCGGTCACCTGCCCTATTTCCCTAGCTGCAGCACCAAGTTTGCCCATCACTTCCGTAGCTTCGCTGGATTTTACCGTAGCTTCGTGAACTATGTTGTTGGCATCTCCAGCGCTGTGGGATATTTCGCTTATGCTCGCGCTCATCTCTTCTATAGCAGCTGCTATGGTGTTCATATTCATAGACATCTGCTCCGCAGTGCTGGCTACCTCGTTTGCATTCACGGATGCCTCTTCCGCGCCGCTCGCCATAGAGTTTATGTTTGCCGAGGCTTGTTCAGCGGTGCTGGCAACGCTTGCGCTCTGAGAAACATTTTCCTCTGCGGCATTGGATACCTGCCTGCCAATGCTGGAAAGCTCTTCCGATGAACTTGCAAGCGTGTCTGAGCTTTGCCGGAGGTTCTTGAATATGGACTGCAACTTAGCAGACACATTGTCCAACGCCTTGGATAATATTCCCAATTCGTCCCCGCGCTCCAAGCCAGCACGGACGGTCATATCCCCTTTCTCTATCTTGGAAAGAGTGCCTACCACAACTTTCAGGGGGCGAGTGATGGAAAGGGTTAAAAGTATGCCGAGGGCTATGGAAAAAATAATCGTTACGGCTAATATAATTCTAGCGATGCTTTCGGAGCCGTGCGCCTTATGCGAATTTTCCTCTGCTAACTCTGCAACAGCTTTGATTTTCTCCTCTATGGCTAAGTTGAGAGCTTCTCTCATCTCCGTTCCAGATTTTAACATCGAAGGTGGATAATCAACTTCGGTCGCCCCCGAAATAGGGCAACGGACGGTAGTGGTTCGAATGTAATTTTGCACTTCTGTCACATATTCGTCAATTTCCTTCCGTAATTTCTCCAGAGACCTTTTTCCAGCATCTGAGAGAGACAAGTCTATCTCCTTGCTTATCAGTTCTTTTATGGCAACGTGGGACTTGTTTATGGTTTCCAGCGCTTTGGCACGCATTTCGTCCGTTTTTGAGATTCGCCAGTACATAATCTGTACCCTTATTTCCTGTGCCAAATCCGAAGTTTGCACAAGATAGCCCAAGGGAATAACCCCCTTTTCGTACATGTTATCGGCGTTATCGTCAATGTCAAGTAAGGCATCTAGCAAATACTCTCCATTAAAAGCTGTCAATGCGGCCATTATCAAGAAAGATACTATTAGCTTGGGGCCTATTTTTATATTGCTCATAAATTACCTTTTGGTTGAGGGAACTTCAGCAAAGAATATACAAAAAAAGGGGGATATTTATCTCCATTCTTTTATTTCATCGGCATAGACAAGTTCGCCAAGGGCCTTGGCTAAATCCGTGCAGCCTTCGCCGCTTAATGCGCAGGTTTCAATGATTTTCTGTTTGTGCTTTGCAAATTCTTTTTTTGATTTTAAAATCCCCAAGTCGCTTTTATTCAGCGCAACCACAAACTTTTTCTCAAGCAGTTTTGGATGGAACGCCTCAAGCTCTTTTTTTAAGGTACAATAGGTTTTCCAGGCTTTTTCTTCAAAGCCGTCTATCACAAAGAGCAAAGCGCGGGTTCTCTCAATGTGCTTTAAAAACCTGTGCCCCAAACCTTTGCCTTCGCTTGCGCCTTCTATAAGCCCCGGAATATCCGCAACAACAAAACTCCTGTTTTTGCTCTGCACAATGCCAAGCACTGGTTCTAATGTTGTGAAAGGGTAATCCGCAACTTTGGGCTTTGCGCTAGAAATTTTGCGTACAAGCGAGGATTTACCAGCATTCGGGAAGCCAACCAAACCCACATCAGCCATGAGCTTTAGCTCCAAATTCAAAATGCGTTTTTCACCGGGTTTGCCACTCGTGCGCTGCCTAGGAGCGCGATTTGCAGCGGTTGCAAAGCGGGTATTCCCAAGGCCTCCAGCACCGCCCTGCGCCGCCAGCCACACGGAACCCGCGTCCGTTAAATCAGTTAAAATGCGCCCTTCGCCGTCCCTGACCACTGTTCCCCTGGGAACATCTACGTAAATATCTTTCCCGCCTCGTCCGGTTCTGTTCGCTGTTTCCCCTGGCGTGCCAGCTTCGGCTACGTATCTATATGCGTTTCCCATATCCAAAAGTGTTGTGTATTGCTCATTTGCCCGCAGATAAACGCTGCCGCCTTTTCCGCCATCACCGCCGTCCGGGCCTCCAAGCGGCACGTGCTTTTCCCTGCGAAAACTGCAAATCCCGCCTCCGCCCTTGCCGGAAGCAACTTCTATGGATTTTTCGTCCAAGAACATTAGGGGTTAGCTTCCTCGCAAGATGGAGATTTTTCCACTAACTTCCCTTGTTCAACAGCTATTATCCCTACGCTTTCGTTAGTTCCGTATTCCGTAAATCTTATTTTCCCATAAACTCCGCTATACTCTTTTTTGCGCAAAATTCTCGTTGGGAGGGATTCCGTTTCTCCGTTCAAAACCGAGTTTATTATGCGAATTGCATCATAGCTCAAACCTGCTATTTTATTTTCGTCTGGTTCTTTTTGCCACCTGCGTTTAAAACCTTCAGAAAAACTTTTTTTATTCTCATCGTTGGAAACAAGCGCAACGCTAAAAACAGAACCTTCCGCTTGCTTTTTTGCATTGAGCAAAAACTCTTTGCCATACCAGCCCGAAGACCCGAGCAAATGACCTACTTTCAATTTGTTGAAAAGCGTTTGCGCAACCATTAAGCCCGCATCTTTTGAATTTGTGCTGGGAATGAATACAGCCGGATAATTCAAGTCTTCCTCTTCTTTTGCTCTTGGATTGGCAGGTGGCGGTTTAACCTCTTTGCTCAAAGCCGAGCGACGTTTATCTATCACCATTTTGCGGTCTATCAAAAGTTTGAACTCGCTTTGGTAATCCGGCATACCCTCGGCATAACTTTGAATTGCCAATATCACGCCGCCTTTGCGTTCAACGGTGCGCTGAAATTCGCTCGCCATCAAAAGACCATAATCGTTGTTTGGGGACATAATAGCAAATTCGTTTATCTGCAAGCAATTCATAGCGTATTCCGCGATGGAAGAGGCGAGCTTTGCGGTGCTAACATTTAGCTGGAATATATTCTTTCCCATCCTCGCTATGCCATCTTCCGTGGCAGTGGGAGTTATCAGAGGGATATGCGGAGTTCTTTCGCTCATCCACGCAGCAACCGTTGCCGCGCTAGCCGAAAGCAGAGGGCCTATAACAGCTATAACCGAGTCTTGAACCAATGCCTGTTTCACTTTTCTGAGCGCCGTGGATGGTTCTGCGCGGTCATCCACAATTCTAATTATCGCTTTGTTCGCCAAGCTATCTGCATAGAGCATAACACCCTGAACCATATAATTGCCAAGCTCGGAATTAACGCCGGAGAGCGGAACCAAAACCAGGATTACAGGGTTTCCAGCACCTTTGCCCTCTAGCGCGCTTTTTAATCTATCCGCCGTTTCCGTTAAGGAGGTATCGGTCTTTTTAGCTTCGTAGTACCAATAATTAGCCCCTTTGTAGCGATTTTCTTTTTGCATCTTTTGCCCAAGGTTCAGTTGCGCAAGCCCTCTTATCTGTTTATCGGCAATTCCTTTTTCCAGCAAGTTTTGCAGCTCACTTGCAGATAGCAAGTTTACGGAAAATATTTTATGGAGCAATTCACGAGCACGTGCCGTTGCCGCTGGGTTCTTTGTGTAGGTTAAAACACGGCGGAGCGTTTCTGCCCCTGAGTATGAATCCCTGTTTAAAATTTGGACAACCGCCATGGCAATTTCCACGCGGGCACGGTATTGGCTCTTTGGAAAAAAATCCAAAAACATATCTGAATAATTATGAGCTTCTTTAAATTTGCCCAAGCGAATGCAGCTTTCAATATAGAGCACCACTGCCTTTTCCTGTTCGCCAACTTTCCAGCGACCTTTTACAAAAGTTTCCAATCCTGAATTTGCACCCGCAAAGTCCCCAGCCTGAATTTTTTTTACAAGCTCATTGTAACTCGAATTAGCAAACGCCACCGAAACAAAAACCGATAAAAATATAATAAAACGCATTTAAAAAATAAATGTAGAAAAAATTAAAGGTAAACGGGTGGCTATAAGCCGGATTCTGTTCGCGTTTTGCGCGGTTGCCATTTCTCTTGAGCTACCGTTGCCAGTAGCTTCCAGCGACCTACCCGAAATGCCGCAAAGCGTGGCGCGAGCAACGCATCATTTCTGTTTGGTCTTGCATCAAGTGGGGCTTGCACTGCCGCCTTTGTTGCCAAAAGCGCGGTGAGCTTTTAC
>Ga0268262_10005640_pt1 | contig 12335 bp, 11 predicted proteins | sample TergutNc150P3_FD_190354 | JGI IMG/M metagenome (GOLD analysis project Ga0268262, IMG submission 190354) | Nasutitermes corniger P3 segment gut microbial community from laboratory colony in Florida, USA - Nc150 P3 (SPAdes) (version 2) | ecosystem: Host-associated > Arthropoda: Insects >... | reverse complement strand
TGGATTTGGCGCTTGTGCTCCACGCCGAGCACGGCGGCGGCAACAACAGCACCTTCGCGCTGCACGTCGTCTCCTCGTCCGACACCGACACCTACTCGGCGATAGCGGCGGCGGTCGGGTCGCTCAAAGGGCCTAAGCACGGCGGGGCGAACATAAAGGTCTCCGGGATGATCGAGGACATCAAGGCTGGCGTAAAAGATTGGAACGACGACGACGAAATATCCGACTATTTGGGAAAAATCATACGGAAAGAGGCCTTCGACGGAGCGGGGCTTATCTACGGCATGGGTCACGCCGTGTACACCTACAGCGACCCGCGCGCAGTCATACTGCGCAGCAAGGCCGAGGAACTGGCCGCCTCCAAGTCGAGTTTAGACGAGTACAACCTGCTGCGCTCCGTGGAGAGGCTCACCCAGGCGGTATTCGCGAAGGTCAAAGGCGGCGATAAAATCATGGCCGCCAATGTCGATCTCTACTCCGGTTTCGTCTACAATTTGCTGAATATCCCAAAAGAGCTGTATACGCCGATATTCGCCATAAGCCGCATAGCGGGCTGGTCGGCGCACAGGATAGAGGAGATCATCTGCGGCGGGCGCATAATGAGGCCGGCGTACAAGAGCGTTTCGGAGGAGAGGCCGTATATTCCGCTCGCCGGCAGGTAGGCGGGCGGCGTTTTGCAAAAAAATCGGCGACCCGGCGTTGCCGCGATGTATATTAGTATTTTGTCACGAGACCGTATCTATGTTCCAAAGCCAAATTCGTTAATCGGAAATCAGAAGAAAGTAGATACAAGCAAATGAGCAGTAGAAGCGACATAACCCAATCTATCGCCTCCGTTGAGCGCAAGCCCGCCGATTGCGGCATAAAGGGCGACCTAATGAGGCCGTATCGGCGCGGCGGCCGCGCTATGTACGAGGCCGCCGCAGAGCTCCTCGCGCTGTTAGGGCGCAACGGACAAATCGACTCCGTTTTCGAAATGCATCAGGCGTTTTTCCTCATTGACAGGGGCTGGTACGGCAAGCGTACCGACCTCATGCTGACCGGGCGCGCGCTCGTAGGGGCGCCGTCGCCCAAAGCGGAATGTTGGCGGAGGCTTGAAGATGAAGACCGATGCGGCGATTCGATAAATAATGAGCGCGTCCTCAATTATTTAAACGACGTCATTGCCGAGGGAGACAAAAAAAATCGGTTCATAGACTTTAACGGCGACGCTCACGAAAGACTTGAGATCGGGGTCGATATGGGTGCGTATGAAGGAGCCGCGCCCAATCAGTATGTGTTTTTCCAAAAGCAGATAAGAGGAAAATTTCAGACTTATACGCTGCTGACGGACATAATGGAAGAGATCGCGTTGCGGCATAATTTAGTCTGCTTGCCGCACGAAAAGCCTTTCGCGGGAGTCAACGCCAACGGACGGAGCATTATTTGGTCGCTTTTGGACGAGAACGACAAAAACCTGTTCGAGGCCGGCGGCGCCCCGGAGGATAAACTGATATTTTTGACGCTCGCGGTGTCGGTGATGCACGCGGCGCACCGTCACGGCGACCTGCTGCGCGCCGTCGCCGCTTCCGCCGGCAGCGAGGAGCGTTTGAGCGGAAGCGAAGACCCGTCCGCCGCGGTCAGCGTCTCGCTCGGCGAACAGCTTACGAAAATCATTGCTATGATAGCGGAAAAGGGGAAGAGGTGCGACCTCGCCGGTCTCGGCAGGTTCGCGGGCGGCGGCCCCGCGCCAGTCTGTTTCACCGGCGACGGGTTTGCGTTCAGGATGACGGGCGGCTCAATGACCATCTGGATGACCGTGACGGTCATAAACACAATCGTGGCCGATTCCATTAAAACGATCTGCGAACGGATAAAGAAGGAGCTCAACAAAAACAAGGGCAATAAACAAACCGCCGACGCGGATAACGGAAGCGGTCAACAGGGGGATGCCGATCCGCGCAAGCAGGATATAATGACCGCCGCCGTGTTGAATGTCCTCTCCGCCGTAATCAAAGAGTCGAAGTCCGTCCTGTTCGACGGCGGCGGCTCAAGCGAACCGGCTAAGGAGGCGCGGGCTCGCGGTCCGCAAAATACAGCGTCCGCCCCCGAAGCCCTTAAAGCGTTAATCGCCCCAAAAACCGTCGAGCTCTTCGGACGCCGCAACGTATTTTCGGAGGCGGAGCTCAAGGCCTTGTACAACGACAGACTTGACCGGTACGATAAAACGCTCGACGCGGAGGTCAAAACGCTGACGGATATAGTCAACACGCAGGTGCTGCCGGCCGCCTACAACTACCAAACGGACATCGCGAGCGGTTTGGAGGTGCTGCGCGTGCTGGCCGACGACATGACCATCGAGATGACGGATGGCGCGTTGGAAGACCGCAAGGAGATGTTCGAGAAGCTTACCGACGATATTTACCGCGTCCGCAAGAATTTGAAAGAATTGGCGGCTATGGCGGATAAAGCGCGAGGGATGGAAATAGGGGAGAGGGCCGCGTATCTATCCAAGGAGATCAAGCCGCAGATGGAGCTCGTCAGGCGGTACGTGGACGCGTTGGAGGGGGTTATGCCGGATGAGCTGTGGCCGTTGCCTAAGTACAAAGAGATGTTGTTTATTTTGTGAGGTTTCAACATAGGAAGAGTGCGGATATGGCTAACGGGCGCAAGATCGTTGTGATGGGCGGCATGCCTCAGTGCGACGCCGAGCTTGTGGGCGCGGCGGCGGAGCGTTACGGGCTTGAGCTGTCGGCGACGCTGCGGCTCGCCGGAGGCGTTTTGGCGGACAGCGGCGAGTATCCGGCCGGCGTTATATCTTATTTGCCGTGCGGCCACGATAAGATCAGCGGCTTTTTCGCCGCGCAGAATATGGACTTTGTTGAGGACGTGCCGTTTTACCAGTGCGTCGGCAGCGGCGGGATTCCCTTGTATTTGTACGATCTTCCGGTCAGCGGCGTTTTCGTCTCGCCGCTCTCCGAGACGGCGGCGGCGAGTTTGGTGTTTTCCATCGTCCGCAGCTGCGCGGCGTTCTACAAGCGCAGGGCGTTGGAGACGCAGATCGCGAGCAGCCGCAACCAGAAAGACCGCCTTGCCGCCGTCGGCATGGAGCTTTGCTATGAGAACGACCTGCCGGCGCTTTTGGAGAATATTCTTACGGTGAACCGCGAGGCGGTGTGCGCCGACGCCGGGTGCATATACACGCGTGACCGTATGGTTGACAACAAGCTGTGCGGCACGTTGCGCTTTATGCACTGTCAGAGCGACTCCTTTTCCGGCGGCGTTGCGCCGAAGCCTGTGATCAAGATCGGCACCGACACGCTCGCGGGCTGCGCGGTCTACACCGGGCAGTTCATAGAGGTCGACGACGTGGAGAGGATACGCGACGACGCTCCGTTCAAGGCGGACAGGAGTTTCGTATGTTCGCCCGGCTACCGTTGCAGGTCGGTGCTCACAGTGCCGCTGATAAACATCGAGGACGAGGTGGTGGGCGTGCTGCAGCTTATCAATAGGAAATTGGATAAGGGCGTAAAGCTTGATTCCGCCGATATGGTGAAGGCGCACGCGCACCCGTTTTCCACCGACGATATAGGGGTGATCCGTTTTCTCGCGCACTACGCGGCGCTGTCGATAGACAGGATCAGCCTATATAACGTAGGCGCATAAATTCAAATACGGTTTCGGACGGATTGCGAATGCTCAAAGCGGTTGAAAACAAGCGTCTTGCCGACAAGACCTCCTATCGGATAGGCGGGCCGGCGCGGTACTACGCCGAGCCGCGCTCCGAAGCGGAAGTCGTTGAGGCGTGCCGCTTCGCCGCCGATAAGGGCGTGCCGCTCTTCATTCTCGGCAACGGGTCAAACGTGCTGATAAGCGACGCGGGTTTTTGCGGTCTTGTGGTTAATATGTCTAAGTATTTCTCCGCGCTCACGTGGGACAACGCGACCGCTTTCGTGTTGAGCGGTTTTCCGTTGGACGGATTGGCCGCCGCCGCCGTCGAGAGGGGCTGCGCGGGAATCGAGAGTCTGTCCGGCATTCCGGGGACGGTGGGCGGCGGCGTGGTGATGAACGCCGGAGCCTTTGACGCCGACGTTTCCAAAACGCTGCGCAGCGCGCGCGTGCTGAAAATTCCCGCGCATACCATAGAGACCGTTTCCGCCAAGGATTTGAATTTCGGCTACAGAACCAGCGCGCTTAAAGAGAGCGGCGACGTTGTGCTTTCGGCGACCTTTGATTTCGTCCGCGACGACGCGGCGCGGCTCAAATCTTTACGGGACGATATTTTAGCCAAACGCAGATCGAAGCAGCCTGTGGATTCCCCCAGCTGCGGAAGCGTCTTCAAACGCCCGCCGGACGAATACGCCGGCACGTTGATAGAATCCTGCGGTCTGAAAGGTTTTAGGGCGGGCATGGCCGAAGTCTCGGAGAAACACGCGAATTTCATTATCAACACGGGAAGCGCGAAAGCGGAGGACGTGAGGGCGGTTATAAGGCATGTACAGCGGACGGTCTTTGAGAAACACGGCGTACTGCTGGAGCCGGAGGTGATTTTTCTAGGAGAATTTAAGGAACCGTTGTATAAAGTTTGATTTAATTAATTTGATAATGATAAATGTGATTTTCTGGATTGCCTTAAGGCGATAACGTCATTGCGAGGAGCGAAGCGACGAAGCAATCCAGTAGCGGTATCAATACACAATACACATTAAAAAGGCGTTATCTATGGACTACAAAAAGATAGTAACCGGCCAGTTGGAAGTCAATACCTATGTCATTCCGCGGACGAACGGCGATTGCTTGGTGATCGACCCGTCCGACGATTGCCGCGACGTAGTCAAGTATCTGCAAAAAGAGAAACTGCGCCCGATAGCCGTACTGCTGACGCACGGCCACTTCGACCACATAATGGGAATCCCGGAGATGCTTAGCGAGTGCAAAGAGGCTAAAATATTTATCCATGATAACGATAAAGCTATGCTCTCCGACCCGAGCCGCAACGGTTCGATCTTAATGGGGGCGGATTTCTCCGTTGACGGCGGTATTGAGCTTTTGACGGAGGGCGTAATGAAGATAGGGGAGTTCGAGTTCACGGTGCTGCACGTCCCCGGCCACACGCAAGGCGGATGCGCTTTCGTTTTCGGCGAAGTATGCTTCTGCGGCGACACGATCTTCGCCGGTTCGGTCGGCAGAACAGACTTGCCCGGCGGCGACACGGATCAATTAATAGAAAGCATACGCAAAAAAATCCTGACGCTGCCGCCCCAGACCGTGCTATGCCCCGGGCACGGCGGTAGAACAACGGTCGAACGGGAGGCGCGAAGCAACCCGTTTTTACGCGGATTTTAAAATGGAGGTAAGACTATGTACAGAAGCGTAACGATATACATTCTTTTTATTATCGCGCTCTTAATCATATTTGGTATTTATTGGGCCGCGCGCATGATTTACGCCTGTTACTTTAAAAACAAATTCGACATTGAAGCAATGAAAGGAAAATTTATGAAATCGGTTACCTTTAAGGGTATTGCGATCGCTATTTTGACGCTGGCGCTGCTTATTCCGGGTACGCTGATTCAAAATCTAATTACGGAACGGGAACATAGAAGTTTGGAAACCGTTCGGAAAATCAACGGCAAGTGGGGCGCCGCGCAAACGCTTGGCGCGCCGTTGCTGACTATTCCTTACACAGTCGCAAAATTTGACAATGATAAAAAACCTTATTATGAAGAGCACACGCTCAACATCACCCCCGAAGAACTTAAAATAGAGGCGCGGTTAACGCCCGAAGTACGGCATTACGGTATTTACAAAGCTATTCTTTACAAGAGCGAAATCAGCTTTGAGGGTAATTTCCCATCGCTTGCCGACCTAAGAATAGATGTCGGCGAAAATCATCATTTCGACGCCGCGCAAATTGCGATCGGCGTGACGGATTTGAAGGGCGTGGCGAAAAATCCGGATTTGAAGGTAAACGGCAAACAGCTCGGAACGACCGTTGGAAAGACGAAGTATTATTCGGTGGGCAGAACGCTGGTCGCGGATTTGAAAGGTATTAATTTAGCCGACGGTCTGCGTTTTGAGTGTTCGATGCGGCTGAACGGCAGCGGCAGCATTGGTTTTATTCCGTTAGGGCGGCATACAGAGGTCACGGTTGACGGACAGTGGCCGTCGCCGTCGTTTATCGGCGGTTTCTCGCCTGAATCAACTATTGATAAGGAGAAGTTCTCCGCCGTTTGGAATGTTTTGAATTTCAATCGCGAAATACCCGATAGATGGTCTGACGATTATGCAATCGCGGGCGGTTTGATAAGCAGCTCTTTCGGCGTGAGTCTCATAGAGACGGTTGACCGCTACCAGCTGAATGTGCGCTGCGCCAAATACGCCTTGATGTTTATCGCGCTGACTTTCATAGTGTTCTTTTTTGTAGAGATTCTTACGAAAAAGACGATACGCTTTTTTCAGTATACCCTTGCGGGCGCGGCGTTGATACTCTTTTACAGCCTGTTGCTTTCGCTCTCCGAGCAAATAAATTTCGGTTTGGCGTATTTGACGGCTGGCGCGGCGGCTATTCTGATGATCGTCGTCTACTTTTATTCGCTGATAAAGCAACCGCTCCCGACAATCGTTCTTGCCGGCGTTATGGTCATGCTTTACGCGTTCTTGTATGTGATATTGCAAATGGAGGACTCCTCGCTGCTTTTCGGCAGCATATTCTTGTTTGTGATTTTGGGCGTGATAATGTTTGTGTCGAACAAGATAAAATTGGGGAAAGCGGACGACGGCGGCGTTAAAGCCGGGGAGTGATGATGCGGAACGGCGCGAAGGCGAATGACGGCGGAGTCTGTTTATTAATAAAAAGGGTCTTTCTATGCAAGAAATGCCCTATTTAGACTCCTACATGGCCTACCTGCAATTGGAGAAGACGCTTAGCGGCAACACCGCCGTCTCCTACCGTTTCGATTTGCAGAGGCTCGCCGGATACCTCGTCCAGCACGACGCGATTGATTTGCAAAAGGTGACGCCGCAGCTTCTCTCCGCCTACGTCAGACTGCTGTATGATTTAGGCTTCGCCGCTACGTCCATACAGCGCACAGTCTCTTCAATGAGAAGCTTCTTCGCGTTCATCGCCGTAGAGGGTTATATAACAAGCGATCCTACAGAACTCTTAGAAAGCCCCAAGCGTACGCGGACGCTGCCGTCGGTGCTGTCGGTGGAGGAGGTTGAGTCGGTGATCAACGCCGTGGATTTGGAGGGTAAGAGCGGTCTGCGCGACCGCGCTATCATAGAGACGCTCTACGCCACGGGGATGCGCGTGTCTGAACTCTGCGCCTTTACGACGGAACAGCTTTTAGAAAAGGAGCAGCTGGTTCGCGTGGTAGGCAAGGGATCGAAAGAGCGCATAGTGCCCATAGGCGAAAGCGCGCTTTACTGGATTGATCAATACGTGGATAAAGAGCGGGGATTGCTGGCGAGGCCGTATTCCGGGAGCGTTCTCTTTTTGAACTTTCGCGGTCGCGGTTTTTCGCGGATGGGAATATGGAAAATGGTGCAGCAATACGCGGCGGCCGGCGGGGTGAAAAAAGAAATCTCCCCGCACACCTTCCGCCACTCTTTCGCCACCCACTTGTTGGAAGGCGGGGCGGACATACGGACGGTGCAGGAGATGCTCGGCCACTCGAACATCGTGACGACGGAAATCTACACGCACGTTGACAGGGAGTACCTGTTGGAAGTGCATAGGAGCTTTCATCCGAGGAGCCGGAAGGGGTTTAAGTTTTAAAGCGGCTTCCTCAAATAACCCCCTTGCTGCTCGGCACCGCCCCCGCCGCCCCCCGGCAGTTCACAAACACAGCGATTTTATAGCCTCAAGTTCTTCTAAGGCGAAGTTTGAGACCTCCCGCCCATACTCGTAGCGGTTGTACCTCGCCGTCCAAGATATATCTTTGAGATGGTTGAATTTATCTGCCAATTGCGGCATCTTTTCTTCCACGAGTTCAAAGAAAGCGCGGTGTTTGCCGCTGCGGATCTGTTTTTTCAGGCAGTAGGAGTTAAAATCGGCTATGGCGGCGTCCTTTCCGTCTATGGTCGCGACGAGCGGAAAGATTTTGCTTCTGATAAAGTGAAGCGCCGCGTAAAAAGCCGTAGTGATTACCCAGTCGGCGTTTTCCGGCTTTTTGTTGAGGTATTTGCATACCTTTTCGTTGTGAAGCGCGTGGTCGAGGCTGTTATATTTTGCCATATTTCAGAATGTAGCCGTCCATCAGCATCTGCCCCTCGTCAAGAGAGTCTGTGAGCGGCATGAATGAAAATGATAGGTTAAAGGTTGCGGTCGCTATCTCTTTCTTCTTCTCACGCGCCATTTTATAGACGGCGTCAAAATCGTGCGTCAGGAACTTCTGCGCGGGAACGACAAAAACAGCGTCGAAAATTGTAACCGATTCGGCTCTCAGGGAGACGAAAAAGCCTTTGACATCGCTTTTTTCAAGCGCGGCGAAAAATTCTTCACAGGTCTGCTGAGCCCTGTTCAAGTTGTCGGAGAATATTTTAAGGAGCACCTTTTTATTCTCCTCGACTTGATCCCTCCTGCCCTTGAAGTAAGCGTCGATCAACTCGTCGGAAGAGAAGAATTTTTCTTTTTCGATCTCCGCTTGCGGGCGCAATAACCAAGAATCCGCTATATTATTTATTTTTTTACTCTTTGTGCCGGCGACTCCCATGTCCATTACCCTCTTTTATGGCGCTTCCGGGATTATGGTGGAAAGAGGTCTATCCTTAATGGTCGCTTTTCTGGATTGCTTCGTCGCTTCGCTCCTCGCAATGACCGTCATTGCGAGCGAAGCGAAGCAATCCAGAGATTTTTAACCATAGCGAAGACTGTTCATCCATACAACGTTTCCACCATAATTCCTGAAGACCCTCTTTTATTGACGGTGTGCAAGATACGCTGCTTTGCCAAATTTTAACCTAAGTTTTACTAAAATAGTATATTGTTCGCGGCAATGCAAATATTTATTGCCGTTCAGCCTCAAATAACCCCCTTGCTGCTCGGCACCGCCCCCGCCGCCCCCGCCCGGCCGTCCGCCCCGCAGGCCTCCGACAGCGCGCGGCCGAAGGCTTTGAAGACCGCTTCTAAGGAGTGGTGGCTGTTGCGTCCGCGGATCAGGTCTACGTGCGCCGTGGCCCCGCTGTGGTCGCAAAAGGCCTTGAAGAAGTCTTCGGACAGGTCGCAGTCGAAGTTGTTGATCTTTCTGTCGGTCAGTGACACGTTGTAGATCAAGTTCGGCCGTCCGGCTATGTCTAAGCATACCCGCGCCAACGATTCGTCCATCGGGACGTAGGCCGTGCCGTAGCGTTTTATCCCGCGAAAGTCGCCGAGGGCTTGTTTGACGGCCTGGCCGAGGCAGATGCCGATGTCTTCCGCGCTGTGGTGGAAGTCTACGTGCGTGTCGCCCTTGCAGTCCACGGTCAGGGCGAAGAGTCCGTGGCGGGCGAAGAGGGTCAGCATGTGGTCCATGAAGCCGTCCCCGCTTTGGATTTGGGATGTACCGTCGCCGTCAAGCGAGATGTTTAGACGGATATCGGTCTCTTTTGTGGTACGGGATATTGCGGCGTTGCGTGTCGTCATATTCGTCTCCTTAAAATGAAAAACAAGAACTCTTGCGTCAGCGTTTCAAATACTCGCTTAAACGCAACCGAAAGGTCGCTGAGCGAAGTCGAAGCGACCTGACGTCATAACAAGCACAGTCTTTTTTATCCTATAATCTTTATAATCCTAAAAACTTGTTTATCTCGGCGAAGCCAATCTTAATTCGGACATTTTTTACCCGAAGAATGATTTCAACGATTCCTTCAGCAACGTATTCTCTTCAGGCGTTCCGACGCTGAACCTCAAACAATTCTCCAGCATCGGGTACGATGACACGTCTCGCACTAATATGTCGCTAATCTTCAAATGTTCGAATAGCTTTTGTTTGTGTTTCGTCCTTATCAATATAAAATTGGCTGTGCTCGGATATACGTTATCAAACGGAAGCGTCTTCAAGTAATCATACAATATATCCCGCTCTTTGATAATCATTTCTACGGATCTTTGCGCCGCCGCCGCGTTGTCGAGGATTGCCGACGCGGCGTGTTCGGTGAAGAAGTTTATGTTGTACGGGAGTTTGATCTTGTTGATCTCGGCTATGACCTCCGGCGCTCCGATCATATAACCCAACCGCATTCCTGCGGCGGCCATCGCTTTGGAGAAGGTGCGGGCTACGATCAGGTTTTTGTACTCGTTTATCAGGCTCAACCCGTTGAATCCGCCGAACTCGACGTAGGCTTGGTCTAAGACGCATACGCCGGTGTGGACGCTTAGGACGTCCCGCAACTCGCTTTCGCCGATTGCGCCGCCGGTCGGGTTGTTGGGCGAGCAGATTATGAGCATCGACCCCGGATTGCCGGCGGCGGCTTTTTTGATTGCCGGGACGTCGTACCGCAGACTGTCGGTCATGTTCACGTTGACGGGGCGTATGCCCATTCCGTCGCTCAGCAGTCTGTAGACGGAGAAGGTGGGGGAGCAGACGATCACGCTCTTCGCTTTGGCGGCGAACGAGAGCATCAGCACCAGCAGCATCTCGTTCGACCCGTTGCCCGCGATGACGCAGTCGGGCGTTGCGCCGACGTGGGCGGCGAGGCGCGATTTGAGCGCGTCGGGGACGAAATCGGGGTAGCGGTTCCACGGGCGTTCCACAAAGAACTCCGCAACCCGCTCTTTTACGCCTTTGTCCCAGTCGAACGGGTTTTCGTTCTGATTGAGTTTGACGCCGCACGTTTCCGGCGTAAGGTGGTAGCCCTTCAGGGTGCGGACGCTGTCGTTGATCAACGCGAGCGCTTGGTCGGCGGATGTCTTTACGGCTGTTCCCATATTACAGATTCTTTCCGATTTATTGGCGTTTCCCCGCTACTTCTTCTTCTTATTCTTCTTCTTGGTGGCGTCCGGCGGCGCCGCGTAGCCGACCTTGACGGCCTCATGCATCGTGTTCACCTTCTTCTCCATCTCGTTTAGCTCGAGGGTCAGGTAGAAGATCAGGGCGATGGTGCCTAAAAAGGCGGCTATGAAGAGCAGTATCCAAAAGAATAGCATTTTTTTTACGCCTTGTTTAACGTAAAGCCGCTTCGGCTTCGCTCAGTGACCTCTATTGCGGTCGAAATTGTCCGTTAAGACGGCTGAGCGAAGCCGAAGCCGCCTTGTTTATGATAATATAATTTATTCCGCGCCATAAATCCTAATATTTATTCCCACTTTACCTCTGCCATCTTTTATATTATAATGATAACTGTCAACAACAATTATTCAGAACGGGCGGTAGCGATTATGGCGAGTGTTCCTCTTCAGGGCGGCTTAAAGGTCGGGGACGCGGTCGGCGGGTTTAGGTTGGAGCTTATACGCGAGGTGCCGGAGCTGCGCGCGGCGGGGTATCAATTCGTCCACGTCAAGACGGGGGCGCGGCTCATCCATCTGTTCTGCGACGACGACAACAACCTCTTCTCCATAGCCTTCCGCACCCCGGTGAGCGACAGCACGGGCGTGCCGCATATCCTCGAACACTCCGTTCTCTGCGGTTCCAAGCGCTTTCCGGTGAAAGACCCGTTTCAGGAGATGCTCAAAGGGTCGCTCCAGACCTTCCTGAACGCCATGACCTACCCGGACAAGACCGTCTACCCGGTCTCCTCGCAGGTCGAAAAGGATTTCTACAATTTGGTCGACGTCTACTGCGACGCTGTGCTTAATCCGCTTCTTACCGAGAATACTTTCTATCAGGAGGGGTGGCACTACGACCTTGAAAAACCCGGCGACCCGGTGGGGATAAGGGGCATCGTCTACAACGAGATGAAGGGCGTTTTCTCCGACTTTTCGAGCCACGTGGGGCGGGGGATCACGTCAAAGCTCTTCCCGGACACCTCGTATTTCCACGAGAGCGGCGGCGACCCTGAGCATATACCGGAGCTTACCTACGGGCAGTTTAAGGAGTTTCACCGGAAGTTTTACCACCCGTCGAACTCGTTCATATTCGTCTACGGAAACCTGCCCTCCGAGAAGACGCTGAAGTTCGTCGACGAGAGGTATTTGTCCGCCTTTGAGGCGCAGCCGGTGGATTCGTCGGTCGCGCCGCAGCCGCCGTGGGGCGAGCCGCGCACGGCGGTCATGGAGGCTCCGGCCCCGTCCTCCGAGGAGGACGGGAGCGCGTCGGCAGTCTGTTCGTGGGTGGTGGGGCGGTGCGCCGATCCCGTAGACGTTTTCTCCGCGTCCATCCTCTCCGGCTACCTCTTATCGACCGAGACCTCGCCGCTAAAACGGGCACTTGTGGATT
>Ga0268262_10005639_pt1 | contig 12337 bp, 11 predicted proteins | sample TergutNc150P3_FD_190354 | JGI IMG/M metagenome (GOLD analysis project Ga0268262, IMG submission 190354) | Nasutitermes corniger P3 segment gut microbial community from laboratory colony in Florida, USA - Nc150 P3 (SPAdes) (version 2) | ecosystem: Host-associated > Arthropoda: Insects >... | reverse complement strand
GGAGCGCTTTACCGTCGATTACGACCTTCCCAACGATTCAAACTATTCTGAAACCTGCGCTTCCATCGCCCTTGCCCTGTTCGGCCTCAGGATGGCAAGGGTAACGGGAGAAGCCTCGTACATCGACACGGTAGAACGGGCCCTGTACAATACCGTCCGAAGCGGCATCTCCCTTGAAGGAGACCGCTACTTCTACGTGAATCCCCTGGAAGTATGGCCGGAGGCCTGCATAGAAAATACTTCGCGATCTCATGTCAAACCGGTACGCCAGAAATGGTTTGACTGTGCCTGCTGCCCGACCAATGTAGCCCGCACGTTGACAAACCTTGGACAGTACATGTATTTCGCAGATGGAAATGATCTGTTTATCAATCTGTATATTCAGAACGAAGCTTCGTTTGAAATAAACGGAAAACCGGTAAAACTTTCCGTTGTAACCGACTATCCCAAAACAGGGCTAGTAAAAATTGCGGTAAAAGCCATCGACTTTCCTTTTTCCCTGAATATCAGGATACCGGGTTATGCCGAGGATTTCTCCGCAAGCATTAACGGTAGCCCCACCGACGGCAGAAACATGAACGGCTATTATCGCATAACGAAAAACTGGAATGATGATGAAATTGTGATTTCCTTTACAATAAAGCCCCGCCTTGTTTACCCCAACCCCAGAGTCCATCAGAATTGCGGGAAAGTTGCCATTGCCCGCGGACCTGAAATTTACTGCTTTGAGGAAATCGACAACGGTGCCAATCTTGCAGCCCTTTCTCTGGACACCGAAGCCCAACTTGAGGAATGTTGGCGGGAAGACCTGTTAGGCGGCCTCATGCATATTGAAGCCAAAGGCGCAAGGCTTATTACGCCGGAAGAAAGCGAATCTTTTTCAGAAAAATTTATCCCGAAGCGTCAAGCCGTTACCCTCAAAGCGATTCCTTATGGCTTCTGGGCTAATAGCAGCCCCGGCGAGATGCTTGTGTGGATTCGATCGAAGTAATAATCTATAATTATTGTAAGAACTACGATCATAGATCGTTCATTTATCAACAAGGAGAAAAACATGAAAAAATGGGTTTGTTCAGTTTGCGGTTATGTTCACACGGGAGACGAGCCCCCCGAAGCCTGCCCACAGTGCAAGGCGCCGGCTTCCAAGTTCAGCGAGCAGAAAGCAGGAAGCAGTTTTGCCGCCGAGCATGTTCTGGGAGTAGCCAAGGGTGTGGATGCCGACATCATAAAGGACCTGCAGGCGCACTTTAACGGCGAATGTTGCGAGGTGGGAATGTACCTTGCCATGGCGCGGGTTGCGTTCCGCGAAGGCTACGGCGAAATCGGCCTTTACTGGGAAAAAGCCGCTTACGAGGAAGCCGAGCACGCCGCCAAGTTCGCCGAGCTTTTGGGCGAGGTAGTTACCGACAGCACAAAGAAGAACCTTGAACTGCGGGTCGAGGCCGAACACGGCGCCTGCGCCGGCAAGACCGACATCGCCAAGAGGGCCAAAGAAAAGAACCTGGACGCCATCCACGACACGGTTCACGAAATGGCAAGGGACGAAGCCCGGCACTGCGCCGCCTTTAAGGGATTCTTGGCAAGGTATTTTAAGTAATCCTGAGAAGAAAAGCGGGTTATGGTAGCAAAGAAAGGCTGGAATAGCCCGCTTTCTTTCGACAAGCTCAATACCGTTAATTATAGGAATATTGGATATCTTGCTTTTAATATATGAAATAATACACTGGAAGCATGACCCTTGGAGGTCTTAATGCCGATATTGACAGAAGAAGAAGCGGAAGTCCTTGATGAGCTTCTAACTAACACAACTCCTGAGGTAAATCCGAATGTGGAGGGTCCATTTATTAAAAACTATCGTCAAGGCATGATGGTTGCGCTTGATCGGTTTTCAGCCCAATATATACAATCAAGGATGCTAGCTACGAAACAAACCCCGGCAGAATTGATCAGCAGCATGATTCGGAAGGAAATGGCAACCACTGGTTGATTCGAGCCTATCCTATTCCCCATTCTCTCTTTATTGAACTCACTTTATATTACTGCCTTTTTTAAGTGGAAAAATATCTGGATAAATTGTCTTTTATTGTATAGAAGGATACATGCTCCAAACTATAGCAGATTGGCATAAAGAATATTTTCCTATGGTTTTCCGGCGTTGTAAGTATATGCTCCGTAAAAGCGCGTATGCCCCTGAAGACGCGGCTCAGGACGTTTTTGTCAATCTTCTTGCCTATAAAGAAAAGACTGACGATATAGCGAAGATTGAAAATGTTGAGGGCCTGCTCTGGACTATTGCTACCAATGTGTGCCTTAACAAGCTCAAGGCAAAAAAATGGAAACCGGGGGAAGATCTCACTGTTAATGAAGAAGAAATTTATCCTGCCTCAGGCGACGACTATAAACGGGTAGATGATAATTTGCTTTTGGAAGCCATTTTGGAAGAAGAATCGGAAGAGGTCAGAAGCTATGTCTATATGCATTATTACGACGGGATGGGATATGTAGAAATAGCAGAAACTGTGGGCAAGTCAAAAACCTGGGTAGGGAAAAAGCTTGTAGCCTTTAGGGAAAGAGCGCGAAAGGAACTGGAGGAGAGCGTAAGATGAAGGAAGAAAATTGCGTTTCACAGTTGATGTTAGAACGGTATAACCGGGGCAAAGTTTCTTCCGACGAACGAAAATTCGTAGAAGCCGCTCTCGAAACGGATACGGAGCTGCGCTTGTTTTATGAAGAGCTTAAAAAATCTGACGAAGAAATCAGGCTTCTTTACCCTTTGGAAAATTTGCCTCAATTAGCCGCCATAAAGGATACTGTCGTGCCAATTCCTGTAATTGAATCCTCTTCGCATAAAGGTTTTGGACGAAGATGGTATCACGCGAAAATTGTTAAATGGGGATTAGGCACAGCGGCGGCCCTTGTCTGCGTGTTTTTTTTAGTTTTTATTTGGGCAATTTTATCAATGTCACCGAAAAGTGCGAAAGTACAGGTACCGCCAGCGTATATGTCTAATTTGTATGGAAAGGCATTTCTAGAATTTTCAACCCAGGAAAGCGATCTATTACAGGAGTTCCAGACAGCAGAATCCGGAGACTTCAATACCAGCGAATTTGATCATCTTACTGACAATCCTTTCATGCGGGTAATTGACAACCCGCTTTCAACATTTTCGATAGATGTAGATACCGCCGGATACTCAATAGCCCGCAGCTATTTAATGAACGGGAGGATGCCGCCTAAATCGGCTGTCAGGATAGAAGAGCTGATAAATTATTTTGAATACGACTATCCCCCTCCCATAGATGGAAAACCGTTTGCGGTTCATGTTGAAACTGCCGCCGCTCCCTGGAATCCCGATCATCTCCTGGCCCGAATAGCTTTAAAGGGCAAAGAATTCCCGGCCAATGAACGGCCAAAGGTCAATCTGGTGTTTTTACTGGATGTTTCTGGTTCTATGAATGCGCCTAACAGATTACCGCTGGTAATATCTTCCATGAAAATGCTTGCCAATGAACTGAAGGGGACGGATAAAGTTGCGATTTGCGTGTATGCCGGGGCCGCCGGAACAGTACTGCCGCCGACAAGCGGAGACAATAAAAACAAAATTCTTGCGGCGCTGGATAATCTGCAAGCGGGCGGTACCACAGCAGGGGGAAGGGGAATTCAGCTCGCCTACAAGCTGGCGGAAAAGAGTTTTGATCCGAACGCGGTGAATCGGGTTATTCTATGCACCGACGGGGATTTCAATGTGGGCATCACCAACCGCAGCGATCTGGTGGATATGATTGCCGCGAAGGCCAAAAGCGGCGTGTATTTGACCGTTTTGGGATTCGGCATGGACAACTACAGGGACGGAACCTTAAAGCAGTTGGCTTCCAGGGGAAACGGGAATTACGGGTATATTGATACCATGGAAGAAGCCAGAAAAATTTTAGTGGAGCAGTTGAGCGGAACATTGATCACAATTGCCCAGGATGTAAAAATTCAGGTTGAATTTAACCCTGAAACTGTCGGCGCTTACCGGCTCATAGGCTATGAGAACCGCCTTCTTAATAAGGAAGATTTTAACGATGACACTATAGACGCAGGCGACATAGGCGCGGGGCATACAGTTACCGCGTTTTATGAACTCATACCAAAAGGGGCTGAAGATAACGTCACGCCCAAAGTCGATCCCCTAAAATACGGATCGCCCGTGGCGTCAAACGGTAATCTGGATGAACTTTTGACAGTAAAACTCCGGTACAAACTGCCAAAAGAAACCGAAAGCTCTCTCTTAAGTTTTCCGGTTTTAGTGTCCTCGGTCCGTAAAGCCGGAGAAGAATCGGAAGATTTTAGATTTGCCTCAGCGATCGCCGGTTTTGGAATGTTGTTACGCGACAGTCCATATAAAGGAAATGCCCGCTTTGATAACATTCTTAATATGGCGGAAACCTCAATTGGGAAAGATTTATCAGGATACCGGCGGGGTTTCCTGGAATTGATAAAAAAAGCGCGAGCAATCGGTAAAAGGTGAATTTACCTTTTGTCTATGACAACGAAAGAACACGGACTGCCTTGAAACCACCGCAATTTTGAAGTAATTTTTATAAGTGAGGATATTCAAGAACACATGGTTTACCCACTTCGCAGATAAAGAGGGTATCGCAGATACCGAACTGCGTGAAACGGTAAACCGTCATGAAGCGGGACAGGCGGATGCCGATCCTGGCGGAGGGGTGTTCAAAGTGCGGGTAGCCTGTCCCGGCGAAGGGAAATCCGGAGGTTACAGGATAATCGTGTTTTTTAAGAACGAGGCTTTAAAAGTTATTCATCAGGATGCCGAAGGGTTACATCGGTTAGGTATTATCAGCGATAAAGAAATGCGGGAATATGATCAGGATTGTCTTATTCAGGAACCTGAAACAACTCCGGTAGCCCCCAAAACCGAAGTAACTGAACAGGTTCACGCATAGTGCCGCCTTAAGGGACTGGGGAGCGGGGAATATGGACTCTATTTTAATTTGTCCTTTTTACAACCCTGCGGACAGCGTCAGTAAGGCGCTTAATTAGATCATCCTTCATAGCGTCGGACAATGTTTCTTTTTTAGCTGACGGCCTTGTTTCAGTCAATTCACTGCCTTTTTCTGTAAAAAATAACAAGTAAGGCTTGATCTGTAACGCTTCGGCGATTTTTTCAATCATGTCTATCGAGGGAAATCTGTTTCCAATTTCAATTTGACCTATGTACGAGGTGGAAGTACCGCACAACTCCGCCAGGGCCATCTGGGAAATCTTCTTTTCCTTCCGATATTTTCTTAAATTTTTAACAAAAACATCTTTTAGGCCCATATTAGCTATTAGAACATAAGAAAACGGCCTATCTCTTGACAATGTACTATAAGCGAATGTATATTATTATTAGCTTATTGCGAATATCAGTTTTTTTGGTCTTTTTTTAAAAAAAATAATAATTTAGCCATTTTTGGCCCTGTTTTTAGGAGGAATTCGGTATGAAAAAAATGCCTTTGGCCTATATTGCAATACTTTTCTTGTCATTTTTGTCTTCACCGCTTGTTTCCCAATCTTCAAAATCACTGGATTGGCAAATCCAGTTTCGTAGCGTGAAAACCAGGGAACCGAAACCCATTCTGAAACCCATTAATGAAGAAATTGCAGTGGAAAACGGCAGCGAATGCTGGCTTGTTATAAAAGCGGATGCGGATTCTTATTGTTATGTGGTTTGCTATACCTCGGACAAAGAATTATATGTTTTGCATAACCAAGCTCTGAGGGGAGGGGTAGAGAAAACCATTCGCATTGGAGTTGTCAGAGACCCTCCAGGCATCGAAACCATATACGTGATTATGTCCCTTTCAAGACAAACAAATCTGGAAAAGCTAATAGAGAACTTCGAAAAAAATAAAGGTTCCCGGCAGCATTTCAATAATCTGTACTATGAAGTTGTGAATATGCAAAATACTGTTTCCGGCCTGGGAGAGCCAGTCGGCACTATTATCTCCAGCGGAGGTACAAGCAGAAGCACAGATAATGACGATCAGAATTTAGCGACGAGATTCTCCGGTAAAGAAATTTATGTCAGGCCCATTACGATCAGCCATTAGAAAGCACATACTTTTTTTCGCTTCGCTTGGCATCTCGTGTATTTTAGCGTGGTTGTTCCTGTTTTCAGGAATTATCTCTTTTTGGGATACCGGCCTCTATGATCTCTGCATGAATATAAGGGTGTCCAACGGCAAAGGCAGGCAAAACCCGCTTATCTTCAATATTGACTTGAATGATTCCAGCGTAGAATTATTGGGGCCCAAATTGGATACTCGTCAGGCTTTTGCGGATGCCATGGAAGTGCTTGGAAAAACCAATATTTCGGTTGTCCTTGATTTTTTATTCCGTTATGGAAAGGATAATGACACAGCTTTTGTAAACGCTCTGAAAAGCACGGTGAATCCGGTTGTCGCCGTGCTGGCAGTGGATAAAAATCTTGACGGCCTTTCTTACCGGGAACTGAATCCTTCGCAAAAGGATCTGATAAAAAACCACGTCTGGAATATCAACGTAAAACATCCGGGCAACATACCGGAAGCAAAAACTTTCTTGCTTCCTTTCGATGCTCTTGGCGCGGCAACAAGCCAGTTGGCTCACATCAATATGGAGCCTGATTCTGATGGAGTCTACCGACGAGTACCATTGCTATACCGTTGGGGCGAAAGTTTTATTCCTTCATTGCCCCTGGCGGCCGCTGTTCTTGAATTGGGTTTTCCGGTTGAATCCATTGAACTGGATGCAGGGCATTATTTGACGCTCTCTTATTCAGAAAAGGAAAAAATAAATATTCCCATCGATGAAAAAGGCAATATGCTTATTCCTTATACAAATACCTGGGCTGAAAGCAAGCGAATATCCCTGAATACCATTGTTGAAGCAAAAAATGATCCCAAGACTTTTGATTCCATTTTTGTTGGTTTGAATAGACATATCGCACTTATAGCTGAAATTTCAACAGCCCAGAAAGATTTTGGCCCAACTTCTTTTGAGCGCCTCTTTCCCCTGTCCGGAGTACATACAAGCGTGTTAAGCAGTATTTTAAACGGTTTTGAAAGGCGCAGTTTTATCGGAATGCCTTCAATGACATTTAAATCTTTAATGATTTTAATGATAATCATTGTCGCCTTTTTCTGCATAAAAGCCCATAAAGAGACGCTGTTTCATTTTGGTTTTCTTTTTACAGCATTGATATTTACCGGAATTACCGCTTACCGCTGGTTCTATGCCGCCATAGCGCCGTGGTACGCTCTCCCGGCTGTATTGCTTTTTTCCCTGTGGTTTAGCGCTTTCCTGTACCGCCTGGCGGCCCGCTACCACGAGCAAGAACTGCTTAAAAACGCGCTCTCCCGGTATTTCCCCCGCGCTTTGGCCGAACGCATTTTGCGCGAAAAAAGAACTGACCTGACTCCGGCGCACAAAGAGCTGACGGTTCTTTTTTCTGACATTTCCGGTTTTACGAAATGGAGTTCAACAAAAAGCCCAGAGCAAGTTCATAACTTTTTAAGCGATTATCTTGAATCAATGGCGGCTATTCTTTTTTCACATGGCGGGACAGTGGACAAATTTATGGGGGACGGAATTCTTGCTTTTTTTGGAGACCCCTTCGAAATGCCAGATCATTGCGAACGCTGTATCCGTGCGGCAATCGCCATGCAAAAAAAAATAATCAGCCTTGCGGAAAAATGGAAGCCTATTGTTGATATTGATCTTAAAGCCAGGGTCGGAATTAACACAGGCAAGGTTATTGTAGGAAACCTCGGCAACAAAACACGGATTGAATATACCGTAATCGGGGCTGCGGTCAACCTTGCCCAGCGGATGGAAAGCAACGCTCCGGTGGGCGGCATATTGGTTACGGCAGATGCCAGGGGAAAAGTAAAAGACCTGTTCTCTTTTGGAGAAAAGAGGCAAGTCGTCGTTAAGGGGTATGCAGAAAGTATTGAAGCCTATGAAGTTTGTGAGAATTAGGAGGACGGAGATCTTATGAGAAGAACAGTATTATTTCTTTTGGTTTTATCAATTAGCGTATCGCTGGAGGCACAGGAAAAATACGCCCTGGTTATTGGGAATGCGAATTATACCAACTTTGATAAGCTAAACAATCCAATTAACGATGCTAATGACATAGCCGCAGTTTTGGAAGGCTTGGGGTTCAAAATGGTAGGCAAATTGCTGGACGCCAGCCGTGTAGAAATGGAAGACGCGGTGGATAAGCTCAGGCAACGGCTTGAGGCTTCCCCTGATTCTTATGGTTTTTTCTACTATGCGGGACACGGAGTTCAGTCAAGAACCGGGAAAAACTACTTAATTCCGGTTGACGCTGAAATACGTTCTGAAAACCTGCTTGCCGAGCGGGCAGTTGCTGTAGATTATGTGCTGGCTGAACTTGAAGACGCTGGGAATGAACTAAATATGATAGTACTGGATGCCTGCCGTAATTTTCCTACCGCCTGGGACAGAAGCGGCGGCAACCGCGGCTTGTCGCAAATCAGTAACCCGCCGAGAGGCAGCATCATAATGTACGCGACAGCTGCCGGCGCTACAGCGGATGAGGGCGAAGGGGAAAACGGCTTATTTACCAGCCAGCTTTTAAATAATCTGGTGACTCCGAGGCTGAGTGTCCGGGATATATTTGACAGAACAGGAGATGACGTGTTCAAAGCAAGCGCAGGAATACAGCATCCGGCAATATCCATTAACTATTTTAGATCGGGCACAACATATCTGGGTTCATTGCCCCCGGATTTCACGCTTCCGCAAACAACATCTCCACCTATTAACAGACAGCCTGTTCCCACACCTCTGCCATCCGGACCAAAGCAAGCAACCGGAGGGGCCGTTGGCTATGGGTTTATGAATCTTGCCTTTGGGCTTGGCTCTTATTTGCAGGGTGACATCCCAGGCGGCGTTATTGTAACCGGCGGCTATGCGGCGGCTCTGGGCCTTATCGCCTGGGAGTTTAGCCTTTCCTACAATGATCCCATGGCAGGCATTATAGGCCCCATTGGTATCGGCGTTGGGGCCGCAACGCTGATTTTTGGCTTTGTTAAACCGTTTGTTTATAACAGTAACCGTAAGCTTGCTTCTGCGATGGGCAATCTTGATATCGCGTTAGTTTCCGATGAACAAAATAAAAAAGCCGTGGCAATTAAATACACTCACAGTTTTTAGTTCAGGAGGGTTTTTATGAAAGGCAAAACAGCGAAAACCGCAATTTTTTTGATAATGGTTATAGCGCTTCTATTGGGATGTAAGGATGCTTTCCATGATAAGGATGATTCTGCTCCTGTTATCCCTGATGGGAATAAATACACTGTTTCTTATGATCGCAACGGCGGAAGCGGAACAGTACCTGATCCGCAAACGGCATTTAGCGCGGATAAAATAATTATCAAGAGTGCGGGTGATCTCTCAAAGGATAAATACATTTTCGGTAGTTGGAACACATTGGCTTCTGGTAAGGGAACAGCTTATTTTCCTGGTGATGAATTCACTGTGCCAAGAGATAATGTTACCCTGTACGCCAAATGGGAGCCGGTTGGCTCTTCTACCGTATCCGTTAACAGTGTAACTATTAACAAACCCAGCCTTTCGTTGACTACTGGGGGATCAGAAACCCTGACAGCTACTGTAAGTCCCAGTAACGCGACAAACAAGAACGTAAAGTGGTCATCAAGCAACCCCTCAGTTGCGACTGTGACTGAATCCGGCGGAACTGTTACGGCTGTATCTGCCGGAACGGCTACAATTACTGTTACAACAGTTGACGGAGGCAGAACTGATACCTGTTCGCTAACTGTGAGCTCGGGTAGCAGCTCTGGAGGGATTGATTCCGAAACTGGCCTTGCCAATAAATTAGCCTGGATTAAACGCAACCCTCAAAGCGGCGGGAACTATATTATTGAAGTAAGCGCTGATGAATATATCGGACTACAAGAACTTTCATACAGTGGAATGAGTAATATTACAATAACTTTGAAGGGCATTGGATCAAACCGGACTATCAGTCTTTCATCAATCGGCTCAATGTTTAAAGTATGTTCCGGCGTTACTTTAGTATTGGATAAAAACATAACCTTGCAAGGACGAAGCGGTAATACCAATGCGTTGGTTTGGGTAGATCCTGGAACACTCATAATGAATTCAGGATCGAGCATTTCAGGTAATTCTTACATGCCTGGATATGGCGGTGGGGTATGGGTAGGCGATCCTGGTGGTACCTTTATAATGAACGGCGGAACCATTTCTGGCAATGATGCTATGTATGGTGGCGGAGTCTATATTGCTACACCTGGAACTTTTATAATGAACGGTGGAACTATCTCGAATAATACCGCTACTTATGGTGGCGGAGTGGCGGTACTCCACGGCACATTTACCATGAAGAACGGAACCATTTCAGGCAATTCAGCTACCGATAAAGGCGGAGGAGTGTTTGGGTATTCGTCGGGGGCGGTTTTTAATAACAATTACCCATCCGGTATCAAAGGGAATACACCTGATGACGTTAACATTTACAGTTTCTAATTCAGGGGGATTTTTATGAAAGGCAAAACAGCGAAAAACATACTGGTTTCGATCTTGGTTATAGCGCTCTTATTGGGATGTAAGGATGCTTTCCATGATAAGGATGATTCTGCTCCTGTTATCCCTGACGGTAAAAGCTACACAGTGTCATTTGACGCTAATAAAGGCAGCGGTACGGCACCTAGTCCGATACCGGCAAAAAGCGGAGAAAGTATTCGTCTTCCAAATGCAGGCGATCTTTCAAGAACAAAATATACTTTCGGGTGCTGGAACACAAATGCTTCCGGTACGGGAACAAATTATTCTGCCGGTGAGGAATTCACTGTCCCAACTCGGGATGTTACACTGTATGCAAAGTGGGAGGCGGCTGGTTCTTCCGCCGTATCCGTTACCGGAGTAAGCCTAGATAAACCCAGCCTGTCTTTGAAAGTCGATGAAGTTTATACTCTGACCGCCACGGTAAGCCCCAGCAACGCAACGAACAAGAGCGTAAACTGGGCATCAAGTAATCCTTCTGTAGCGACTGTATCCACTAGCGGAACTGTTACGGCTAAATCCGCTGGATCGGCAAAAATTACTGTGAGTACAGTGGACGGTAACGAAACGGATTCGTGTACGGTTGCGGTGAGCTCGGGAGGCATTGATTCTATCAGCGGCCTTGCCAATAAATTGGCTTGGTTGGAATCCAACGCGCAAAGTGGCGGTAACTATACAATTGAAGTAAGTGCCAATGAATCTATCGGGCCCCAAATGATTTACTACAGCGGAAAAAATAATATTACAATAACTCTGAAGGGCATTGGATCGAACCGAACCATAAGCCTTTCGTCTAATGGCTCAATGTTTAAAGTAAGATCCGATGTGTATTCCGGTCTCACTCTGGTTTTGGATAACAACATTACCCTGCAAGGACGAAATAATAATACTAGCTCCCTGATAATGGTATATGCTGGTGGAATGCTTAAAATGAACTCTGGCTCGACCGTCATGGGCAATAACTCGGAATCTGATGGTTCAATGAATGTAGGTAACGGGGGAATCTTTATAATGAATGGCGGTACCATCTCTGGCAACAGCGCAAAAGACGGCGGCGGAGTCTATGTATATTATAATGGAACTTTTACAATGAATAACGGAAACATTTCAGGCAATTCTGCTGATCGCGGTGGGGGTGTGCATGTTGTAGATGGTGGAACCTTTACGATGAATGGCGGGACTATAGATGGCAATACTGCCAAAACCAGAGGTGGGGGAGTATATTATAGAGGAAATTTCAACAACAATTATCCATCCGGTATTTATGGCAACACACCTGATAACATTTCAGACTATTAACGCGAGGGAAAAACGGCAAAATTGCCAAGGGGGTGTCTAAGAAGATTTTTTTACCACTGCTAAGAACCGAAGATAGTTTCACAGCTACAGAACGGAAGGTAGGGATGAAGTATTTTTTGTTAAAACTCCGTGTAACTCCAAGCTGTCCAGCGGACAGCTTGCCTCCGTGGTTATATTCTTATAATGCTAACGCTAATGGCGTCAGGTACATTTTTGTCCATTCTTACAGTTTCTAATTCAGGAGGATTTTTATGAAAGGCAAAAAAGCGAAAACCGCAATTTTTTTGATCATGGTTATAGCGCTTCTATTGGGATGTAAGGATGCTTTCCATGATAAGGATGATTCTGCTCCTGTTATCCCTGACGGTAAAAGCTACACAGTGTCATTTGACGCTAATAAAGGCAGCGGTACGGCACCTAGTCCGATACCGGC
>Ga0268262_10005638_pt1 | contig 12337 bp, 10 predicted proteins | sample TergutNc150P3_FD_190354 | JGI IMG/M metagenome (GOLD analysis project Ga0268262, IMG submission 190354) | Nasutitermes corniger P3 segment gut microbial community from laboratory colony in Florida, USA - Nc150 P3 (SPAdes) (version 2) | ecosystem: Host-associated > Arthropoda: Insects >... | reverse complement strand
TTCTTTGGTTATCTGTTTTTTAGGTCTGCCAAGGTTTTTGCCTATTGTTGGCGGGGTATTGTTGTTTGTTTTGTATTGTGCATATAGTTGTTTGAATCTTCTTGGTGTTATTTTTAGATGGTTAGCGGCCCATTTTACTGTCACTTTGCCCGCTGCATGTTTTTCTAGACACCATTTAAGTTCACCCTTCTTTTTGACTTTAACCATAGTCTAATTGAGAGGGGTGAAATTATTTTGTGAGAAGACAAAGGGTGTTATAAATAAAAACGTTCAAATGTCCCGTATTTTGTATCCTGCACATTTTTGCTTAAATATCCCTTTATATTTAATTGGCTTACCCTTATTAGGTGACGCTGTTAACTATTTGTAGGAGGGTGTTTCATGAAGCCTCTTGTTATTTACTCGAGTCATAGGTGTAATACTGAAAAAGTAGCCTTAGCAATCGCTCAAGCGGTTAACTGCGAAGCCATAAAATTAGACAAAACCTTTGATCCTTTAATTATGCCCTCTTTAGATGATTATGGCTTGATATTTCTTGGTACGGGAATAAGGGGTGGTGAACCGTATGTTGAATTGTTAAATTTTCTAAAAAATGTAAATTTAGGTAAGGGTAAACAGTTTGTATTATTTATGACCTGGGCTGGCGGCGGCGCAAGTAATAAGCTTGCTTATGAGGGCGTTAAACAGGCACTTGAGATAAAAGGTCAACATTTAGCTGCTGACTATTTCATTTGTTTGGGACAAACATTTCGTTTCACTAGACGCGGTAGACCTAATAAGACTGATATAGCTGAAGCTAAAAAATGGGCAATAACAAAATTAAAATAAACATTACCCATTATTTGACTTGTTTTTCAAAAAAAATGGTTGTTTCTGAGGCGTTTTTGTCTGTTTGTAGTTGCCGTGGTTAGAAATTTTATTGGGAATACGTATGTATTTAGCTCTCAGCAAAAATTTCGTTAACATTTAACCTTTCATGCCATTTTTTTGCGCAACAAACACAGCTACATATGCAAATTCCTATATAGATGCTTTAATAAAAACACGCAAGCTAAATACATACGGGAATACGGGTTAAAAAAGATGTGCTTTCTTTTTTTCATCCTCTGTACAAGCAATAAATCTGCTAACCTGTTCAGTTGAACCATCATGTTTTGTTGCTCTAATAGTAGAGCAGTTTAGACAAAAAGTGTTCGGCAAGGAGATATATAGACTGCCCTGAGAATTAGAGCATTGGAGAAAAAGTAGCAATGAAGATTGAAAAAAGAATAATAACTTTATGCATGTGCGCATTAGCACTCGGAATAGTAGCAACTTTGCCACTAACATACTTCACACCTCAAACCAAAGCTACAACACAACCCATTCATACGCCCTGGTTCACCATGAACACTTCATCTGCATACATCAATGCATATTTAGATGATAACTCTTTCAGCAATGAAACAATAATCTTTTTCCATTCTCAATAAATCATGATGTCCTAAAGCATACAGGTGCTCGAATCGACTATTTCGAATTTGTAATCTACACTGATGACCTACAGCTTTATAGGTGCACATTTTTTGCAGCCATGAATAACTCTAATGTTGACTATGGTACAATAAAATCCCTTGCTTATGACTTTTCTTCTGTCCGCGAAACAATTTTTAATCTTCCGGAATTTCGGGCAGTGTCCTAGCTAAGATTTGATAACGATTGATAGTAAAAGAATTCGTGCCAAGACCACAAATGGTCAGTTAAACCCTCAAGCTTAGCAGGAGAAACATTACGCTTAAACTCGTTGATAAAATTCCAATAGAATTTAAACAACTCTACCGCACAAACAAGCCGTCTCTTCACCTTGGACAAACACTTACTCTCCCTAACCAACCGACCTAACCGTTCACGCAAAACACTATTAAAATTCTCCACATCCGTTGTCTCAATATCACCCAAAGAAGGTTCACCATAAATAACAAGCCTCTTCTTACCCACCACCCAACGACCATTCCGCTTAATCTTAATCAACTGTCCATAATCAACAAACCCAAGCTGAAAACATAAAGGCAAAATATAACAATAATCATCGTTACCATCAGTAAACACTTCCAACGGACACTGTAACGAGGGCCTCTTAAGAGCTTTAGCCAGTTTACGCACCATATCAAGACAAGTCTGCTGTGTCCATTTACCCGCGGAAAATGCTGCAAACAAGTATGAGTTGCGTTTTACAGCAGTGTAGAGGTAGCAGTCGCCGCTTTCAGGTTCAAACGTGCCAGCTCGCTTAAGCGTCTTTTCTTTTTTTTTAATAAATGTCCAAATCTCATCACACTCATACTGCGAAAGACCCAGATCCTTCATAAAATAGTTGTTTACCTCCGAGGCGTGTTCAGCCATATCCTCTAAGAGGTTGCCTATGGTATCTCTGTGATGGCCAGTTAGGCGTTCTATGCTTCGAATCCCATTTTTCTCAACTAGGTGTTTGCATATGTTTGTTATTTGCGGCTCGGTTAGGTGTTTTTGATATAGGGGTGTGTTTTTGGTTTGGGTAAAGTAGGTATTGCAGTGAAGGCATTTGTAGATTTGGTGACCTGCACGGTTTTTTCCATGTTTGATGATGTTTTTGTCTTTTTCTTTTAGGTGATATCTGCAGTGGAGATTTTGGCAGGTTGTATTGTTGTCGGTTTGTCTTGGGCGCGTCATACCTGTATTCTAACGCAAAACAATTATATTAACAAATGTATATCAGGACACTGCCGAATTTCGTAATGGTGGTTATGTACATGATCCGATAAACTAAATTCTAAGTGGTGAGATTAATGAGAAACGTTGCTACAGTAGTGATGGTGATGACTTAAACGAAGGTTTGGTTACATTTTGGACATAATGAAAGACAAACAGTTGGTCTATCTTGATGTAATCAGTCGGGGTTATACCTACTTTGATGGTGGTGACACAGTGGTAAGTTTGATGGATAATCAGGTAATATATCATTTAGAGCTGATAAATAGCGGTGACGGTTTCGTCTTTGATGACTCTGATCTGTTCGAACAATACAGGTTTGGTTCCTCTGAATTATATTTCTGATGAGGTGTTAAAAAAGCGTGGCTGTCGATGATTTGGAAGGTAATACGTTATTTATTTATGCTTTTATTGTTCGCGCAGGTGGGCCGGTGGGATTAAGGGAGGTGACGCGTGGTGTAGAGCTTAGTATTTCTGGTGTGGCGCATCATCATTTGCAAAAGCTTGAGTCTCTTGGGTTGATAGAGAAAAATGGTTATGGGCAATATAGTTTAAAGGCGAAGGCGTCAATTGATGGGTATATCTGGGTTGGTGGTAGTCTTTTACCTCGGTTGATGTTTTATGTCTTCTTTTTTATGGGTACATCTATGTAGCTGTAAGTTTTATACTGTTTAACTTGTTTATTGAGGGTGGTTATTGAGATGTGGTTCTTGTTTTGGTTTGTATTTTTTGTATGTATAATTTTGGTGGCGATGGGTCTTTTTTTGTTGAAGGTTTGGCTCTTTATCGTAAGTTAACACCTAAGCGCGTGGATAGAAGCTAACTTTTCGCTCTATTTTCCTCTCTATTTTTTAGGGGCGTATTGGTAAGTGTTGGGTTTTTGTGGAAAAAGATTTTTGTTTGTGTCTTTTTTTTGTGTATGCTGGTTGTTTGTTGTGTTTGTTTGTTTCTTTTTGTTGCGCCCGTGTTTTTGTGTGTTTCACGCATTCTATGTATGTTGTTTTTATGTTGCGTTGTTGTAAGGGTTTAGTAGCTACACTGTTTAGACATAACCGCTATGACAATGTTTATAAGCGAGTTGTATAGGTGTATTTCTGCTTTCAGAGGCTAGGAGAAATTTTTTCACGTGAAAAGGACTGGTTTAACAAGAATTCACACTTACCCATTTAACATAGTTGGAGATTATTTAATATGATAGAAATACAGAAAGAAGATACTCGTTTATTGTTGAAAGCATTTTTCAACGACAAAGGCCTAGTAAGGCAACACCTTGATAGTTATAATGAATTTATTGACCATGGCTTACAAGAAGTTGTAGGCGAAGTCTCTGAAATCCAAATAGAAGTCCCAGATAACCCCTATAAGGTAAAACTTGGACAAATATGGGTAATAGACCCTCAAAGCAGAATAACCGGACCATATGTAACCGAAGTAGATGGAACAAAACACGAAATACACCCTATGGAAGCCCGTCTAAGAAACTTGGCATACAGCGCTCCTATAGCCCTAGAAATGACCCCCGTCATAGACGGACGAGAACAAGACACAGAACTCGTCTACATCGGAAACATACCCGTCATGCTAAAAAGCAAACTCTGCTACTTAAGCCAATTATCACATGAAGAATTAATAGCCGCTGGAGAAGACCCAGACGACCCTGGAGGATACTTTGTCGTAAACGGCTCTGAAAGAGTCATAGTAGCCATGGAAGACCTCGCGCCTAACCGCGTAATCGTCGACATAGATGATAAAGGAACAGGTCCCGTCTACCAAGCAAAAATTTTCTCAACAACCGTCGGCTTCCGCGCAAGAATAGAACTTAAACTAAAAACAGACGACGCAATATACGTAACCATGCCTGGCGTACCCACAGAAATCCCCTTCGTCGCAATACTACGCGCCCTAAACATGGAAAAAGACAAAGACATAGCCGAAGCCGTAAGCCTAGACAAAGACATACAAGCCCACCTCGCCGCCTCATTTGAAAAAGCAGTCGGCATAGACACACCCGCTGACGCAATGCTCTTCATAGGCAACCGCGTCGCCCACGGACAAGTAGAAGACTACAGACTCCAAAAAGCCGAAACAGCCCTAGATAAAAACTTTTTACCCCACCTAGGCAGAAGCGAGGCAAACCGAAGAGAAAAAGCCATATTCCTAGGCGAAATGGCATACAGAGTTATCCAACTAAAAATGGGCATACGCCAACAAGATGATAAAGACCACTTCAAAAACAAACGTCTACGACTCGGCGGACCCCTACTTGCAGACCTCTTCCGTGTATCCTTCCGCAACTTGACACGAGACATTAAATATCAACTTGAACGCATAGGCGTAAAAGGCTCAGTTATCACAGTATCTGCCGCTGTAAGACCAGGTATTATAACAGAAAGATTCCAACACGCCCTAGCAACAGGCAACTGGGGCAGAGGCAGAGTAGGCGTTACACAATTACTTGATAGAACTAACTATATCTCAACACTTAGCCACCTAAGACGCCTTCAATCACCTCTAAGCAGAAGCCAACCAAACTTTGAAGCCAGAGACTTACACCCCACACATTGGGGCAGACTCTGTCCAAATGAAACACCTGAAGGCTCTAACTGTGGCCTTGTCAAAAACTTGGCACTATCTGCAACAATCGCTGTTGGCGTAAATCCTGATAGGATAAAGCAGATACTCCTCGAAATGGACACAATACCTGCCGCAGAAGTAACTATAGAGCAACGCGTTTCAGGTGCCAAAGTCTTCGTTGACGGCAACATTATAGGCTATCACCTCTCATCACAAGTCCTGGTTAAAAGCTTCCGTGAAAAACGCCGCTCAGGCGAAATCTCAACAGAGGTAAACATTACATTCTTTAACAAATCACAAACCTCAACAGAGGAAGTACACGTAAACTCCGACGAAGGACGAGTAAGACGACCATTAATTATTGTCGAAAAATCTGCACCCAAACTACAACCTAAACATATCGAAAAAATAGCTCTAGACGAATGGACATGGGAAGACATCGTTAAAGCTGGCTACATAGAATACCTCGACGCAGAAGAAGAAGAAAACGCGTTCATAGCCCTATCCTATGACGACATAACACCTGAAACAACACATCTCGAAATAGCAACATACACAATACTTGGCATCTGCGCCTCAACAATACCCTACCCCGAGCATAACCAGTCACCACGCAACTCTTACCAAGCCGCAATGGCAAAACAAGCCCTAGGCGTATACGGAACAAACTTCCACAACAGAACAGATACTCGTAGTCACATATTACATTACCCACAAGTACCAATAGTCCAAACAGAAAACATGGACGTCATGGGCTACAAACAACGACCAACAGGTCAAAACTGCATAGTCGCAGTGCTAAGCTTCGAAGGATATAACATGGAAGACGCTATCATATTTAACCAAGCATCCATACAACGCGGTCTGTTCAGATCAACATTCTACAGAATTTACGAAGCCGAATGCCGCCAATACCTAGGCGGACTAAAAGACAAATTCACCATACCTGAAGCCGGAACACGCGGCTATAGAGGTGAACAATACTACCGCCTACTCGAACCCGACGGCATAATAAGCTTAGAATCACAAGTAGTCGGCGGAGACGTCCTAATAGGCAGAATAAGCCCACCCCGATTCTTAGAAGAATACAAAGAATTTGACGTAAAAGGACCCTCAATGCGCGACACTAGCATAGATATGCGCCCAAGCGAAACAGGCATAGTTGACGGCATATTTATAACAGAATCAGGCGAAGGCAGCCAACTCGTCAAAGTCCGCGTACGAGACCAAAGAATACCTGAACTCGGCGACAAATTCGCAAGCCGCCACGGACAAAAAGGAGTAATAGGCTTAATAGTCCCACCTGAAAACTTACCATTCACAGACGAAGGCATAACACCCGACTTAATCATAAACCCCCACGCTATACCCTCAAGAATGACCATTGGCCAATTCATAGAATCACTAACAGGAAAAGCCGCCGCAGCACGCGGAAAACCAGGTGATGGAACACCCTTCGCAAACGAAGGCCCAACTGAAATACGAAATAACCTTGTAAAACTAGGCTTTAGCCACACAGGAAGCGATGTCTTCTATAACGGCGCAACAGGTGAAAAATTTGTTGCAGACGTATTCGTCGGCATAGTCTACTACCAAAAACTTCATCACATGGTTGCAGATAAAATACATGCCCGTGCTAGAGGTCAAGTCCAAATGTTAACTAGACAGCCAACTGAAGGTAGAGCTAGAGGTGGTGGTCTCAGATTTGGTGAAATGGAACGAGACTGCCTTATTGGTCATGGTGCGGCTATGTTGCTAAGAGATCGTTTGCTTGAGGAATCTGACAAGTATACCTTATACATTTGTGAGACCTGTGGTCAAATAGCTTTCTATGACATGAAGCAGAGACGTTATGTCTGCAAGATATGTGATGAGAAAGTAAAGATTGCACCTGTTACAGTGTCTTATGCGTTTAAACTATTATTGCAAGAACTGCAGAGCCTCTGTATTACACCAAAATTAAAACTTAAGGAGAAAGCATAACATGGCATTGGAGGAACTAATTCATAAAGTAGTTGACGAGATATCATTTGGTTTAATCTCACCAAAGGATCTTCGTAAACAATCCGTTGTTGAAATACAAACCCCAGACACTTATGACGAGGACGGCGCACCAATCACCGCCGGATTAATGGATGGACGCTTAGGAACTCTTGAACCCAGACAACGCTGCAAAACCTGTGGTAATACTGCTGTTAGATGCCCCGGTCACTTTGGTCACATAGAGCTTGCCGTACCCATATCACATATAGAGTTTACAAAAATTACATTTGACCTTATAAAATCAACATGTCGTAGCTGCGGACGCATACTCCTCTCTGAAGATGCATCCAAGAAAGCACGCCAAAAAATTGAAAGATACGCAGAACTACTTGGCACCATACCTGATGAAGTTTACAAAGAGATAATGAGCGATATAAAAACTAAACAATGTCCCTATTGTGCTTCAACTCAATATAAAATCACTTTTGAAAAACCAACAAAATATGTTGAAGTAACAGATTTAGGCTCTGAATCTCTCACACCCAGCATGATACGCGAGCGTCTAGAACGTATTAGCGATGAGGATCTTGAAATATTAGGCTTTAACCCCAAAGTTGCACGACCCGAATGGATGATCCTACACGTATTACCCGTACCACCCGTATACGTTCGCCCCTCCATCACATTAGAATCCGGTATACGCTCAGAGGACGACTTAACTCATAAACTTGTAGACATTATAAGAATTAACCAAAGACTAAAAGAAAACATGGAAGCAGGCGCACCCACCCTTATCATACAAGACCTAAGCGAACTCTTACAATACCACGTTACAACATACTTCAACAACGAAGCCTCAGGCATCCCACCCGCAAGACATAGAAGCGGCAGAGCACTAAAAACCCTAGGTCAACGCTTAAAAGGTAAAGAAGGCCGCTTTAGAAGCAACCTTTCAGGCAAACGTGTAGACTTTTCCGCCCGTACTGTGATATCGCCTGATCCAAACTTGGACATAAACGAAGTCGGCGTACCACAAGACGTAGCCATGCGCCTATCTGTTCCAGAAAAAGTAACTGCCTGGAATATTGAAGAAATGAAAAAATACGTAATAAACGGTCCAGAAAACTATCCAGGTGCACTATACATAATCCGTCCCGATGGTAAACGCATAAGACTCGAATTCGTCGTTGACCGCACAAAAATAGCTGAAGCTATAGAAATAGGCTTTATAATCGAACGTCACCTAAAGAATGGCGACATTGCAATTTTCAACAGACAGCCCTCACTTCACCGCATGTCCATTATGGCTCACTATGTAAGAGTCTTACCATACAAAACATTCCGTATGCACCTCTGTGTCTGCCCACCATACAACGCAGACTTTGACGGAGACGAAATGAACTTACACGTTCCACAGAGCGAAGAAGCTAAAACAGAATCATTATTGCTAATGCAAGTACAAGACCAAATTCTCTCCCCCAGATTCGGCGGACCAATCATCGGTGCTATCAGAGATTTCGTTACAAGCGCTTATTACTTTACCCGAAAAGGCAACTATGTAACTCGAGAACAAGTAGACCGCCTATTAACTACCACAGGATACACTGGCGAATTACCCGAACCTGAAATTAAAACTCCACAGCCCATGTGGTCAGGAAAACAAATCTTTAGCTTATACTTGCCAAAAACCTTAAACTATGTATTGAAAGCAAACATTTGCCAAGGATGTCCTAAATGTGAAGGCGATAACTGCAAACATGACGCATACGTTGTCGTACGTAATGGTCAACTAGTTTCAGGTGTTATTGACAGAAAAAGCATAGGGTCTGAGCAGTCAGAGAGTTTACTTCACAGGATAATTAAAGACTACGGTACACAGGCAGGAAGAGCATTCCTAAATGATGTAACCCACCTATTGAAACTATACATTTCCATGAGAGGCTTTAGCTACACATATGATAATCTAGTCCTCTCACCTAAAGCTCGTAGTCGCATGGCAAAAACTATGGATAGAACACAGAAAAAGATAGATGAACACATAGTTAACTATCAAAACGGAACCCTTCAACGTTTACCTGGACAAACTTTAGAGGAATCATTTGAAATTTATGTTATGCACGAGCTCTCAACAGCCAGAGATGAATCAGGAAAAATTGCCGACGATGACTTCACCCTAGAAAATGCTGGTATCGTCATGACTAGATCTGGAGCAAGAGGCTCAAGTCTTAACATTGGTCAAATGGCCGCCTGTGTCGGGCAACAATCCGTCAGAGGTAAACGTATCCTCCGAGGTTACTCAGGACGCGCATTACCCCACTTTAAAGAAAACGATCCTCAACCCAAAGCAAGAGGCTTCGTATATAACTCTTATCAAGTAGGTCTTGATGCTATAGAATTCTTTTTCCACGCTATGGGTGGCAGAGAAGGCCTCGTAGACACTGCAGTACGTACTCAACAGAGCGGCTATATGCAGCGCAGACTCATTAACGCTCTTGAACATATCCGCTTAGAATACGATAACACAGTGCGCGACTCTGCCGGAGACATCATACAGTTCCGATACGGTGAAGACGGCGTTGACCCTGCAAAAAGCGACCACGGCAAAGCCGTAAACGTTAGCCGACTTATTGAGCAAATAAAAATCGGCGAAGGAAAAGGCGAAGCCGCACCTGTAGACTTTATCAAACAACAACTAACAAAGGTTGAAGAAAACCTAACCCCTATACTATTTGAACAACTTAAAACCTCTCTTGCAAAGAGCAAATTAAGCAAGACCGGCATAGAAAAAGCTACAACAATAACCGCTGAACAATACAAACGTGCCCTCATGGAACCCGGCGAAGCCGTCGGCATAGTCGCAGCACAATCCATAGGCGAACCCGGAACACAGATGACCCTTAGAACATTCCACTACGCCGGAGTCAAAGAACAAAACGTCACCTTAGGCCTACCCCGGCTCATAGAAATAGTCGATGCCAGAAAAATACCCTCAACACCCATTATGACCATATACCTAACAGAAGAAAACGCCAAAAAACAAGAAAACGCAGTCGCCATAGCAAGAGACATAATATACACCTCACTCGAACACCTAACATCAGCAATATACGAAGACCCAGTCAAAGAAGTCATAATAGTCGAACTAAACCGCACACTAATAAATGACCGCGGCATAACAATGGACGAAATCAAAACACGCCTCGAAACCCTAAACGCCACAGTCACATTAAACAACGACACACTCGAAATAAAACCCGCAAAAGCCGAAGCCCTAAAACGAATGCTAACAAAACTACCCGGAGCCCACATAAAAGGCGTACCAGACATCAAACGCGTACTAGTAACAGAAGAAAACGGCGAATGGCTAATTCGAACCGACGGTTCAAACCTTGCAAAAGTCTTAGAAATAACAGGCGTAGACACATCAAAAACATCCACAAACAACATTCATGAAATCGCAAAAACCCTAGGTGTCGAAGCCGCAAGAAACGCCCTAGTCAATGAAGCAAAAGGAGTGCTAGAAGATCAAGGCTTAGACGTAGACGTAAGACACGTAATGCTAGTAGCCGACATGATGACTACAACAGGCGAGGTACAACAAATCGGCAGACACGGCATCAGCGGCAAGAAAGCAAGCGTACTCGCCCGAGCCGCCTTCGAAATCACAATACCCAACATTGTCGAAGCAGCAGTACGTGGCGAAAGCGACCCCTTATCAGGAGTAACAGAAAACGTTATAGTTGGACAATCAATCCCAATCGGCACAGGCCTAGTTGAATTGTACATGTCCACATTTGAAAATCAAGAAAAAGATGGAGGAAAAACTGAAACATGATAAATATAGATAAAGCAATCGCGTTAGCCGTCAAAACTGGCAAAGTTTCTTTTGGAGCCAATTCGGCATTACAAAACGCTAAAACAGGCAAAACAAAACTAATACTCTTATCTTCCAACTGTCCAAAAAACGTAAAAGAAGAAATAGAGGCCTATAGCAAAATATCAAAAGTCCCCGTAATCACATACAAAGGAACATCCATGGACCTAGCAGAAGTCGCAGGTAAACTATTCATAATATCCGCCTTAAGCATAAGAGAAGCTGGCGACTCAGACATACTAAAACTAGCAGAAACCCCAGAAACACAAGAACCCCTCGGAGGAGAACTATGACAACCGGCATAAAAATTACATGCGATGAAATGCGCTACATCGCACTGTTTGAAAGCATAAGCGGCGCAAGCGTAAAAGACTGCATAATAGACGAAGAACAAGAACGAGTAATCTTTATCGTCAGTCAAGGACAAGTCGGCGTAGCCATAGGTAAAGGCGGAAGAAACATACACACTCTAGAACGTATGACTGGTAAAAAACATGAAATCATAGAATACAGCGAAGACCCCGTTCAATTCATAAAAAATATTCTAAAACCAGCCGTAGTACGCGAAATACGTGTCACTGAACGCACCGATGGTAAAAAAATGGCAGTTATTACAATAAATGCTAAAGACAAAGGCGTTGCCATAGGCAAAAACGGCAAAAACGCGGAACGACTACGCTTTCTAGCAAAAAGATACTTTGACATACAAAACATAAGCATCACCTAAAGTCAGTCCAAATAACGACTGCATAGGTGATAACACAACGCCTATAATGAAAGTAACTTATCAATTAGCAATAAACCGTTTAATCATAAAAAAGAGCCTGCTAGTTTTTTAATTCTCAAATAATACATGAGATTGTTATAGAAGTACATATGATATAGCAACTTAAATTGACATTGTCTTGTACCCGTCGTGTTTGAACCAATTTTTGATATCACTAAGAGTAATAGCACCTAACGCCGTCTTTAGAGCCATCTGCAACTCCTCAAAACTTCTAGCCTTAAACTTCCTAAGAGCTGACTTCACCTTAGACCACATAAGCTCAATTGGATCCCTAACTTCTCGAAATTAAGTAATATGGTTCGTCTGTAAGTCTTGTTTTTTAGTTATTTTTACAATTAACGTGCTATTTGCCTCTTTTAGAGTTACACACATATTACTTAATATAAGTAATATGG
>Ga0268262_10005637_pt1 | contig 12337 bp, 7 predicted proteins | sample TergutNc150P3_FD_190354 | JGI IMG/M metagenome (GOLD analysis project Ga0268262, IMG submission 190354) | Nasutitermes corniger P3 segment gut microbial community from laboratory colony in Florida, USA - Nc150 P3 (SPAdes) (version 2) | ecosystem: Host-associated > Arthropoda: Insects > Digestive... | reverse complement strand
TTTGTAAAACCGGAATTTATCGGCGAAGGAAACCGCGCTTTCGCGCGTCTTAATATGCTCCGCGCCGGAATCTGTCTTATGACTACTCCCGGTCTTGATGTCTATCAACTCAAACGCTCAAAAATGGTAAAACATTATTCACATATTCTTCACGCTCCAAGCGACGCAACCATGTACCGTCTTTTCGGATTTGATTATTTTGATTCTGTTCTGCTAACAGGCGATTATCAAGCCGAAGACATAAGAGCTTTGGAGCGCCAGCGTAACATTCACGAAAAGAAACTTGTTACCGTAGGCTGCAGTTACCTTGATATTTACGCCGAAAAAATTAAAAATCTGCCCGCTGAAGAAAACCATCCATTTACCGTGCTTGTCTCTCCTTCATGGGGACAGTCGGCGCTTTTAACCCGTTACGGCGAGAAACTGCTCGATCCTTTATCCGCATCAGGTTGGCGCATTATTATCCGTCCTCATCCGCAATCAAAAAAATCGGAAGCGGAAATGCTTGAACGCCTGCAAACACGTTACAAAAATTCGAATAACATTGAATGGGATTATGAACGAGAAAATATTTATTCTCTTAACAAAGCCGATATAATGATCTCGGATTTTTCGGGAATTATTTTTGATTATATGTTCCTTCGGGACAAGCCTGTATTGTATGTCAGCCAAAACTTTGATCTGCGTCCTTATGACGCGGACGATCTTAACCATGAATTGTGGCAGTTTAAAACGGTAAAAGAAGCGGGAATAGAACTTAGGGAAGAAAATTTTCCGCGCATTACGGAAATCATTAAAAATGCGGGGGACAGTGAAAACCTTAAACAAGCGCGAAAAAAGGCGCGTGAAACGGCATGGCAGTATCAGGGTGAAGCAGGAAAACGTGTTTTTGAATTTATGACAGGAGTTGTAAATGGCTAATGTTTTTTACACTATTATAATTTACCCTATAACTCAAATCCTGGAATTCGTTTTTATGTTCGCGCAATCCCTTTTTACTAAAGCCGGAATCACAATTATCTTCATATCGGCGGCGGTCAGCGTACTTTGCCATCCGCTCTATATGATAGCGGAAAGATGGCAGGAAGTTGAACGAAATATACAAAAACGCCTTGCGCCCAAAATAGCGAAAATCAAGGCTGTTTTCAGCGGTGATGAACGATATATGATTTTATCGACATATTACCGCCAGAATCATTATCACCCGATTTACGCAATGAGAAGCAGTTTTGGGTTGTTAATTCAAATTCCGTTTTTTATCGCCGCTTATTCATACCTTTCACATTTAGAATCTATTAAAGGCGTTCCTTTCTTATTTATTAAAGACTTGGGAAAACCAGACGCCCTGATTCCTTTCGCAGGCGGAATAAATATTCTTCCTTTATTGATGACGCTTATAAACTGCGCAGCCGGAGCGTTATATACTCGAGGTCTTGCATTTAAAGAAAAAGTACAAATATACGGTATGGCTCTAGTCTTTCTTGTGTTACTGTATAATTCCCCCTCAGGACTGGTATTGTATTGGACTTTTAATAATTTATTCTCACTTGCAAAGAACGGGTACATAAAACTTCCTTTCAGAAAAAAACATTTTATTTTATTCGGTATTATTTCAATTCTCGCTTTTTCATTAGCGTTTTTTATACTGTTTATTTATAACGAAAATCCGAGGGTCAGAGCTTTAATTGCCGTTCTTTCCGTTATAATCGGAATATTTCCATGGATAATTCCTTTCTTAACACGTTCTATTAAAAAAATAAAACATAGTTTTTGGACGTCAAATGAAACTTTTTCTCTTTTCTTGTTTTCTCTCCTTATTCTGTGGACTGTAACCGGGTTTTTTCTACCATCCATGCTTATCAGCTCTTCGCCTCAAGAATTTTCTTTTATTGACAGAGTTTCATCGCCTATCTTTTTTATTTTCAATACGTCTATTCAAGCATTCGGGCTGTTTGTATTTTGGCCGTTAATGATTTATTTTCTTTTTTCCGAAAAAACAAAAAAAATACTTTCTATTTTTATGGTAATAGTCTCGTTTTCCGCTCTCTGTAATGTGTTTTTATTTCCCGGAGATTACGGATCTATTTCCAATGAACTTGTATTTACAAGCAATGTAACTCACAATATGCGGGAAATATCCGTAAATTTGCTCGTTCTGATAATTTTATCTTTGGGCTTGCTTTTTATTTATATAAGCAAAGCAAAAAAAGCTCTCTCCTTCTTTGTTATAATATTATTTATAGCTCTTGTTCCTTTTTCAATAAAAAACTTATTTTATATCAACGCTGAATTTAAAAAACTTTCACAATACTACACACCTGAAAAGAAAACAGAATCGACTATTTCACCTATCATTCACCTTTCCAAAACCGGTAAAAATGTTTTAGTTATCATGATTGATATGGCTCAGAGCGTTTTTATTCCGTATATATTCGATGAAACACCTGAATTATATCAAAAATATGACGGATTTGTCTATTATCCGAATACAGTTACATTCAACGGATGGACATTCGGAGGCGCGCCGCCCATTTTCGGTGGTTACGAATATACGCCGGAGGGATTAAACAACCGTCCTGATATTCCGCTTCACAAAAAAAGAAACGAAGCTTTGCTCATGATGCCTACAATATTTTCAGCATCAGATTTTTCCGTAACCATAACTGATCCAACCTATGCTGATAACAACTGGATTCCCGATTTGCGTATTTATGACAAAGAGGAAAATGTTTCAGCCTATATCACTGACGGAGCATATACCAATTTGTGGCTAAAAAGAAACAATATTGTATTACCGCCTCATAGTGAAGTCCTAAAACGTAATATTTTATGGTATACGATATTACGCGAAATTCCTCTTGCCTTCAGGCAGGGTGTATATTATAAAGGCACATGGTGTGCGCCGATTTCCGAATATCGATTGAGAAATTTTCTAAACGGTTATGCCGTACTTGATTACTTGGATGAATTAACAGATTTTGAATCAAAAAAAGAAAAATCAGCGGTATTAATGGTAAATAATACCGCTCATGAAGGTTTGTTTTTGCAAGCGCCGCTTTATAAACCTCAGCTTATCGTAACCGATTACGGTACAAGTCAGTTTAATTGGGCAATCAGGTATCATTCTAACACAGCGGCGATAAAACGGCTTTCCGATTATTTTGATTTTCTTAAACAACATGAAGTATACGATAATACCCGTATCATTTTAGTTTCGGATCATGGTATTCTTGATAATTCATTTGTAACAAAAACCAATTTACCGTTTGCTGTTGATCATTTTAATCCGTTATTATTGATAAAAGATTTCAACGCAAAAGGCGGCATGAAAACCGATACGGTCTTTATGACAAATGCCGATGTTCCGACTCTCACAATGAAAGATTTAATCGAAAACCCTGTAAATCCTTTTACCGGCAATGCCATTACTTCTATAGACAAAAAAAATAAACCGCAATTAATTATGATAGACAGAGTTCATGATAAAAATGAAACAGAGGTTGATATAAATCAAAAAAATACATATTATGTTCACGATAATATTTTTGATGAAAAGAACTGGAGCAAACCGGAAAAAAAACCATGACCATCTGCATAGACTGCCGGATGATAGACGCGAGCGGGATAGGAGTATATCTTCGGGAAAGTTTGCCATGGTTACTGCAATCAGGCGGCAAATTTCTGTTGCTTGGAAATGCTAAGCGGTTACAATGTTATTTGTCAAACGCAAACGTAAAAATAATTGAATGTGATATAAAACCTTTTTCGCTAAAGGAACTTTTTTTCTTCCCCCTCAAAACAGCGCGGCAAATCAACAGCGCAAGTCTTTATTTTTCCCCCTACTTCAATATTCCCTGTTTTTTAACAATTCCTGTCTTTACCGCAATTCACGACATTATTTTCCCCGATATGCCGGAACTAACGTCCAAGATCGGTCTGTATGCGCGCATGTGGTTTTATCGCAGAGCATACAAAAAATCACAAAAAATATTTACAGTTTCCGAGTTTTCAAAATCAAGAATACAATATCATCTTGGGACAAAAAAGCCTGTCATTGTTACACATTCGGCGATACAACCGATGTTTCTTGCATATCGCGCCAATATTCAAAACGTACAAAAAACACAAACTATTATCTTTATAGGCAATATAAAAAAACACAAAGGGCTTGATCTTCTGCTTGACGCTTTCAGTTTGGCGAAAAAAGAAGGACTGCCCCACCGTTTGGTTGTCATCGGCGCGAAAGAAAATTTCCGCACTTCCGACAATACGGTATTGCAAAAAATCGAAGCGCTCGGCGGCGAAGCTGTAACCTTTACAGGGTTTATTTCTGATGAACAAGTTATGGAGTATCTTTCAAAAGCCGCTCTCCTTGTACAGCCTTCATTGTATGAAGGTTTTTGCCTTCCGCCGCTTGAGGCGATGGTTTTAGGCACTCACGCGCTTATTTCCGACATTCCCGTACTAAAAGAGATTTATTCAGGCTTCCCTGTAACATTCTTCCGCAGCGCAGACTCATCGGATTTAAAAGAAAAAATGACGAAACTGCTGATTAACAAAATACCGTCTTCCCCTATTTTGCCGGATGATTTATTATTAAAATATACCTTTAAAAAGACCGCTTCGGTTGTTTTAGAGGAATTAAAATCAAATAAGGATACGCTATGATTAATGATTGTCTTATAATGGCAGGTGGTTCCGGCATTCGGCTTTGGCCCGCAAGCAGCTCAAGAAAACCAAAACAGTTTTTATCTGCGGCTAAAGGCGGAAAAGAAAGTTTTTTTTCCTTGAGTCTTGAACGGGCATTTAACGTCGTCTCGGAAAGCGACGGCAGAGTAATCGTTGTTACAGGAAAAACTCACATGCCTTTTGTTATCGCAGCATGTTCCAAATTGAAAGCCGCGGAAAAAAAACGCCTTGTTTTAATCCCCGAACCTGAAGCGAAAAACACAGCCCCCGCGATTGCCTGCGCCCTCGCGTATGCCGGAAAAACTTGCGGCTTTAACCGTACCATGTTGGTTCTTACAAGCGATCATATCATTAAACCGCTTGATGTTTTTATTAATGATTCCAATTTAGCCGCCCGATTCGCAGAACAGAACAAGCTTGTTATATTCGGTATTCCTCCGTCAGCGCCGGAAACAGGTTTTGGTTATATTGAGGCGGCGGACAACATTGCTGATAATGTTTACAATGTCGCCGCTTTCCATGAAAAACCCAACAGGGAAACAGCAGAACAGTTTTTAGCGTCCAAAAAATATTTTTGGAATTCGGGAATGTTTGTCTTTCGCTGTGATTTTTTGGCGGAAGAATACCGCCGCTTGGAAACAGAGGTAATTTCTCCGTTTGAAAATCTTAAAACTCCCGATAAAAACTCCTACACAAAAACAAAGGACATTTGTGTGTTGAATAAATGGGCGGGCTTGGATAAGGCTTACAAACAAACAAAACGTATTTCTTTTGATTATGCCATTGCCGAAAAATGCGCCCAAACCGTTATGATCCGCGCGGCTTTTGACTGGATTGATATAGGCAGTTGGGATGATTATGCCCGTCTTCTCTCGGAAAATTCATGCGAAAATGTATATGCCGCGGAAACTGAAGGATGTTTTGTCGATTCCGACATTCCCGTCGCCCTTGCCGGAGTTGAAAACATTATCGTTGTAATCCGTTCCGGCAAAGACGGCTCTCCGCCTTCGGCGCTGATTACTCAAAAAGGCAAAACACAACTTGTGCGCGATATTGTCGATAAAATCAGTCAATCAGATAAAAAAGATATATTATAAAAAAGGAATTAAAATGAAAGTTGCCATTGTTCACTATTGGCTTATCAATATGCGCGGCGGAGAAAAAATGCTCGAAGCTTTGCTTGAAATGTTTCCGCAAGCCGATATTTATACCCATGTCTACAACCCAAAAGCTGTTTCCGATTTGATAAAAAACAGGCGTGTTATTACTTCGCGTATAAACCGTCTTCCATTCGCTAAAAGGCTCTACCAACTTTATATGCCCCTCATGCCAAACGCTCTTATGGATTTTAATTTGCAGGATTATGATCTTGTAATTTCAAGCGAAGCGGGTCCCGCAAAAGGAGTAGTCGCCAATCCCGACGCTTATCATCTTTGTTACTGCCACAGCCCGATGCGCTATCTTTGGGATATGTACCACGAGTACTTTAGGGGAACAAACCCGTTGGTACGTTTTTTTATGAAGCGCCTTATCCCCTCTCTAAGGCTATGGGATGTAACTTCCGCCAATTTGGTGGATCGTTTTATTACCAACTCAAATTATGTGGCAAAACGCATACGCAGGATTTACAACCGCGAGGCGGAAGTTGTATACGGACCTGCGGCTATTGAGCAATTTGCTTCTGCGCAGCGGAAACCTGCCGATTACTATTTATTTTTCGGGCAGTTAACAGGTTACAAAAGAGCCGATATAGCAATCGAGGCGTGTATTAAATCGGGCAGAAAACTTGTCATTGCGGGAGCGGGCGCGAAAAAGAAAGAGATAAACAAGTACAAAAAAACCGGTCTTGTCACATTTATGGGCAGAGTTTCAGGCGAAGAACAGGCAAGACTTTTTGCGGAAGCGAAAGCCCTGCTCTTCCCCGGCATTGAAGATTTGGGATTAGTCCCGATAGAAGCCAATGCCGCAGGCTGCCCTGTAATAGCATACCGTAGCGGCGGCGCGGTTGATACGGTAAAAGAAGGCGTAACGGGCTTTTTCTTTGATGAACAAACTCCCGATTCGCTTATAAAAGCTATGGAGCAAATTGAGGCTGTTCAAGAACAATTTAACAACCGCGAGGCTTTTAACGCTCATGTTCAACAATTTTCACGCTCCGCTTTTAAGGAACGAATACAGCGCGTTATCACGGAAAGAAAGAGAGTATAAATTTATTAATATTTTTAAAAAATCATTATTTGCTTTTTTTCTGTTTTTTTGTATGAAAACAAATATATTTTCCCAAACTGTTTATGAGCTTAATTTAAAAAGGGAATTAATATTGGGAACATTATCGCTTGGAATAGGCATAACGCCGTTTTTTGTAAATAATGAACCTGAAAATATTCCTGTTAACTTGAACAAAAACAAGGTAAACAGTTTTGACAGACTTTTTATGTTTTCTTACAATAAACCGTTGGATTTTATTTCCGATAACAGCGCGTATGTTTTGGCGTTACTGCCTGTTTTTTCGGTTATTCCGAATATAAAAGAAGAAAAAACACTATTAACTTACGGAATCATGTACAGCGAGGCGCTGTTACTTGTTTTTGGAACAACATTTACATTAAAAAACGCCGTAATACGGTATCGTCCATATATGTATACTGACGGTATCCCCGCAGGAAAAGAAAAAGATTATTACAACAGTTTTCCTTCAGCGTCTACGGCTTTTTCATTTTTGTCGGCTTCATTTTTAAGCGCGACTTTTTCACGAGAATTCCCTGAATCGAAAATGAAATTTCCGTTAATTGTCGGCAGCTATTCGCTGGCGGTTACAATAGCGTCACTGCGTATCGCGTCGGGAGCGCATTTCCTTTCTGACGTATTAACATCGGCGGCAATAAGCTCGTTATACGGGTGGTTAATACCTGCCCTTCATTTAAGAAACAACAATGAAAAATTAACAATAATTCCGGCAGGAAACGGGATAATTTTTTCTATAAGAATTTAAAAAATATCCGTTATTAAAACCTAAACCACGTATAAAAACCCGCTGATAAAAGCCTTCGATTAACATTATCCGCTAAATCGTACTTACCGAATAACCACCAAAGATTTCCATTTATTCCTATCCCCACTCTCTCGGTAAACGGAAACTCATAACTTGCCGTACTGTAAAGAAAAAACACATTTCCCGGCGAACGTTTTCCCTCTGAAGAATTAAAAGGTACGGGAACAACAAAAATATGGTATCCATACGCATTAAGAGCAAGTGTGCCAACCCTTTTATGAATCAACGAAAAAGACAATTTAACATTTTCACCCATCCCGAACGTACAGCGAGTATCTCCTATATCAACCCAAAATTTAACGTCGGAAGAATAAGATTTATCTATCATATAATTACTGGCTCCCCATATAATAGCGTTAACATGGGTTTTTATCTCCAGATGCGATCTTTCCGAAAAACTATATTTATGCTTTAATGTCCAGCCAAGGGCGCTGCTTGAAAAGGGAATATTACCGTATCCTACATTGTCTAAAAAATCATTAGATGCGTCAAAAAAGTCATAGTGCATGCTTAAACCGGTGCTTGTGGCTTTTTTGTCAGTATCTACAAGATTTACGGAAAAAAGATAACCGTCGGAAACTATTGCGGCTTGATATGAAGTATTAGTCATTGTAAATCCCGCAAATAAATCAAAATGATTATAAGGTTTTTTACTTTGTTGTAAAAAAGGATCCCCGTATAGTATATCTACATCAATATGTCCGCCGGGATTCTTCCATGAGCGTTCATGTTTCTCATGACCGGGAAAAGAAGCGAAAGATTTTTCTCCGCCTAATCTCAGCGTTAAATCGTAAATATTGCCTCCTCCTCTCTCTCGAACCGGACGATTATAAATCTTGCTTTGACTGGCGGAAGGGCTTAAAAAGAAAGCGCCTACCCTTGCTCCAAAACCCGGATTAGAATCTACTTCAAGAAAAAGCCTGTACAGCATCTCTCCAAGAGCGATACCGCTTAACGTTGTAGATACAACGTCATTATAAGCCGGTTCAGGCTCGAAGATCGCTTCCCACATAGCGGCTCCTAAAAGAACAGCAGGCATTGATTGGTAAAAATTAAAACCATTGACTCGGGCGCTCGCATAATAAACCGATCCCAGATAAGCGTGTCCAACTTGATTTACATGGAACCTGTCCCCATCTTCCCATATCCAGTCGGGATCGGCGTAAATATTATCCCAGATATCCGTAAATGTCATATTGGCAAAACGCGCGTTCGCCAACCTGTTTCCGTAGTTTAGGAAAACATTAGCGGAAGTAACGCCTAAAAACGTGTAGACGGCGTCATTAAAATAATTTTCTTTACTAAACGAAGCGGTTTTTTCATGAGAAATTTCATCTGTTGTTTCAGTTTCCTGCGAAAAGCCATTGATCGGCATTAAAACAAAACAAGCAAAAATAAACATCGCAGAAAATTCCCGAATTATGTCTTTCATGGTTACACTCATTCTTTATTAAAATATTATCGTATTTTTCTTATTTTTAAAATACTAAAATTTCGGAAAAATTTGAATCCCCACAAAACCTATAAAAGTCATAGTATGCGGGTATTCAGGCGTATTTATCATACCCATTTTACCGGAAGAACCCAATTCCGAGTCGGAATCCGTAAAATAAGAGTATACTCCGCCGATTTCGGCAATTAATTTTACAGGCAGTTTTTTCCCCGTAAATGAATATTCCCCGCCCAATTTGAATACATGCATCCATTGGTACGCGCCGTCATGCAGAAAGTATTTCTTCATAGAACTTCTGTCTTTATCCTTCAATTCCGACCATAGAGAACTTCCGTCTACCGCTCTGTCCCCATAATCGGCTCCATGCCGAATCATTTGGTATTGAAAATGTACAAGACTGCGCGGAACAGGAACCGATTGAATACGAACCAGTATTTCATCGGAATTGGGAGGAAGATAATGCCCCAAGGATTTCCCGAAATTGATATAATTGGTTTGCATCAAGTTGTTTTCATACCAAGGCGTATTTGTACGACCGTGAGTATAATTATAGGGTTCAATCTTTGTATAACTCAATGTTAATGAAGCAAATGGAAGCTTCGGCAAATAAAACAAGCCTCCAAACTGCATAGCATACATTGTTCTATCCATTGCCATAAGACCGCTTTCAATACTTATTTCGTCTATAAACGCGGAAATCCAGCCTTTTCCCAACCCTGCCGGATACTGTCCTTCCATGTTTAAAAATAACCCTATATTATCAAAATCGCCTATATTATTCTGATACAAATAATTTTCGGCAAACGGATAAAGATACCCCAATTCAAAACGCTTAGGCCATATAGCGCTGCTTCCAAAGTTTATTTTAAAATATTTTTTATAACTTATTTCCAGCATTACAATAGAAAAAGCGTTTTGAAATATTTCCGACGCTTCTTTTAATAACGCTCTATTATCGGAACCAACAGTGTTATTATATTCCAACACTCCGGTAAGAGAAGAAAACGATATCCAATCAAAAGGCGTTATTACTGTCTCAAAAGCCAAGAATGGCTGCGCGGACTGATTCAAAACAAGACTGCCGCCGCTTACAGGAGTCGCCCATTCCCTGTCTACACGTGAAAAACGGTACATAAAATGCCCGTTTAAAAATTCCCCGGACAACTCAGATAACATGGAATAACTTACAGAAAGATCTTCCGGATAGGCTAACATTGAACGATTGCTGATATCATTAATGGAATAAACAAAACTGTCCCATTTCTTTTTATATGTATACGGAAAATACGCCAAAGGTCCGCTGCGAGCGGGGAATTTCATATAATGCGTTTCATCATCAGTCGGATCGAATGGGGTTGTTTCATATTGTCCAAGTATCGCTCTGGGTGATTTTCCTATAAATCCGTTAATTGTAAGCCCATAAGACGCGTTTTTGGTTAGATCTCCTATAAATGAAATACTTGGAATTATTCTGAAATCTTTGTATAAATCACCCGCCTGCGGAAACGCCGCTCCTTCAAAAAGGGGATCATCTCCCAGTGTATAATGATAACCTGAAGCAATAGAATAATAACCCGCGCCGAAAGCAAAATCCAGTCCTATACCGAATTCACTTGAAAAATATATGTCATTCCATGTATGTTCCGATGAAATTGTCCCCCTTGTTAAATTAAGCCCGTTTCTATCGGGGGTAAAATCTTTGCGGAATTGTTCCAGTATATTACGTTCCGTTTCTTTAAGTCGGGCAAATTCAAGGATAGGATCGCTTGCGAGGATTTCTTCTATAACGCGGAGAATCATTGACCGTGAATAAGGTTTCGTAGACGGAAGATAACCGCACAGCCCGCGTATTTGAGCCTGTTCAATCACAGCATATATGGGATTTTCCAACGGGACGGCAATATGAGTTTGAGCTGAAAGTGACAAATTTATAACAAAAAATAAGCCGCAAATAAACACGCCTTTCTTAAACAAATTACACCTCATTAATTACCTATAATTATATCTAAGAAACAAATAAATTCAATAGATATAAGACAATCCTGATTATTATCGTATTAGGGAGGCTGTTTATATTGAAATTATTATTCTTTTACGCTATATTGTATGTAAATGAACCTTACCGACTTTGATATATGGTATAAAACAAGATACCGCCGCACCAGTTCCGCGCTCACCGCAACAACCTTTATTTTTTCCGATCTTATAGCGCTTATGCTGTCATTTGCGTGGGGTTTTTTTTGGGTCAGAATTTACGGGTTTATAAATGAATATGGCAGTATAAACGCGAAATCTTTTATTACTTACTGGCCTTACCTGCCTGCCTTTATTTTAATTTTCCAGCTTCAAAGATTGTATCCCGGCGTCTCCCTTGCCCCTTCCGAAGAAATGAGACGATTTTTTATCGGCTCGCTTATCGTTTACGGCGGCATAATCATGTCCCGTTTTATCCAAAATAACCATTGGGACGCTATTAATTCAGCGTTCCTGATAAGCGGGATATTTTCCACAATTATACTTTTGACTGTCAGAAGTATAACTCACTGGTTTTTGCACAAAACAAAATTGGGCGGCATTCCGGCGGTAATTTACGGTTCAGGAAAAACCGGAAAACTTGTCGTTGATTGTCTTTTGAGCAGCATAAGAACAGGTTATGTACCCGTGTTGATTTTGGACGATAATGTGCTTGGAGAAGATGAATATAACGGCATCCCGATAATTCACGATACTTCCGTAGGTTCTGAAATTGTAAAACGATACAATATAAAAATGGCGATTGTCGCAATGCCTTCTCTTGATCCGAAAAAATTAAAACATCTTCAAAATACGTCGGTTCGATACTTCCGTTATAATGTTCTTATCCCGAACTTTTATAACTTGTCAAGTATTTGGATGTCTGTACGCGATTTCAGCGGCGTTCTGGGGATTGATACAAGCAATAAATTAAATATGACCTTTAATTTATTTGTTAAAAGATTTATGGATCTTGCCTTGGTTATATTCGGAGGGATTCTGATTCTGCCGTTTCTTCTTATTATCGCTCTGTTTGTCAAACTTGATTCTCCCGGAAAAATTCTTTACAAACAAAAAAGAATCGGTATAAACGGGAAACATTTTTTTACATATAAATTCCGCACAATGGT
>Ga0268262_10005636_pt1 | contig 12337 bp, 13 predicted proteins | sample TergutNc150P3_FD_190354 | JGI IMG/M metagenome (GOLD analysis project Ga0268262, IMG submission 190354) | Nasutitermes corniger P3 segment gut microbial community from laboratory colony in Florida, USA - Nc150 P3 (SPAdes) (version 2) | ecosystem: Host-associated > Arthropoda: Insects >... | reverse complement strand
TTTTTTAAATGTATGCATTTTTACGCCATGCATCCGCTTAAAAGTATGCGCCCTATCGTTATAGTTTATTTTTCCCTTACCCATTCTAAATTTATACCATATTTTGGGGTTGTCGAACAAGTCTAATGTTTGTATAACAAATAAATCGTTTTTTCTAGGGTCTATAATTTTAAAACAGCAACCAACAACTTCTGACTCGCAAGTTGGTGATAAAAGAACCGTTATAGACGGACAACAAAGATTAACAACGATAAATATATTTTTAAAGGTTTTATGCTTGAAGACGAGTAATTCTAGCTTTGAGCGGATGTTTAAATTATTTAACAATGAGATTGCGTTGATTCATAATCGCAATGACATAGAAGCTTTTGAAAGAATAATAAAACTTGATCAATTGGAAGATATCAATGAGAAAGATTCGATTTCATTATGTTATAACTATTTTAAGGAAAACATAGATATTGATGCTTTGGATATAAATAAAATTCTATCAAGAATATTATTTGTAGGGATTGATTTAGATGAAAATGAAGACGAACAACAAATTTTTGACACAATAAATTCATTAGGAGTGAAATTATCAACAGCAGATTTATTAAAAAATTACTTTTTTAAGAAAGATAATATTTCTATGTATAATTCATATTGGAGAGACTTGTTTGAAGCTGATGATGAAGTAATAGAGTATTGGGAGACTGAAATAACAACAGGTAGGATATAACGAACATTAATCGACATATTTCTTTCTTCTTTTTTACAGATAAAAATACAATCAAAAACATTAAATGTTAAAGATGATGATAAAAAAGAATTTGCCAGAATAGAAAATTTATATCAATCATATAAAAATTTTATTAAAGTTTATCTCAATGATAAAAAAGAATCGATTTTATCGGAATTACGAGAATATGCTATTGTGTTTAAGGGTAATTTTAATCCTGCAATAGTTAATAATCATTTAACTAAAGACTCAGGAATGGAAAGGATAAATGCATTAATATTTGGTTTGGAGAATTCTACATTAATACCGTATGTTTTGTATATCTTAAAAACAAATCATGATTCCCAGCAACGCAAAGAGCTATTTGAATATTTAGAGTCATACATTATGAGGAGAATTATTGTAAAAGCAGTCAATAAAAATTATAACCAACTGTTTTCGGCATTAATTCAGAAAGATGTTAAAACCAAGTCTGATTTTATAAATTATATCAATAAACAGAACGATAAGAATAATTACATGCCAGATGACACTGAATTATTAGATGCTTTTAATGATAAAGTGATAAATAACAAATCAGCAGCAGGTATACTGTATTTGATAGAATCAAAAATAAGGAAAGAGGATCTTCATTCTACAAAACTGTTGGGAATTAGCAAGTATAGTCTTGAGCATTTAATGCCAAAAAAATGGATTAATAATTGGGGTAAACTACAGGATCAAAATGCCATTAAGGAACGAGATCGAAAGCTTCTCACATTGGGAAATTTGGCAATTATTACCCAAAATTTAAATGCAAAAATAAGAGATTCTGATTGGGATAAGAAGAAGAAAGGAACAAAAAATGATGGGCTATGTGATTATACTCGTGAATTGGAAACTATGAATCAATATTTAAATTTAGCAAGTTGGAATGAATCAACTATTGAAAAACGAGCAAAAGATTTATATAACCATGCAATACAAATATGGAAAATTTGAAAAACAAAATTTTCAGAAACTAATGTTTCACGTGAAACAGTTTTATAGCAGTTTCTCCGGCTCAGTAAAGGCAATAAGCTGACGGGCGGTAATCAGGCCGGGATCTATTAGCGGGACAGAGCAGTTAAGGCTCTGGGCTGCCAGGGGCAGTTCCGTACAGCCGAGGATTATTGCCTTCGCACCCCTTCCAGTAAGCGCAATAATTTCATGGTTTATCCTTTCTATTGCCTCTGATGAGATTTTCTGGGATTGGGCTTTTATGCCGAAGTCTTCACTATAAATGGCCTCGTGAATACTGCCCTGCCCCGCCGAATCAGGCTCGATTAATTGAAACCCGTCTTCTTCCCTGAAATACTCATGGTACACCCTGCTTTTGTGCGTTCCAATGGTTGCCAAAAGGCCCAGGCGGCTAATCTGAGATTCTTTAGCATAGGCCGCACAGGTTTCCAGCATATTGACTATTTTCATGTCCGGAAGAGATTCCCTTACCATGGAACAGAAAAGGGAAAAGATCCTGTCAGCGTGGGCAGTGTTGCAGGCAACGGCGACTATACGAGCGCCGGCTGAGTAAAGGCGGCGGGCGCTTTCAAATAATCCAAAGGCGGGGTTTTCTTCTTCTTTTTCATTCCTTAATAGAAACCCTGTTCTGTCAGGGATTATCGAAGGGCACGAGATAAGTATGCAGTCAAGATGATCCTGATCTTTTTTTGCCTTGGTGTTTGTGAAAATCTTTTGTACAAAATCCAGTCCCGCCTGGGGGCCGACTCCTCCGATTACGCCTATAAGGGTCATAGCGAGGGATTAGGCATTAAACCCCTATAACGGAACTGACTTCGGGGACTTCTTTTTTCAGGTAATTTTCTATCCCCATTTTTAAGGTCATTTGGGCCATGGGGCATCCCCCGCAGGCTCCTGTCAGTTTAACAGAAACTACGCCGTCTTCCGTTACGGATACAAATTCCACGTCCCCGCCATCGGCCTGAAGGGATGGGCGCACATTTTCCAATGCGGTTTTGACTTGTTCTTCCATCATAAAATCTCCTAATGTGAAAACTACCTGGGCGCGATTTCCACGACCCTGGATTTCTTTTGAAGTATACAGCTTATGGCCCAAAAGATCAAAAAGGTAATGATGTTAATAATAACTACGCTTGCCCCGGCCGGAGTGGCATACAGATAGGAAATTACAATGCCAATGAAAAAACACGTTACCGCAATAACGGCGGAGCAAACAGTTACAGTCTTAAACCGCTTGAAAACCCTCATGGCCGAAAGGGCCGGAAAAATGATAAGGCTTGAAATAAGCATTGCCCCCATCATACGCATTCCCAGCACTATGGTAAGGGCGGTTAATAGGGCGATAAGCATATTGTAGGTTCCGGTTTTTACGCCGCCTGCTTTAGCGAAACTTTCATCAAAAGTTATCGCGAATATTTTGTGATAAAAAAAGATAAAAAGGACAAGAACCGTTATTGAAAGGACTACGCTAAGGTACACGTCGCTCTTGCTCATCGCAAGGATACTGCCAAACATATAGTTGCAGACATCTGTATTCATTCCAGTTGTTTGGGAAATGATCACGACTCCGATGGCAAGGGAGCTGGTGGAAATCAGCGCGATAGCGGCGTCCCCTTTTATCTTGCTGTTTTCGCTTAACCTCAAAAGCAGGAAAGCCGCCGCTACGACTATCGGGATGGAAAAGTAAAGGGGCGCTGCGTGGAAGGCAGTTGCAATAGCCAGTGCGCCAAAACCCACGTGGGAAAGGCCGTCCCCTATCATGGAGTAACGTTTCATCACCAGGCTAAGACCGAGGAGGGAAGCGCAAAGCGAAACAAGGATGCCGACCACAAAAGCCCTTACGAGGAATGTAAATGAGAACATCTCCAATAAAACATCAGTTACCATGTAGACCATTGGTTTTCTCCTCCTGACGGCCAAAAAACTTTTTCCCAATTTCGGACGATAAAAAATCCGCCGTTTCGCTTATTGAACCTCGTCCGTTTTCCAGATACAGGATATGTTTCGCGTACTGCTGTGCCCCGCGGATGTCGTGGGAAACCATTATGATAGTGATACCTGTCGCCTGGTTGAGTGTTTTAAGCAATTCATAGACTTCAGTCGTGACCAGGGGATCGAGGCCGGCGGTGGGTTCATCCAGTACCAAAAGAGAGTACTTAAGGCTTTCGTTTTTATCCTCAGCGTTTACCGGAGGGGAACCTTCGCTCGCTTCCGCTCGCTCGGCGGAAGGTTCTGCTTTGGCGGAAACCAGAGCGCGGGCTAAAAGAACCCGCCGCTGCTGGCCTCCGGACAGCTCTCCGTAACATTTTTGCGAAAGGTTCTCTATCCCCAGATGCTTCATAGCTTCTTTGGCGGCTCTTTTTTCTCTGGCGTTGTAAAAAGGGCGCAGCCCCATGGTGCTCAAATTGCCTGAAAGTACCACTTCGCTAACACCGGCAGGAAAGTCTTTTTTGCCTGCCGATTGCTGGGATAGATAACCTGTTTTTCCCTGTCTTAGTTCATCGCTAAAAAGGACGCTCCCTTCCATGGGATTGAGAAGTTTCAGTAATCCTTTGATGAGCGTAGTTTTGCCGGACCCGTTTTCTCCCACTACCCAAAGGTAGTCGCCTTGCTCCAGAGAGAAGCTAAGGTCCCGGACTACAGCCTGTCCTTCATAGCCGAATGAAACGTTTTGGCAGGTAATTAACATTTACCACAAAGCCTCTTTTAAATTTACCACATTGGCCTTTTGAACATCCAGATAGGTAAGACTTTTTTCAAAATCGTTTTTGGTTAAATTGTGGCAGGAGTGCAGTAGAAGTTTCTTTGCCCCCGTGGCCTCGCTTATGGTGTCCGCCATTCTTTCGTTGGAAAGTTCGATATGGAAAACCACGGGGAGTTTTTCACTTCTGACCTTGTTGATTAAAAAAGCCACAGTGGCCGCGCTTGGCTCGGTGTCGGTGGAACAGCCGGGAAAAGCGGCGAAGTACTGGAGCCCGTAGGCGTCAGCCAAGTAACGGAAGGGGAAGCGGTCGCCGAAAATAATGGTTTTCCTTTTTGCGCCGTCCACAACAGCCTTAAAGGAAGCGTCCAGCTCGTCTAACTGCGTGAAATAGGCCGAGGCGTTTTGCCTGAAAAACTCCGCGTTGGCGCTGTCCAGTTCGCAAAGGGCTTCGGTAATAGCGGCGACGATTGCTTTGGCGTTCTGCGGCGAAGTCCAGACATGCTCGTCATAGGCCTGTTCTTCTTCCTCCTCTTTCTCCATGCCTTCCACAATTTCTTCTTCCACAGCGTCAACCAAATCAAGCATGTTGAGGACGATCATGCTTTCAAATACATTACTAATTGAGTCAAGTATTCTTTCCACCCAATCGGAATTTTCTCCGCCCGGATAGATGAACAAGTTGCTGTTCTTTATGGCGATTATGTTCTGGGGCGTAGGCTCGAAGGAATGGCTTTCAGAACCGGGCGGCAGCAGCATGAGCAGGTTCACTTTGTTTCCGGCAATTGCGCGGACAAAATCATACGAAGGAAATATTACGGACGTGACATTGATTTTACCGTTTGCCTTTGCGGATCTTGTCCGACCGGATTCTATCCGTCGGCATCCGCCTGAAAAAATTGTTAGTGAAAAAATTAAAATCCAAGCAGGAAATATAAATAAACGTTTCATAGTTTCTCCTTAATGGGGACTTCTGAAAACCCAAATTGGGGTTTCCATCTGTAAATAGCATTGGTACCTTAGTATCACAGATTTCAGGAATTAAAGCGGACCTTTAATGCAACAGGCGAAAGGAGGTAAGCGTTATGGGCTGTATGTGCATTAGCGATTTGGGCAAAAAACACAAAACAGCCAGTAAGAAACAGAACAATGCTTGCCAGTTTAAGAGCTTTAATAAAAAAGTTCCGCCATTTCAATTCTCTGGCAAATAGGGCAGTCAGGCACCTTGCAGGTTTGGCAGTAATGATCAAGGTGGTCGGCGGTTAAGGTTCCGGCTAGAATCACCGACACGGCAATGCAGACCGTCATAGCGAAAAGTAAAATTGACTTGTTCGGGAACCCTGTTGGTTGCAGGTTCATCTGTTCGTTATTACCTATTTTACCGTAACCAGCTCGTATTTTTTGGTTCCCAATCCCATTTTTTCGGCGTGGCTAAGCTGTTCGCGCCAGTCAGTTGTAGGATGAATAACTGTGAAATGATCGTTGTTTGCGGTATTGGACTTTTTCTGCCTGTCGGAAATAATACTGCCGGTTATTGCGGGAGCGGCGTTTACCGCGTCGATGCAGGCCTGATCCAGGGCAACAGGATCAAAACTCGCGAAGATGCCTATGTCCGGCACAACCGCCGCATCATTTTCACCGTGGCAGTCGCAGTAAGGGGAAACCTGGTTTATAATGTTAATGTGGAAATTGGGACGCCCGTCCAGTACCGCCTTGGCATATTCGGCAATTTTGTAACACAGTGCGGCGTTGCTTGAGTTCAAATTGTTGGAAATTGCGTTTTTACTGCAAGCGCCAATACAGCGTCCGCAGCCTACGCATTTGTTCTGGTCAATGGAAGCCTTGCTTTCCGAAAATTTAATCGCGTCCTGGGCGCAAAAGCGCGCGCATATTTTGCAGCCAATGCACGCATCGCTTTTTACAGTTGGCTTGCCTTCGTTGTGCATGGCCATTTTACCGGCGCGGCTGCCGGATCCCATGCCGATGTTCTTTATAGCGCCGCCAAAACCGGTTCCCTCATGGCCCTTGAAATGGTTAAGCGAGACAACAATATCGGCGTCCATAATTGCACGGCCAATATGGGCGATTTTGCAATGCACCCCGCCATTTACCTTTACATCGATGTCGTCGGTACCGCGCAGTCCGTCCGCTATTATATTCGGGCAGCCGGTGGATAAGGCGGTAAAACCGTTTTCAGCCGCCGCTCCAAGGTGATCAAGGGCATTGCTGCGGCGTCCAACGTAAAGGGTGTTGCAGTCCGTAAGGAAGGGCATACCTCCCAGTTTCTTGATTCGATCAGCCAGGGTTTTTGCGAAGTTGGGCCGTAAAAAAGAAAGGTTTCCCGGCTCCCCAAAGTGAATCTTTATCGCCACATATTTTTTGTTGAAATCGATATCTTTAATTCCGGCTTTTTGGATGAGCCTGTCCATCTTTATCAAAAGACTTTCGCCTATCTTTGTCCGCATATCGGTGAAATAAACTTTGGAAGTTTCCATGGGCTACCTCGTTATTAATTGTATGATGGTTAGTTATACCATTTTATTTATACTGAAGAATATATAGCTCTAACCGCCTTTTCGTCCAGGTCAATAAAACCGCCGATCGTTCCCTTGTTGGCATCAACCGCGCGCTTTATTACGGCGTCAAGATCCGCTTTTGGGATACCCAGTTCGGCTAAGGTCAGAGGCATTCCGATTGAACGCAGCCAGGCGCGGAAAGCGTCAAGTCCGGCGTTTGCCGTGGCCTTGGCGTTGTCCGCCTTGACGGCAAAAACTTTAGCGCCGAATTGGGCGACTCGCTCTACTTGCTCTTCCGTGCCGTTATCCGCTATGTACTGAAGCCAGGCGGGCATGATAACCGAAAGCCCCGCGCCGTGGGCCGTGTCGTAGTGGCCGGATAACTGGTGTTCTAACGCATGTTCTCCCCCGCGTTTGCCGCTGCGTCCGATACTGGTAAGTTCGTTGTGGCTGAAAGAGGCAGCCATCATAAGCTCAGCCCTGGCCTCGTAGTCATTGGGGTTGGCAATGGCTATGGGGGCGAACTTTACAACTGTCCTCAACAGCCCTTCGGCAAATTCGTCGCCCAGGCTGCTTGCGGGGTTATCTTTTGTAAAGTACTTGTTTACTGTATGGGCGATAGTATCCGCCGCTCCCACTCCCGTTTGGTAAGCGGAAACCGAATAGGTCAATTCCGGGTTCATTATGGCAAAAACTGGCCGGCAGCAGTCGGCGTTGACGCTTAGCTTATGGCCCGAGTTAAGGTCGTCTACGATGACCACCGAACGGCTGGTTTCGCTTCCGGCGCCGGTTATTGTGTGGATTGTCCCGACAGGCGCCATTTTTTCCGGTAGAAGTCCGCCAAAAAATTTCCAGTATTCGCCGTCATTAGCCAGAGCCAGGGCGATTGCTTTGGCTGTGTCAATGGCGCTGCCTCCGCCCAGAGCCAGCAGAAAGTCGATACTTTCTTTCTGGGCGAACTTTATGCCCTTCTCAACCAGAGAACGCCTGGGATTGGGCTGCACTCCGCCAAATTCGGCGTAGTAAAGCCCCTCGCCCTTAAGGGCTTTCGCAACCGTGTCAAAGAGGCCGCTTTTTTTAACCGAACCTCCGCCGTATACCACCATTACCCGCTTTCCGCCGTGTTTGCGGATCATCCTGGCGGCTTCTTTTTCAGTGCCTTTGCCAAAGAGGATATCGGTGTAAGGGTAAAAATTGAAATTGGTGAAGTATTTCATAGATATATTGTTGTACAAAAATTTTAAAAATGTAACAATGGATACCATAGGCAGAAGTTTTGAAGAATTCGTTGATAAAAACATTAATAGGCCTTAAGGGAAATCCCCGCGCCTGTGTGTACACTGAACCTCTTTGGGGCCTTTCTTTGAATCTTTGCATTCCTTATGCATCGGTTTATATGTTGGCTGTCGGCCTGAACGATTACCAGGTGGGGCTTATTGCCACAATCTATGTGTTTTCTCAGGTAATCTTCGCTTTTTTAAGCGGGCCTGTCATTGACAAATTGGGGAGACGAAAGGCCACGGCTATTTTTGATTTTTTCGCATGGTGCATGCCATGTATTTTCTGGTGGCGGGCCGAAGGTTTTTGGTTTTTTGTTGTTTCCGCTTTGTTCAATGGGACCATGCAAATCCCTACCAATGCCTGGGACTGTTTACTTATCGAAGATGCGGAGAAAAGCCAAATCACAGGGATAAATTCCCTGGTGGTGGCTTCTGTGCAGCTTTCGATTTTTTTTGCTCCCATTTCGGCAATTTTGTTTTCCCGGCTGACTCTGGTTCCCGCAATCCGCATCCTCTACATTAACGCATTTGTGGTAATGAGCCTGAAAATAATCCTGCTGTTTATCTTTTCGCATGAGACAGAAATCGGAATGATCCGCCTTGAAGAAACCAGGGGAAAAAGTATTTTTTCTCTTGCCGCCGGTTATGGCGGTGTTCTAAAAGTTATAGGCAAATCCTGCGGAATGATATTTGCCCTGATTATCACTGCTTTGGTGGGGATTGTGGGGCTTATCAATACGACTTTTTGGCAGGTTATTGTCACCAAAAAGCTCCTTGTTCCGGATGCTTTTCTGCCCTTTTTTCCTGTTTTAAAATCAGCAAACGTTATTATTTTATTTTTTCTGGTCGCGCCTCATTTACCCAAAGAACTTCTGAAATTGCCGCTGCTCACGGGTTTTGCCTGTTATTTTACCGGGCAACTGCTCCTGATCCTTACTCCTGCCCAAGGTCCCGAAAAATATATCATGCTTTGTATTTCTTTGATTTTTGACAGTTTTGGTTACAGTTTTCTGTTTATGCTTGCAAAATCTCTGATATCTCTATATATGAACGTCGCAGAACGAGCCAGAATACAGGCCATTATGAATCTAATCGTTATGGCTGTTACTGCCCCATTCGGCTGGATAGGAGGAATGCTCTCGAATATTTCCCGTACTCTTCCCTTTATTCTTGACCTTTGTCTTTTGACTGCAGGTTTTTGCATTACCGTTTTGTATTATAAACATGAACATAAAGAACAGCCTCTTTAATCTGCATTGTTCAAAATGAAGCTTAGTCGCTTGTCTTAGGCTATTCTCCGGTGTACAAAATTACCCCTATCCGATCAATGTGGGCTTTCAAGTCCGGGTTTGAAAGCTCTCCGTAAATTGAAACATCCACAAAATATGGCATATCTGAGTCGTCAAAATCGTCCATTAGGCGCAGTAGGTTCCTGTGTGTAAAGCCTTCGTTGGTTTTTAGGGATAAATCAATATCAGAGCCATTACGGTAGTTTCCTTTTGCCCGGCTTCCATAAAGAACAGCCTCTTCAATGTTTGGGTATTGTTTAAGAATTGAGTTGAGCGTACTAAGCGTTCTTTCGGATAATCCGTATTTCATGAGTTACCTAAGTCATTCATTTTTTCGGCAAACTTATCCAAATGACTATAATAAGTACTTATTATTGCGATAACTAAATCTTCAGCCGTTTTTTCATCGTATGAGTGAGATGCAAGGTTACGATCCCTTATCATGTCCATCCAAAGCTGCCCATCTTCGATAAGGCCATTGTCAAACGCATACCTAACTGCACCCTTACTGCCTATTATGCCGTTTATCCCCTGATCTTCCAGGAAATCTTTCATTACGTTCCACGCAAGTTCAAAAGTGAACTCAAAGCCCTGTATTAGTCCCTGTTTTTCAAGATCCGACAATTCCCGGTTTGCAGCAAGCGCAACTGCGTTTTTTACAGTAGAAAGAGCTTTTATATAATTCTGAAAACGCTGTTTCCAGCGAATGTCATCTTCCATATTCCCATATTCTACTAATCTGTTCTTTTTATCAATCTTGGTATGAAAGAAATATAAGCCTATTAAGCAATTCGGGCACTTGTGTTTTTCTCATATACGAGCTTATAATAAGTAAAATCTCCTAAAAACGAGGAAAATAATGGCAGAAAAAAAGATGGAAATGATTGACGGAAACAACGCTGCGGCTTATGTGGCGCATGCGTTAAGTGAAGTAATCGCGATATACCCGATTACCCCTTCCAGCCCGATGGGGGAAATTGCGGATGAGTTGTCCGCCCAGGGCGTAAAAAACATTTGGGGGACTATTCCCCAGGTAGTTGAGATGCAGTCGGAAGCAGGGGCCGCGGGAGCGGTTCACGGGGCGCTGATCACGGGGGCGATGTGTACCACTTTTACCGCTTCCCAGGGCTTGCTGCTTATGATTCCCAATATGTACAAAATCGCCGGGGAACTTACACCAGCGGTGTTCCACATAGCCGCCAGGGCGCTCGCTACCAGCTCGCTTAATATTTTCGGCGACCACCAGGACGTGATGGCGTGCCGGCAGACCGGCTGGGCTATGCTATCATCCAACAGCGTGCAGGAAGTAATGGATTTGGCGGTAATCGCCCATGCCTCCACCCTGCGCGCCAGGGTTCCTTTCCTTCACTTTTTTGACGGCTTCAGGACAAGCCACGAGCTGCAGAAAGTCGAAGAGGTTCCCTTCGATGTGATGCGCCAAATGATAGATGATGATTTGGTGCTTGCGCACCGCAAAAGGGGCTTAACCCCCGAAAATCCCCATATTAAGGGGACGTCGCAGAATCCCGACACTTACTTCCAGGGCAGGGAAGGGGTCAGCCCCTACTACCCGAAGGTACCGAAGATCGTTCAGGAAGAAATGGACAAATACGCGAAGCTTACAGGACGCAAATACCATATTTATGAGTACTTTGGCGCAAAAGACGCTGAAAAAGTCGTTGTGATCATGGGTTCCGGTGCGGATACCTGCCATGAAATTGTTGAATACCTGAATGGGAAGGGCGAAAAGGTCGGCGTTTTGAAAGTAAGGCTTTTCCGGCCCTTTGATGTTGAGCATTTTGTAAAGGCCCTGCCCGTTTCCGTTAAGTCAATCGCGGTGCTGGACAGGACCAAAGACCCCGGCGCAATCGGTGAACCGCTTTACGAAGACGTGCGCGCCGCTATCGCCATAGCCAGAGCTTCCGGCAAATTCTCCGCTGACCCGATTGTGCTGGGCGGGCGCTACGGGCTTGGTTCCAAGGAATTCAGCCCCGCCATGGCAAAGGCGATTTTTGACAACCTTTCCGGCAAGAAAATACAGAACTTTGTCGTGGGCATCAAGGACGACGTGTCGAAAAACAGCCTGGACTACGACGAAAACTTTGTCATCAAAGAAGAAGGCATGAACGAAGCAATGTTCTACGGCATCGGCTCCGACGGCACGGTCGGCGCGAATAAAAACTCGATTAAGATCATCGGGGACGCAAAGCCGGAGCTTTCGGCCCAGGCGTACTTCGCCTACGATTCCAAAAAGTCAGGGGGCTTTACCATTTCTCACCTTAGGTTCGGTAAAAAACAGATACGCCGCCCTTACCTTATCACCAAAGCGGACTTTTTGGCCTGCCATAAATTCTCTTACATCGAAACCCTGGATATGCTTGCGAATATCAAGGACGAAGGAACCTTCCTTTTGAACAGCCCCTTTAGTCCGGAAGAAGTATGGAAAAAAATTCCGGTAGAAGTCCAAAAGCAGATAATCAACAAAAAACTGAAATTCTATGTGATTGACGCTGCCCACATTGCCCGCGAAACCGGCATGGGAAACCGTATCAACACGGTCATGCAGGCCGCTTACTTTAAGATCTCAGGCGTTCTCCACGAAGACGAAGCGGTGAAGCTTATGAAGGAACACATTCAACATTCTTACGGCAAGAAGGGCGCTGACGTCGTGGAAAAGAACTATAAAACCGTGGACGCGTCCTTAAGCGCGGTACATGAGGTAAAATACCCCGCGTCCGCCGACGGGAAACTCCACATGAAGCAGCCGTTTGCCACCGCAAAAGACCCCTGGATAAAGGAAGTCCTTGGGGCGGTTTCCGTACAGCAGGCTG
>Ga0268262_10005635_pt1 | contig 12338 bp, 7 predicted proteins | sample TergutNc150P3_FD_190354 | JGI IMG/M metagenome (GOLD analysis project Ga0268262, IMG submission 190354) | Nasutitermes corniger P3 segment gut microbial community from laboratory colony in Florida, USA - Nc150 P3 (SPAdes) (version 2) | ecosystem: Host-associated > Arthropoda: Insects > Digestive... | reverse complement strand
ATTGCCGGCTACCTGGCTGGCGTTGACCGCACCATCATCAGCGAAGTCCCGTTTGACATCGAGAAGCTGTCGGCCATGGCAGTCGAGGACAAGCGCAACAACCCCAGCAACTACTCGATAATAGCCATCAGCGAGGGCGCCTCCATGATAGGGGGGCACATCATTGAGACGGGCCAAGAAGACGCGTACGGCCACAAGAAGCTGGGCGGCATCGGTCTGATGACGGGCGAAGCCATCAAGAAGATCACGGGCGAGGACATACTGCACCAGCAGATCAGCTACCTGATGCGAAGCGGACCGCCTGACCCCGTTGACCTCATGGTGGCGTTCAACTACGGAAGGCTGGCGGTTGACCTGATAAGCCAAGGCGCGAGCAGCGGCCGCCTGGTCGCCCTGCGGAACGGCACGTACACCAGCATCCCGCTCACGACCATCAGCACCGGCGAAAAGCGGGTTGACGTGGAAGAACTGTACGACAGCGCCAATTACCGCACGAAGATCAGGAACGTCGAGGGCAAACCCATGTTCCTGTACTAGGGCAATTCCATCCTTTGCTTAAACCCAACAATAGAGAGGGAGACCAATGAAGAGCCACGTTATAAGACCCGCTGCGGCGGTCGTCACGCTAGTCTTCGCGCTCGCCTTGGTCGCATGTGGTGGAGGAGGAGGCGGCAACACAGTCAATACAGACATCACGGGTGTCACCGTCAGCCCATCCACCCTGTCCCTGACGGTTGGCGGCGTTGCTGGGACTCTCACCGCCGCCGTGCAGCCGGACGCGGCACCCAACAAGACAGTCAACTGGTCGTCCAGCAACGAGAATGTGGCAAGGGTGGAAAAAACTGACGCCACTCACGCCATTGTCACGGCAGTGTCGGGCGGCAGCGCCACCATAACCGTCACCACGGAGGTGGCCGGAAAGACCAGCACATGCCCCGTGACAGTCACCGTCCCCGTCTCCGGCTTGTCGCTCCCCAAAACGCTTTCGGTCTTCCTCGGGGAATCCAAATCACTCGCGGCCACATTGACGCCTTCCAACGCCACAAACCAGGCCGTGACTTGGGGAAACGACACCCCAGCGGCAGTCGCCGTCCAAGGCACGGGACTCACGGTGACGGTCAGGGGCGTAGCCATTGGCACTTCCAAGATCACCGCCACATCGCAGGGCAACCCATCCGCCACCGACTACTGCGACGTCACCGTGACACCAGTGCCAGTGACCGGCGTGGCACTTAGCCCGACCCTCATAAAGCTCGCCCCCAGTGGCACGGGGACGCTCTCGGCAGTTATAAGCCCAGCCAACGCCACCGACAAAACTCTGGAATGGACCAACAGCAACACGGACGCGGTCACTGTTACCGCCTCTGGCACAACCGCTACGGTCAGGGCCGTGGCAACTGGCACGGCCACCATTACGGTCAGGTCCACAAACGGCTTCACGGCCACATCCACCATTGTGGTTGCAGCGGCGCAGGCCCCAGGCGCCTTCGTTGCCGGCAGCTTTGGTCTGCTCAAAAACGGAACTTTTACCATAGACAACGGTACACGCCTGAACGCCGTCTATGTGGATGCCCAAAACAACGTCCATGCCACGGGGCGCGACTCGGCCAACCAAGCCGTCTATGTCTGGAACGGCGTGTCAATCGTCCTCCCAAGGGACCAGTGGGCCACTGCGGCAGAGGGCAACAGCATCTGCATAGACGATGGCCACGTGTACATCGCAGGCCGCCAATCGTCGGACTCAAGGACACAGGCCAAGCTCTGGGTGGACGGCGCAAACCGCCCCCTGACCAACGTCGGCAACTACAACTACTCGGATGCGACGTCGGTCTTTGCGGGCACAGTGTCCGTGCTTGGCAGTAGCCAGTTCGTTCTCATGGCTGGAGGGGTGGTGGGCACCAGTTCCGATGCCGTCAAGGGCGCCGCATGGTACGGCGACACACTCATCACCGACATACAAGCGGCCAACGGCTATGTGAGGTCCGTGACCATCGCCAATTCCAATCTGTACGTGGGCGGGGATTTCGGCCTGCTCTACATCAGCCTCATCAACCTTGCGTTGGGCAACTACACGCCCAGCGTCCAAAACGACGCCAGCGGCATCCCTTTCGGGCCAGTCAATGCCATTTTCACGGTTGGCAACAATATCCATGCGGTCGGCTACTCTGGTCACGACGCGGTCTATTACAACAGCAGCCGCGAAAAAACCGTTCTTTTCAGGAACACGTTGCGCGCGTATGCGAGGGCATCGGGCATCTGCGTGTCCGAATACGGAACCGTGTACGTAGCGGGCTACGACTGGAACACCGAAAACGATGTGGTCGCAGTGCTGTGGACTAATAGCACCCGACAGGAACTGGACGCCCCCAAGAAATACAACGCCGCTATGGCGTCATCCGTCTTCGCCAGGGGCGTCCCCGCGCCATGAAGCCAACATCGCGTCACTTTTGAGCGCGGGTTGAATTTAGAAACGCGGCTCCCTTTTGCCCTGCCTCGTCCAGCCCCCAGGTTTCCTGTGTCCCGCGCGTCAAGTCCTTGGCCGTCACCACGCCCTGCTCTATCTCGCTATCGCCCAGTATCAGGGCCAGTTGGAAGCCCTGCCTGTTTGCCGTTTGCAGGGCTTTTTTCAGGGGCACGTTTCTGGCCTCCAAGTGAATCTCCAGCCCTGCCCTCCACCACTCCTTTGCCAGCGCCATAGCCTTTAATGCCGCGGCCTCGCCCATCGGGATGAGGATCGCCGGCTTTTTTGCCTGGGGGGCGCCGTGGATGGACTGCATCAGCATGGACAGGCGGTCAAGGCCTATGGCCCAACCGAAGCCAGGGACTTCCGGTCCGCCCAGTTGCTTCACCAGACCATCGTAGCGGCCGCCGCCCAGCAACGCACTTTGGGCCCCAAGGTCAGCTGAAAGCACCTCGAATGCTGTCTTGGTGTAGTAGTCGAGGCCGCGGACTAGCCTTGGGTTTTCTTCAAACGGGATTTCGAGGGCGTTCAGAAGTTCTTTTAGCCTCGCGTGGTGACTGCGGCTGGCTTCGTCCAAATAATCCATTATGACGGGGGCGCCTTCCAGTGCCTTTTGGCAGCCTGGAACCTTGCAGTCCAGCACCCGCAGTGGGTTTTCAAGGATTCGGCGGTGGCAGTCGGGGCAGAAGGCGCTTTCGGACTTGTCGAAAAAGTCGCGCAGCGCTTGGTGGAAAGCGGGCCTGGATTCAGGTGTGCCAACGCTGTTGATGCTCAATGTCAATTTGGTGAGGCCCAGACCGTGCAGCAAGTCAAAGAGCAACGCCAAGTTTTCCGCATCGGCCTCAGGCGCCGCTACGCCAAATGATTCCGCGCCTATCTGCCAAAACTGGCGGTAGCGCCCCGACTGCATACGCTCGTAGCGGAACATCGGCCCAATGTAGTACAGCCGCTTGGGGTCGCTGGTCTCAAAAAACCTGTTCTGGATTGCCGCCCTGACAACGCCGGCCGTGTTCTCGGGCCGCATGACGACGTGGCGGCCGCCTTTGTCCACAAAGTCGTACATCTCTTTGTTGACGATGTCGGATGACTCGCCGACGCTGCGCTTGAACACTTCTATTTCTTCAAGAATAGGCGTGCGGATTTCCTCATAGCCGTGGCAGTCCATACAAGTGCGAGCAACGGACTCGATCCATTGAAACCACTGCATCTCCTGACCAAACAAATCCCTGGTGCCTTTGACCGCCTGAACCATGCAAACAACCCCCCGAAACCATTTTACGCAGCGCCGCAATTGCCACTGCCCTTGCTACAATACCCAAATGCACCTCGCGCCGCCACATCCCCTGACCTACAGAGCCTCCCTTGAATCTTTTTTGCTTGAAGACTGGGGGGCCGGCGACTGGACCACCAACGCCGTGCCCGACCGCACCGCAAGCGCACATGTTGTCGCCAAGTCCGATTTGGTCGTCGCGGGTCTGCCGGTGGCCGTCGAAGTGTTTCGCCTGGCGGACCCCACGTTGAGCGTGGAGGCGCTTGTCCGCGACGGGGACAAGATAGCGGCGGGCACACAGGTGTTGAAGGTGCATGGCCCATGCAGGGGCATTTTGATGGCGGAGCGCGTGATGCTGAACCTGCTGCAAAGGCTCTCAGGAACGGCGAGCCTGACGCGATTGTTCGTGGAAGCCGTCTCCGGCACCAAGGCGCGGATACTGGACACGCGCAAGACCACGCCTGGCCTAAAGGTGCTGGAAAAGTACGCCGTGCGTTGCGGCGGCGGTTTCAACCACAGGATGAACCTGGCGGACGGAATCCTCATCAAGGAAAACCACATAGCCGCCGCAAACGGGATAGCCTCTGCCGTTGCATCCGCAAAGCTGTCCTCGCCCAGCCTGCTGAAGATTGAAGTCGAGGTGGAGGCACTAGCCCAACTCTCCGAAGCCTTGGCTATACCCGAAGTTGACGGCGCCCTGCTGGACAACATGGACACAAAGACCATGGCGGAAGCCGTGGCAATGCGTAATACCAGCGGCAGGACATTCTTCTTGGAGGCCAGCGGCAACCTGACACTGGAAAGGGCCAAGACCGTGGCCGAAACCGGCGTGGACTTCCTGTCCGTGGGCGCACTGACACACAGCGCACCCGCCGCTGACCTGAGCCTGAGGATGGATTAGCTTTCCAGACTGCAATTCCTCATTTAGCCTTTTCCCACGGCAGCTTGGAATGCAGCGTAGAACTAACGCTGGCGCAGATGAACACGGCTTCGGCAATGGCCACGAGGAACATCCACAGGGCTATGGGCGAGTCGCCCATGCCGTACGAGTGCATTCCAGCGGCCAGGACGAAGTTGACGCCGAGGTAGGTCATAAGAACCGTCTGGAACGCCACTATCGAAGCCACGGCCGCGCCGAACCTGCCTATGAGGCCGCACCTTTCGGCATGGGCGATGGCCATGTAGGCAAGGAACGCCACCAGCGACCAGACTTCCTTGGGGTCCCAGCCCCAGTAGCGCCCCCACGAAGAGGCGGCCCACATGGAGCCTGTCAGGATGCCAGCCAGCAAAAAGATTGAGCCGACAAGGTTGTACCAGTAGAGCATTTCGTAAAAGCGGTCCGCTAGGTCGCGCCTGCTGGGGCGGAATCCGTACACGACCACCTGCATGTGGGCCACGACCATCCCCAGCGCCAGCACCGCGTACCCGACCATGATGATGGGCACGTGGATGGCCAGCCACGGAGTCCCCGCCAGCACGGGGGCTATGGGGTGTATGAAGTGATCCATGGGCAAAACGTCCGTGAGCAGCATGGCCAGTGCGGCCATCACGGCGGCGTTCAGCACCACCACCCTGTTCCGCAGCAGCGCATAGGCCACAAGGGCGAACAGACCCACGCCCCACGCCAGAAACAACATGGATTCATACATGTTTGCGGCCGGTATCCTTTCCCCGGCCTGCCAGCGCAGAACGATGCCCCAGGTCATCATGCAGAAGCCGCAGAGCAAGGCCGCAAACGCCGCTATGTCCATCCAGCGGTGTTTCTTTATCCAAGCCAACACGGACAGAACGAGCGAGCAGAGCATGATTATCCATGAGAGGCGCACGGGGTTGAGGTTGTTGTAGAGTATCTCACTGTTGATCTTCTGCGGGCTGGGCCACCCCTGTAGGCGCGGGCCGTCCATGAGCCTTGAGAGCGATGCTTCGGAAATGACTTCGGGCGCGTTCCAAGTGGCGTTTGGCTCCCCTGGGACCGGTATGGGGCGGATGGTGTCGCCGTGGAGTATGCCCCTCATTGCGTTTAGACGCTCCCCAAGGGCAAGCACGGCCTTTCCTGCCTTGCCGATTGGCATCCTGTTCATCTGGAGTTGCTGGAAATTCAGCAACTGCTGCAAAAACAGAGAATTCTGACCCAACTCGGCATAGGGCGCGTGTTTTGTGGAGGCGGGATAGCCCATCGAAACGGCCAAATCCGTGGAGCCGATTTTGATGAGGCGGGAATTTTCGGCTTCTTCGTGGTTGTTTATCCACCGCAACAGGGTGGTCACCGCGTCTTCGCCCTGCCAACATCTTGCGCCAGTTATGGTCTTGACCATTTCCCTGGCATAGGTGTCAAACGGCATGGCTCGCCCGTCGTGCTGCACGGGCAGTTGGGCTAGGCGGGCCGCCGAAGCCGGCGAAACAGATGATTGGGAAACCTGCGCGGGTTGCGCCTGTGCCGCGCCACCCATATCATTCGACTGACCCATAAGGGCGGGCGCAAACGCCACAAGCAACAGCGCGGAAAGGACATTCGACCCAGACTGCCCCGCCCTGGTAACGACCATCCAGACCAGACCAATCAACAGTGTGACGTAGCCCGTGAAAACGATGTTTTTGCCTGGGTCATTGGAAACGGACAGCACGGTGGCCTCCATGCCATTGCCCTGCTGAAAGCTGGACTGAAACAGCGAATATCCCTTGTATGTAAGCTCGTGGTTCATCCAGATTTTTGCCTTGAACGTGGCAACAGTCCCGTCCTTGCTCGGCTCTTGGTCTGTCACCTGGACAAAGCTGGCGTACCCAGACGGCTTGGATGTCCCAGGGTAGGTCTCCAGCACGAAGTCATCCAGTTTGACGATGAACGGCAGGTCGCGCTGTGAGATGACGTGACCATGTTCGTCCTGCTGGATAATCACAGAGCCGCTTTCGCCCTCCCAAAGGGACAACATGCCTTCGGTCTTGAACAGATACGTGGTTGCCGCGCCCAGCATGATTATCAGTAGCGAGGCATGGGTAATGGCATAGCCAACGCGCCCGTTGCGCGAATTGAGCCTATTGACCCAAGGGAACAGGCTCACCAGGGACATGGCGATGTTGACCACCAGCAGCATCTGCAACAGCAGGAACCACCACGAGTAATAGACCAAGGCGCCGGCCACCGCAGCGCCGTTGCGCGATTCCACAATGGTCCCTGCGGCAAGGCCCACCAAGAGCAGCACCAGCAGCGCGACCGCCAGCTTTAGAGAAGAAAAGAACCGAAATGCTTTGTCCATGGAGGCTACCCAGAAAATGACTTTTATTCGCAAAGAGGGGTGACACGTCTAGTTTTGGCGCACCTGCGCCATCAAGCAAAACGACCAACCCCGCTCTTACGCAAGGCTGGCCGTTTTGTCAGGGATTACTGCAACAGCAAAATCAGAACGTGCTGTGGGCCTTCTTGATGTCCGAGTGTTTGCCTGGCCCGTGGCAGATCAGGCACGTTTCTGTGTTTTTCAGTTTGGCGCCCTGGACGTTTCCGTTGACCGAGCCGCGGGACACGTAGAAAGAACCGCCGAACAATGTCATGTGCGCGATTTCCAAATCGGAGTTGTGGCATCCGGTGCAGGCGTGCGTTATCGGCGAGTTCACGAGCGACGCCGTAGTGGCCTGGGTTCCATTGCTGAAACCAGAGCCATAGTTGGTGCCGACTACGATCCATGGCGAGTTAGCCGCGCTAGCAGCAGCGGTGCCAGTGGCAACGGTGCTCCAAGTCAGATTCGGCAAAACCGAGTTGTTGCCGTTGTATGCGGTGCCACTGAAGTCGTAGGTGCCTGGGAGGTGGCACTGTTCGCAGTTGTTCAAAACGCCAGGGTAGCCGTAGGCACCGATGCCGTTGGGCAGGTTTGGCCTGCTCGCAGTAAGATACCTTGTATATGCGGCGGTACGCTTCTCGATGCCATGCACGGCGTGGGTGATGAACTGAATGTTGCGAGACCAACCGTTGCTGGCACCATTCACAGCGTGGCACACACCGCACAGCGATGCATCGTTGGCAACGGCGGCGCCGTGGGCACCATATTGACGGGTGATGTAGCTGGTGCCGAGCATCTCGTGGCAACTGTTGCACTTTGCCGCACTCGTTATTTCGCGCCTGGCCACGTTGCCAGTGATTCCGCTAACGAGCACCTTCTTTGAGGGCGTAACACGATTCCTGTAGTAGAGGGGATCGTCCGCGTTTGAGGCTGCCACATCGGCCTGCGCATAGCCGCGCGCCATGTAGCACATGACCATGCTGGCGTTGGTCGGAATCGTAAGACTGGGCAGTGTCGCAGTCCAGTAGCCATCGGCATCTGGAGCAGCGGAAAGCACATTGGTAGCCGCAGTCAGCAAAGCATTGCTGGACACGTTGAAGTCAGCGGGCTTATCTATGCCGTCCTGCGGAACCGCATAGACCAAGTAGAAGCCGGGGCCGCCCGTGTATCCAGTTGGTGCAGCCTTAATCTTGGCGGAGTCAGTAATCGCTTCGCCGTCCAACTTGATCCTGAACACGACAACGGGGTGCCTGTCGCCGTCCAGCGTCGCGCTCTTCAAGTCGTAGGTGAAGTTGTGGTAGGTGATGGCCGTTGCCGGAACATTGCCCGCGACCGCCTTAGGATGTGTGCCCGTGGTCGGGTTCTGCTTTGTCACATCGGCAGGGCAATGGACTTTGGCGGGCGCGTAGTCGCCTTCCTCGCCGTGGCAAGTGCCGCAGGACGAGTCGTCTATCCTGACCCCACCGTGGTGGCTGGCAGTCCAATCAATGCCATCGTGGCAGGCGCCGCAGGCCAAGCGGCTGGGCTTTTTCTTCCAGTTGTCGCCCTGGGCCGCAGGTGCGCCGGCGCGGTCGCTCTTGTGGCACTGGGTGCAGTTGCGGATGTCCATCGGGTAGCCTGTTTCTTTGTACTGAACGCCGGCATAGTTGTAGTTGTGCGCGGTGCGGGGGGACAATGCGCTGGGTCCCCGTGAAGAGAAGTTGCTCATCGCCGGGAAGCCTCTCCTGCCCAGATGGAGCGTGTGGCCCAGCATGACAAAGTCGCCAACAGCGTGGTTTTTCTGTTTGTTGTTGGTGTTGTCGGCGTACCCATACTTGCGCTGGTCGGTGTGGCACATGGCGCAGTATCTTGCATCAATGCGGCCGGCGTTGTGGAAGCTGTGACCCAACACGCCGTGGCAGTCGTTGCAGCCAGCCGTGCTGACCAGTTCCCTCTGCGTGTCGGCTGCCGTAACTGGTTTGCCGGTGGCGGGAACGAAGTCATATATGAGATTCGCGGGGCCAAGGATGTTGATGGCAACTCTGCCTGAATCCGTGCCGTCGGGGGTGTTAGCGTCCCTGGTGCTTGAATTGCCTGTGCCCCTGTAGGCACCCGAAACCTGCACTGTGACCCTGTGGGTGAGGTTCGGCTGGTATGTGACATCGTCTAGGTCGGCCTTGGCGTTGTTCCCAGAATAGGTGTAAGCGTCCAGTTGGGTCTTTATCTGCGTGAGGTCGCGGCGGAAAGTGTACTTGTATGTGCCGTCGAGGTTATCCACCAGTGTGCCGATGTTGTCTGTTGTGGGGCGCGTTGGGTTCCAGACCGTTGGCGCGGCAGCCGTGGGGTTGCTGGTGACAATGTAGTTGACCCACCGGCTGGGGGCCTCCATGGCACCGTTTTCGGCGAGCTTTTCCGGAACCAGTTTGGCAATGCCGAAGGCAAGGTTCGGATAGGCGGCAAAGGCACTCGATGCCGCCTTGCTTGTCCAGCTCATGCCGCATACAGGTGTATCGAACTGATCGGTCAGTTTGAAATTGACCACGGGCGTAGTCCCCATGGTGACGCTGGTTACCTCACCCTTGAGGCGCAAGGCTGCCCATTGGTCGGACGTGAGGGCACGGGCGTTGATGGGCGCGGTGGGACCGACGGGCCCAGGAGGGCCATCCGGACCTTCCGGACCTACGGGACCAACAGGTCCCACACGACCGTCCTGACCTCCGCAGACCGTGAGCATCAGAGCCATTGCAACGGTAGCCGCAAGGCTGCCAAAGGTTTTGAGCGACTTCAGTGTCATGTTTTTCCCCCGACTAAAAGAGCAAAAGAGTTTTTGCCAAACTAGATGGCCATATCGTAAGCATGGCAGAGCGTGTTGTTGTAGCAACTTGGTTTAGCACCGTTGGCTGGCGGCGCGGCCGGCTTCAGCGTTGAGTTGTTACCGTCCTTGTGGCATTCGAAGCAAGCCGCGGCGTTGCTTTCCCGCGTCTGGGCGTGGGACGCAACCCGGTAATCCGTCCTGTCCGACCCAGTCCACGGCCTCCTTGGATGCGGGGCGTTTTCGTTGAAGTGGCAGCCAATGCAGGATACAGCCAATCCGCGCCCCCTGTAGTCTTCGCCGTGGCACTTTTTGCAGGATAAAAATCCAGCCATCGGCGTGGGACCTGCGTGTTCAGGCTCCCGTTGGGCGCCGCCCCTGCCGTGCTTCAGGCGATCAGCGTAACCGCTTTCATGCACGACACCGTTGCGATGGCAGGAAAAGCAGCTCACTTTGGATATGCCACCCGCATTTGCCGCTTCCCTGTAAGAGCCGTGGCAGGTGACACATTCATCGGGCTTCACCAAAAAATCGGAGCCGTGGCCATGTATCCATCCCTTGGGATGCTCGCCGGTCTGCGCGTCAAACTTTGGCGCATCGTCAAACACACTGGAACAGCCAAAAGAAAACAGGGCGAATGCCGCCAGGAGCGCAAACCCGAACATCAGCTTGGTTCTGCTCATCGTAAATCCTCTCCGGTCACAAACATATCGTCCCTACACCTACCTGTGACAAGCGCGACAGCGGTCATTGTTGGCGCGACCATGGCACTTGTAACAGGCCGATGGATCCAGTTTGCCCTCTATGCGGTGCATGAACATGTAATCGCCTTTGTGGGGCGAAACCCTATCGGGCCTGTTGCCGTGCCTTGCCGCTGGCTTCAAGACCGTCTTGTCGGCGTGGCATTCAAAACAGAAAGCTTGGGAATGGCAGCTGGCGCAGACATTGTTGTATTGGGTGGCATGGGGGCCGTGCGCCTTGATGAAATCGGACGTGTGGTTGAACTCGGCATAGGAGCGGACGTGGTTCGTCATTGGCTCGTCTGAGTGGCACTCCGTGCAGTCGGGGCGGCCAGCGCCAAGTTCCTGCGGGTGTACCGCCACGAAGCTAGCTTCGGTTGAAACCAGCACACAGGCCATCGTGAATGCCAATGCCAAGATGCCTGCAAGCGCCAGTGCGGTTTTCTGCGCCATCACTTGCCTCCCTTACCGAGATTGAAGCCAAACTTGTATTCTACGCGCAACATGCCCCTCGCTTCGCTCTTCGCCAAGGCGGTGTTTCCATATGCCAAGTCCGCCGAGACCCGCAGATTTTCGGTGGGCTTCATACCAACCGAGGCCACCATTTCACATAGCGAAGACTGACCGTGCAGACTCGGGTCATCGTTGTCATCGAACACATGCGCCATGCAGTCCAAGCTGGCATTCAGTTTGTCGGTGCCATACATGGCCCATGCACGGATTTCGTGGTGGGACAGGCTGTAATAGGGCCTAAGGGGATCGGTCGTTTTGACGTTTGTGATGTCCAAACGGTGATACCCCAGACCACCGGCCATTTTGTCGTCTATCTTTGGGGTCCGGTATTCGAAGCCGACCCTTTTCGCGTCGCCGAAGGTTTCCCTGTTTATGTGCCTGTAGTCAACGGAGAGGTCGCCCGCGTTGGACGCAGCGTAATTGATGCTGGCACCGAAGGACTGGTGCCTGTCCTTTTCGAATGTGCTGAAGAGGGACGGAAGGTTGGAACCCAAGAAGTATGCCTGGAAGTTGCGCTCCGCGTAGTTCACCTTTGCAGAAAAGTTGCTGGTGAACTTATACGTGAGAGAAAAATCTTGCTCGGCCACCTTGTCGGCGTTGTCCCAATCCACATGGGCGGTGTTGATGTCGTGGTCGCCCATGTCAAAGACCATGCGACCGGTGAACAGCAGGGAAGCCATCGGCACTATGTAGATGTCGCCGCCCACCAGCCTGCGCCTGTAGTCGTACGGCTGGTCAACGCCAGGTCTTTCATAATAGGTGGTGGAGGTAAAGCCGCCGTCCTGGACAAAAGAAACGCCTAATTCGCCCATCTTGGCCAAGCGGAAGGCAAGGCGGGCGCCCATAATCGCGTCCCTCTGGTATTCATATTCGTACTGCTGGCCCGGCTCGGGGACAGTGTAGTGGACTGGGCGACCGCCAAAGGCGGAAAGAGACAGACCGCCACGCAGGTCAACCCTGCCGGTAGCACCGTCAATCTGCTCGTACCCAAGACCGTGGTTGATGGCAAAGCGCCCCGCCTGGATTTCGCCGTTTGCGCGGTCGAAGCGATAGCGCACGTAGCCGTAGGAGAGGCTGCCGGTGGTCTTGCCGTCCGGTCTGGTCTGGTCGGCCAAATCGAAGTTGCCCCACCCAAAGAGGTGCAGGGAGAGGTTTTCGAGCCCGACGCCGGTAGCGTCAATGCCCAAGAACTGAGTCAGCGGAGTGTACGTCGAGCTGTCCATGCCTGGCATGTCCTGCTTGTAGAACTGCGCGAAGGTAGTCGAATACACATTGACTTCCTGCGCCCAGG
>Ga0268262_10005634_pt1 | contig 12339 bp, 9 predicted proteins | sample TergutNc150P3_FD_190354 | JGI IMG/M metagenome (GOLD analysis project Ga0268262, IMG submission 190354) | Nasutitermes corniger P3 segment gut microbial community from laboratory colony in Florida, USA - Nc150 P3 (SPAdes) (version 2) | ecosystem: Host-associated > Arthropoda: Insects > Digestive... | reverse complement strand
CGTGAAGGACGGCGCCGTGGCTGTCAGCGGCAGGCTGAAGGCCAACGCGGTCTACCTCGGCGGCGACGGGCAGGTGGCCACCATCGAGAAGGAGCTCGCCTTCGCCTTCCGCCGCGCGATGAAGAAGGCCCCGGCCGGCGCCCTCGCCGAGGTGGAGGTCGAGCTGCTCAGTATCCAGGGCACGGCCTCCGGCGACGTCCTCGAGGTACGCGTGGAGCTGGCGGCCGCGGGCGACATCTTCGCCGTGGAGAGCCGCAGCATCGTCGGGGCCGTGGCGCAGGACGAGGGGGAGGCCCCGCCGCGCCGCTCGCCGCTGACGATCTACTTCGCCGCCGACGGCGAGCCCCTGTGGGAGATCGCCAAGCGCTACCGCACCACCGTGGAGGCCGTGCGGCAGGAGAACGAGCTTGCCGCCGACACCGCCGCCGCCGGGCAAATGCTACTCATACCTTCGGTATGAGAGACTTTAGATATGAGACGTTAGATTTTAGACTGTCTTGGCATAACGGCATCTAAAATCTAAAGTCTAAAGTCTGACATCTAATATTAGGAGGGAAGCTATCATGGAAGAGCGCAGCATATACAACGACATTGCCCAGCGGACCCAGGGGGATATCTACATCGGCGTGGTGGGGCCCGTGCGCACGGGCAAATCCACGTTCATCAAGCAGTTCATGGATACCCTTGTCATCCCGCACATCCCGGACGGCGCACGGCGCGAGCGCGCCCAGGATGAGCTGCCGCAATCGGCCAGCGGGCGCACCATCATGACCACCGAGCCCAAGTTTATCCCCGAGGAGGCCGTGGAGATCGCCCTGCCCGGCAACGCGAAGTTCCGGGTGCGCATGATCGACTGCGTGGGCTACATCGTGCCCAGCGCCCTGGGCTACATCGAGAACGACCAGCCCCGCATGGTGATGACCCCGTGGTTCGGCGAGGAGATCCCCTTCAACATGGCCGCCGAGATCGGCACCCGCAAGGTGATCAGCGAGCACAGCACCATCGGCCTGGTGGTGACCACCGACGGCTCCATCAGCGAGATTCCCCGGGACGAATACGCCGAGGCCGAGGAGCGCGTGGTGCGGGAGCTCCAGGAGCTGCGCAAGCCCTTCGTGGTGCTGGTCAACTCCGCCACGCCGGAGGCCCAGGCCACCGTCGCCCTGGCGCAGTCCCTGGGCGCGAAATACGGCGTGCCCGCGCTGCCGGTGAACTGCCTGCAGCTCACCGAGCCGCAGATCAAGCAGATCATCTCGCAGGTGCTGTTCGAGTTCCCCATCCGCGAGGTGAGCGTCAACCTGCCGGGGTGGATCGTTTCCCTGGAGAGCGAGCACTGGCTGCGCAAGAGCCTGTACACCTCGGTGCGGGTTTCCGCCCAAAGCCTGAAGGTCATGCGGGACACCGAGGGCTTCGTGGCCGGCCTGCGGGTGAGCGAATTTGTCAGCGCCTCGTCCTTGAGCGTGCTGAACCTCAGCGACGGCTCCGCCGTGGTGGACCTCACGGTGCAGCAGGAGCTGTTCTACAAGGTGCTGGCGGAGTCCACGGGCCTCGACATCAGCGGCGAGCAGGATTTGCTGCGCTGGCTGACGGAGCTCTCGCGCACGAAGGCCAGCTACGACCGCATCAAGAACGCCCTGGACGAGGTGGACGCCACGGGCTACGGCATCGTGATGCCCGCGCTGGAGGAGCTGCGCCTGGAGGAGCCGGAGCTCATGCGGCAGGGCGGGCGCTATGGGGTGCGCCTGCGGGCCAGCGCGCCCTCGCTGCACATCATGCGGGCCAACATCACCACGGAGGTCGCCCCCATCGTGGGCAGCGAGAGCCAGAGCGAGGAGCTGGTGATGTACCTGCTGGGCGAGTTCCAGGAGAACCCCGCGGCCATCTGGGAGAGCAACATCTTCGGCAAGAGCCTGCACGAGCTGGTGAACGAGGGCCTGCACAACAAGCTCTACCGCATGCCGGGAGACGCGCGCATGAAGTTCCAGGAGACCATCGAGAAGGTCATCAACGAGGGCTGCTCGGGCCTGATCTGCATTATACTGTAAAGCGAATCCCTTTATTTTCCGGATTTAAAACGTGATTTGCGACAAGGTATTTCCCTTTACAGGCAACGCAAAGCGTTATACAGCACGCGCTTTATTGACATAAATTGACAAGCGCGCGGCTTTACAGGGGGCGCGCGGTTGTGCGGGCGACGCACAGCCGCGCGCCCGCGCATTTTATCCGGAAAAAATATCAAAACCCATTTGCATTTCTCCGCGAACCGTGCTATACTTATCCAAATAAATTACATAAGGAGTACACAGATGGCCAGATTCATCACCTCCGCCTTCGCGGACGAGGCGGCGCAGGACCTTGCGGGGCAGATCGCGGCGTGCAAAGCAAACGGCATTTCGGCAATCGAGCTGCGCGGCGTCAACGGGGAGAACGTCTCGGACATCACCCCGGCGCAGGCGAAGGAAATCAAGAAGCAGCTGGACGCGGCGGACATCGCGGTGTCGTCCATCGGCTCGCGGTACGGCAAGTGCGAATTCGACTTCGAGGCGTTCAAGCAGACCGTGGAGGTCGCGGAGATCCTGGAGGCGAAGTACATCCGCATGTTCAGCTTCTACGAGGGCACGCGGGAGGAGCGCTTCGGCTGGGTGAAGCAGATGGCCGACTACGCGGCGTCCAAGGGCGTGAAGTGCTGCCACGAGAACGAGAGCCACATCTACGGCGAAAGCCCGGCAGGCTGCAAGGAGCTGCTGGACTTCTGCGGCGAAAACCTGGGCTGCGTGTTCGATTTCGCGAACTTCCTGGGCTGCGGCTACGACGCCATGGCGGCCTACGAGTTGCTGAAGCCCTACATCACCTACTTCCACATCAAGGACCACGACGGCAAAAACACCGTGCCCGCGGGGCAGGGGAAGGGCCGCGTGGCCGAAATCCTCGCGGACTTCGACCAGTCGAACTTCGGCTGCACCGTGCTGTCCATCGAGCCGCACCTGAAGGTCTTCGAGGGCCTGGGCGCCTTCGACAAAAAGATGGCCGAAAAGCTGGCGGGCCGCACGGTCTACGCCACGCAGGCGGAGTCCTTCGCCGCGGCGGCCAACGCGCTGCACGAGGTGATCGCGCAGGCGCAGCCCGTGGCCGTGGGGATCGTCGGCTTCGGCGGCATGGGCAGCGGGCATTTGGGCAACTACCTCAAGGGGGAGCTCAAGCGCATGCGCTTTGTCGCCGCGGCGGATATCAACCCCGAACGCCTGGAGATCGCGCAGGAGTACCTGCCAGGCATCGCGGTATACGGCAGCGCCGAGGCGCTCATCGCGGGCGGGCTGTGCAACGCGATCGTCATCGCCACGCCGCACTATTTCCACCCGCCCATCGCCATCCTGGCCCTCGAGGCCGGGCTGCACGTGATGACCGAGAAGCCCGCGGGCGTCTACACCAAGCAGGTGCGCGAGATGAACGAGGCGGCGGCGAGGTCCGACAAAATCTTCGCCATCATGTACAACCAGCGCTCGAACCCGCAATACCGCAAGCTGCGCGAGCTCGTGCAGAGCGGCCAATACGGCGAGATCAAGCGCGTGCTGTGGATCATCACCAGCTGGTACCGCACGCAGGCGTACTACAATTCCGGCGGGTGGCGCGCCACGTGGAGCGGCGAGGGCGGCGGCGTACTGATCAACCAGGACCCCCACCAGCTGGACCTGTGGCAGTGGTTCTGCGGCATGCCCTGCAAGGTGACGGCCAGCTGCCACGAGGGCAAGTGGCACGACATCGAGGTGGAGGACGACGTGACCATCTACGCCGAGTACCCGAACGGGGCCACCGGCATGTTCGTCACCACCACCGGCGAGCCCGAGGGCACCAACCGCCTGGAGATCGTGATGGACAAGGGCAAGCTCATCTGCGAGGACGGCAAGCTGATCCTCAAGGAGTTCAGCTGCTCCACGAGGGAGCACATCTTCGGCTCCAGCGAGGGCTTCGGCCGCATCGACAGCGAGGAGACCGTGATTGAGACCGGCGGCAACCCCGTGTGCCAGCACGCCATGGTGATGAACGCCTTCGCCGAGGCCGTGGTCACCGGCGACCGCGGCCTGCTCTACGCCCGCGGCGAGGAGGGCATCAACGGCCTGAGCATCTCCAACGCGGCGCACCTTTCCGGCTGGCTGGGCCGCCCGGTGGAAATCCCCGTGGACGAGGACCTCTACTGGGCCGAGCTGCAGAAGAAAATCGCGGGGTCCAAGGCCAAGGCGCAGGCGGCGCAGGGCGTGGCGATGGACCTGAGCAAGAGCTTCGCGTAAGCTTTAGACCTTAAGGGCGTAATGTTTATGTATGTGCGGGCGGCAGATTGCCGCCCCTACGTTAAGGAGGCCTCCCATGACCTTCCTCTTTGACCTCTTCTTCACCCTGGTGACCACCCGCACGCACGTTTCCGAGCACGAGATATCCTATTTGGGCATCACCTGGCCCGAATGGGAGCGCTGCGTGCGCGACAGCGGCGCGTACCTCGGCCGCGTGTCGGCCCCGACGGACATCCTGCGGGAGATCGTGCGCTGCGCCGGGAAAACCCTCGACGAGGAGACGCTGCGCATCCTATGCGGGCGGCGCGTGGCGCGGGTGTGGGACATCGTCACGCGGGCGGAGCCGGAGATCCTCGACACCCTGCGGGCGCTGAAAGAGCGCGGCCACGGGCTGTGCCTCGTCAGCAACGCCGACGCCATCGACGCCCTGCCGTGGACGGCCACGCCCCTGGCCCCGCTGTTCGACCGGGCCATTTTCTCCTGCGACGTGCATATGCAGAAGCCCGACCCGGGCATCTATTTACTGGCGGCGAAGCGCATGGGCGCGGAGCCAGGGGACTGCGTTTTCGTGGGCGACGGGGGCTCGGGCGAGCTGGCCGGGGCGAAGGCCGTGGGCATGCGCACGGTGCAGGTACGGCATTTTTTGCAGAGGGAGATCGAAGGCGCGGACGACGTGATTGACCGGTTTGAGGATATTCTGGAGCTATTTTGAAGGAGTTGGCTATGGAAGAAACGATGCAAGCCCGGCCCGAGGACGCCACCCAGCAGACCCAATACGTCAGCGCTAAGGAGCAGATGGCGTTCAATGTCAGCGCGTTTTTCCGCGACATGTCCTATGCCATCATGGGCCAGGCGAACTACTTTTACACGGACGTGCTGGGCCTGGAGGGCTTTCAGCTGGCTTTTTTGCAGTGGGCCCAAAAGCTCTGGGACGGGATCAATGACCCCATCATGGGGGCGTATTTCGACCGGCGGGCCTACACGGACGAAAAGGCGCGGCGCTTTTTCAAGACCACGGGCGTGCCCATCGCCATCCTGTTGGTGCTGATGTTCTCGCCCCTGCGCTTCGGCGGCGAGGCCGGCGTGAATATCTGGCTGCGCATGCTTTTCATCCTGCTGTGCTACATCCCCTTCGAGGCCATGCACACCATCAACGGCACGGCCTATATGAGCTATTATAACTCCATCACGCCAAATATCCAGGAGCGCAGCGGCGTCATCTCGCGGGCGAGGCTGTTCTCCACCATGGGCAGCGCGGTGGTCAGCGGGGGCATCCCGCTGCTGTTCGGCATGTTCAGCCCGGACAACGTGCAGGCGAAAACGATGATTTTCCTGTTCACGGCGATTGGGATCGCGGCGGTGTTCGTCCTTTACAACGCCCTGATGTACACGCAGGTGAAGGAGCGCATCATTTCGCCGCCGCAGCCGCAGCAAAAAATCTTAGGGATTTTCAGGGGCCTGCTGCAGAACAAGCTCTTCTTCATCCTGGTGGCCTCCAACACCATCGCGGGCATCATCAACGGCGGCAACACGGGCATGTATTTCTTCACCTACAACGTGGGCAGCGCCTCCTGGCAGACGGTGATGGGCGTGTTCGGCCTGCCGTCGCTGCTGCTGGCCACCTGGCTGCTGCCCGGGCTGTGCCGGCGCTTCGAGAAGCGCGACATCACGCTGGCCTGCTGCGCCGCGCGCCTGCTCATCAAGCTGGCGAACTTGGCTATAGGCTCGCGCTCGAGGGTGCTGGGCCTGACCTTCCTGAACACGGGCTTGCCGGCGAAGGTATTCATGGCCGCGGTCAACCTGCTCCAGGGGGTTCCCGACTCCATCAAGGGGCAGCTGTATTGGTCCATGATCGCCGACAGCGTGGACTACGGCGAATGGCGCACGGCCAAGCGCAACGACGGCACCATCTACGCCATGGAGGGCCTGCTGGGTAAGCTCGTGGGCGCGGTGGGCGCGACGTCCACCGCAATCATCCTGAACATGATCCATTTCGTCCGCAACGCCCCCGCGCAGGCCCCCGAAACCATGCGCGGCCTGTTCGTCGTCCCGCTGGTGATTGAGCTGGTCAGCATTGCGGTGTCCTCCCTGCCGTTCTTCTTCTATGACCTGACGAGGAAGGGGCATGCGAGGATCATCGAGGAGCTGAAGGAGCGGGCGGGGGCGGAAGCGGCAATTTTATGAAACATTTGTGAATTTTCGATTTACCCCCTTGATTTTTCCAGAAAAGCAGGCTATAATAGGATTAGCACTCGGGATAGCGGAGTGCTAATTCTTTGCTCATTATTAATTTTAAAGGAGGACATCGAGCATGACAATCAAACCCCTCAGCGACCGCGTGGTGCTCAAGGCCGTGGAGGCCGAGGAGACCACAAAGAGCGGCATCATCCTGGCCGGCAACGCGCAGGAAAAGCCGCAGATCGCCGAAGTGATCGCCTGCGGGCCGGGCGGCCTGGTGGACGGCAAGGAGGTCGAAATGACCGTGAAGGCCGGCGACAGGGTCATCACCAGCCAGTACAGCGGCACGAAGGTGACCATCGACAAGGAGGAGTTCACCATCGTGCGCATCGGCGACATCCTGGCAACAGTCGAATGAACAAGGAACAATTGACAATGAACAATTGAGGAGGAGATCAACTATGGCAAAGCAGATCATTTTCGGCGAAGAGGCGCGGCGCGCGCTGCAGACGGGGATTGACAAGCTGGCGGGCACCGTGATCATCACCCTGGGGCCCAAGGGCCGCAACGTGGTGCTGGACAAGAAATACGGCTCCCCCCTGATCACCAACGACGGCGTGACCATCGCCAAGGAGATCGAGCTGGACGACGCCTTCGAGAACATGGGCGCGCAGCTGGTGAAGGAAGTCGCCACCAAGACCAACGACGTCGCGGGCGACGGCACCACCACCGCCACCCTGCTGGCCCAGGCGCTGGTGCGCGAGGGCATGAAGAACGTGGCCGCTGGCGCCAACCCCATGGCCGTGAAGCTGGGCATCCAGAAGGCCGTTGACGCCGCCGTGGCCAGCCTGCGCGAGCACAGCTACCGGGTGGAGTCCCCCGCGGACATCGCCCGCATCGCCACAGTCTCCAGCAGCGACGCCGCCATCGGCACCATCGTCAGCGAGGCCATGGAGAAGGTCACCAAGGACGGCGTGATCACCGTGGAGGAGAGCAAGACCGCCGAGACCACCTGCGAAGTTGTCGAGGGCATGCAGTTCGACCGCGGGTACATCAGCCCCTACATGGTCACCGACACCGAGAAGATGGAGGCCGTCATCGACGACGCCTACATCCTCATCACCGACAAGAAAATCTCGAACATCCAGGAGATCCTGCCCCTGCTCGAGCAGATCCTCCAGAGCGGCAAGAAGCTCGTCATCATCGCCGAGGACATCGAGGGCGAGGCCCTGAGCACCATCCTGCTCAACCGCCTGCGCGGCACCTTTATTTGTGCGGGCGTAAAAGCCCCCGGCTTCGGCGACAGGCGCAAGGAGATGCTCCAGGACATCGCCGTCCTCACCGGCGGCGAGGTGATCACCTCCGACCTCGGCCTGGAACTCAAAGAGACGCAGATTTACCAGCTGGGCCGCGCGAAAACCGTGCGCGTTTCGAAAGAGAACACGACGATCGTCTCCGGCGCGGGCGAGGCCGACGCCATCGCGGGCCGTGTGGCCCAAATTCGCTCGGCTATCGAGATATCAACCTCTGACTTTGACCGCGAAAAACTCCAGGAGCGCCTGGCGAAGCTCGCGGGCGGCGTGGCGGTCATCCGCGTGGGCGCCGCCACCGAGACCGAGATGAAGGAGAAGAAGCTGCGCATCGAGGACGCCCTGGCAGCCACCAAGGCCGCCGTGGAGGAGGGCTATGTGGCAGGCGGCGGCGTGGCCCTGCTCAACGCCGTCCCCGCCGTGAAGGCCCTGCTGGGCGAGATCGCCGACGCGGACCAGAAGACCGGCGTGCGCATCGTGCTGCGCGCCCTGGAGGAGCCCATCCGCCAGATCGCGGCCAACGCGGGCGTGGAGGGCAGCGTGGTGGTCAACGCCATCATGACCAAGGATGAGCTCAACTACGGCTACGACTTCGCCACCGACGCCTACGGCGACATCCTCGCGGCGGGTATCCTCGACCCCACGAAGGTCACGCGCTCGGCGCTGACCAACGCGGCCAGCGTGGCCGCCATGGTGCTCACCACCGAGAGCCTCGTGGCCGACAAGCCCGACCCCCAGGCGGACGCCGCGGCCAACGCGGCGGCCATGGCGGGCGCGGGCGGCGGGATGTACTAAACTAGATGTTAGATATTAGACGTTAGATATTAGACGAGGCGGGGGTTGCGGCCCCTGCCTTTTTCATTTGTGCAATATGCATAAAGAGTGTATAAAATGCACAAAAATCACCCCCCCCCCCTGATAATTTGGTATAAAAGTAGAACTTGCGTTTGGGGGTTTACATTCAGCTTTGCGAGGCTTATAATACAGGCAAATAAACTTTGAAAAGGATGATAATGTGGTGAAGAAGCTACTGCCTGTTCTGGGTGTTTTGGCCGCTCAAGTGGGGGTTGCCGTCGTTGCCGCTTGCGTTGGGACACGGGCAGACAACGAAACTGTATCGACGATAATGCGGATTCTCTTCTGGCTTGCCGTTTTGTCTTGCGTTGGAACGATAAAAGTGCTTTGGTCGAGGTTGGTAGGAAAACTTGATGATAAATCTGGGCGCAGATAACAAAATATCAAGGCAGGGGTTACGGCCCCTGCCTTGTTTTATGTATTGACACCTCCCGTTTCATCCTGTATACTTGTGCGGCAAGGAGGTGCGCCATGGAATACATCATCAAACCCCTGTCTGCGCTGACCGAGGCCCAAGTTTCACAGGCCTTCGACATGTTCGCCGAGGGCTTCTACTTCATTTTTTCGCCGATATCGAAGGACAAGGCCAGGCTGCGGGAGCTGTTTATGGCCTCCTTCGACCGGGAAATGGCGTGGGTCTGCCTGATGGAGGGCAGGCCCGTGGGGTTCCTTTCCTATGGCACAAATGAAAGGCAGCCGGTCAACATGCGCAGGGAGGACTGCCTGCGGGTGCTCGGGCGGTTCAAGGGGGGGCTGGTCTACCGGTTCGCGGCGCCTATCCTGGCCAAGCCGCACGTGGCGGACGCCAATGTGGGCTACCTGGACTACCTGACCACGGACCCGGCCTACCGGGGCAGGGGCATCGGGACCGCCATGTTCCGCTATGCCTGCGAAACCCTGCCCTACGAGCGCTACACCTTCGAGGTGCTTTCGAAAAACGAGGTCGCCATCCGGCTGTACAAAAAGCTGGGGATGCGGCAGGTGCGGATCAAGCGGGACCCCGTCACCTCGCTGGTGGGGCACGGCAGCCCGATCATTATGGAATTTGGCGCGGCCGAGTTCCTTCAGCACATTTTGCAGCCCTCGTAGTCCCGCACCCACGCGGCCACGGCGGCGGGCTCGTATGTTTTGGGCATGCGGCGGATGATGGCGCGGATGGCCTTGCCGCGCGCCGGCATTTTCGCCAGCTTCCACAGGAGCAGCGGGTGGTCGATGTTGCGCAGCAGGCGCAGCGCGCCCTTCATGCCGTGCACGCCGCCGCGCATGCCGATGATGCCCCGCTCGAACAGCAGGTCCATCTCCTGCGGGTTCAGGCCGGCCATGATGCAGCGCATGGCGTCCGTGGCGGCGCGGCGCTCGGCGCGCATCTCGGTGAAGGTGCGGCATTGGTACGTCCAGAGCTTCGGCAGGGTATAGTCGCCGTCGCACTCCAGCAGCACCTCCGCCAGCAGCTTCCCCTGCTCCATGGCGGCGCAGATGCCGCAGCCGCTGAAGGGGTCGGCCATGCAGGCGCTGTCGCCCACGGCGGCGTAGCCGTTCGCGACGATCAGCCCCAGGGGCCGCCGCACCGGGATGGGCGGCTGCCGCCCGCCGCCGCGCAGCAGCCGCTCGCCCAGCAGGGGGTTGGACGCCCGCAAATCTGCCAGGGCCCCGGCGAGCGCCGCCTCGGGCAGGGGCCCGCCCATGTTCCCCACGAGCACGTCCATGCTCGCGGGGTTGGTGATCACCCAGGAGAGCCCCTTGCGGCCCTGGTGGCCGAAATACAGGTTGTACATGCTTTGCGGGTCGGGGCCGGGCAGGCGGTTGAAGAAGCCGCGCCAGGCGTAGAACAGCTGGTCCCGCGGCAGCGCGCCGGGGACGCCCCAGCGTTCCGGCAGGCTGCATCGCACGGGGGATTCCGCCCCGGCCGCGTCGATGACCATGTCCGCCGGGCAGAGCTGCTCCTCCCCGGCGATGGATACGCGCAGGCCGGCAACCCTATCGCCCTCCACCATGGGGCCGAGGATTTCCGCCCCGAACACGAGCTCCACGCCCGCCGCGCGGCAGTCCCGCACCATGATGGCCAGCCACTCCCGGCGCTCGGCATGGATTTCGGCCGGGATGGCGTCCGGGTCGCGCGGGGGCAGGGGGAAGCGCTTGCTGGGCCCCCACATGGTCATGTGGTACGCCCGCACACGGCTTTCCTCCGGCAGGGGGGAGAAGCCGTTGGCCTCCAGCGCGTCCGGCTCCACCGTGTCGGTCCAGTCGTAGCCCAGCGCGGCCTCCGGCAGCCGTTCGTACACCGTGGCGCGGTGCCCGGCCCTCGCCAAATGCAGCGCCGCGCACAGCCCGCCGTGCCCCGCGCCCGCGATCAGGAAATGCGGCATAGGATTCCCTCCTGTTGTGGTATCGGGATGATTATAGCATGGATTTTGCGGAATCACAACAAATTTTTCAAAAATATTTCCCAGACCGAAGTCAACGATTTTTTTTCAAAAGCCTTGCAAGCGTGGAGGGAATCTGTTATCATTAGAGAAGGTCAAGAGAATACGCAAAAAACTGTAGAACATTGGAGGGTCATTTAGATGGCTAACGGTCGCAGGTTACAGAAGCTTCTTGGGCGGGCCAGAGAGCTTGCTAGCGAACTAAAAAAAGAAAGCAATTCGTACATATTATCAGTTGTGGCAATTATAATTTCTGTAATTGCTTTATTACCGGGTCGCCTTGATTACGATGCTAGGGCTCATAATGGAAATGTAAAAGCGCAAATGTTTCTTGCTGACCACTATTATCGAATACAAGATAATTATAATTGGTTGTATTACAATGAAATGATTATATCTTCTTTGGGACTATGGGGGTTTTCATCAAAAAAGCAATATAAAAAAATCGCATTAGCCTCTAATAATATTGGTGTGTATTATGCACGTATGGGTCGTTTTCGAGAAGGTGGAGCATTCTTTTATGCAGCAGAAAAAAGTTTACAAAACAAATCAGTTAATGATATGTTATGGAACACACTAATTTCTAATTTAATTGAAACGTTGCTGGAAGACGGAACGCGAGATGCGTTGGTTGGTGGAATAGAACTTTTTTCAGAGCACACAATCAATAAATTAGTTTCTGCCGATGTTGATTTGCTCCAATACAAAGACCCTGTGGAGTTGTATTTCATATTTCAAGGATATTATAAAGTAAAATCTTTTGATGTATTTAATCAATCCGATCTTAAAGATAGGAGCATTCGAGATTTTCTTCGCCGAGGCGGAACTTTTCAAGAACAAGTTGATAATTACTATAATGAAACTGAAGAATTATCAGATTTTGATGTTTGGTATGAGAATCCTAGCGCATTTAGGATTGATTATAATATCTGGACTGCAACGGGAGATGAAGGTCATGGAATTGAATCCGGGGATAAACTAATAAAACATACTGATTCCTATAATATAGATATCTACCGACGAGGAGATTATATTCCAAATTATAAAGTTGTAACTTTTGATAGTATATTATCTCATGATACGTTTATACCGGCACTTCCTCTTGGCTGATACAACAGTCAGCGTCAAATTGGAAAGTACCTATCTACCGGCGGCATAGACAGTCCCTCCTATCTCTTTGTTTGAGCCCAAAAGCTCTGATTTACTCTGTTTTCCATAGAAATGAAAAAAGTTGTTTGCAGTGGGTAGCGGAAAAAATTAATTTGCGAAAGCGTCTTGAGGCGCGGCGCT
>Ga0268262_10005633_pt1 | contig 12340 bp, 11 predicted proteins | sample TergutNc150P3_FD_190354 | JGI IMG/M metagenome (GOLD analysis project Ga0268262, IMG submission 190354) | Nasutitermes corniger P3 segment gut microbial community from laboratory colony in Florida, USA - Nc150 P3 (SPAdes) (version 2) | ecosystem: Host-associated > Arthropoda: Insects >... | reverse complement strand
TGATGCCTGGGAGCGGGCGTCAAGAAATGACTGGCCGGAAGTAACAGAAGATGACGTACGCACAGTTGTTACCGAAGCTACAGGAATTCCCGTAATTAACCTTGAAGAAAAGGAATCCCGCCGTTTATTGCAAATTGAGGATGAACTGCATAGAACCGTAATAGGGCAGGATGAGGCAATAAAGCGAATTGCTTCGGCAATCCGCCGTTCAAGAGTGGGCGTTTCTTCTCCGCGCCGCCCTATGGGCTCGTTTATTTTCCTTGGACCGACAGGCGTAGGAAAAACACTACTTGCAAGACAGCTTTCCAGGTATCTTTTTGCAGGCGAAGACGCTCTTGTAAGGATTGATATGTCTGATTTTATGGAAAAACATAATGCTTCGCGCCTTATAGGAGCGCCTCCGGGTTATATTGGCTATGAAGAGGGAGGAATGCTTACTGAAAAAATAAGGCGTAATCCCTATCGCGTTATTCTGTTTGATGAAATAGAAAAAGCGCATCATGAAATATACAATATTCTCCTGCAGGTACTGGAAGAAGGAGAACTAAGGGATTCTCTTGGGCATACCGTCAACTTCCGTAACACAATCATAATCATGACGAGTAACGCAGGAGTAAGGGAAATTACCAAAGATTCGCGTCTTGGTTTTTCTTCCGGTTCAGGTTTTATGAACTCTGCGGAAATAGAAACAGCCGCAATGACGGAATTACGTCGTATTTTTAACCCTGAGTTTATTAACAGGGTAGACGAAATTGTTGTGTTTAACCCATTAAACCATGAACAAATTAATTCGATTTTGAATATAGAATTAAATGAACTGACACAGCGTATTTTTGAACAAAATTATCAATTACAGATAATGCCTGCTGCGAGGAAAATCCTTGTTGAGAAAGGCTGGGATCCCAAATTTGGCGGAAGACCTCTGCGCCGCACCATACTTAAAGAAATTGAAACGCCTCTTTCGGAATTAATTCTTGACGGCCGCTGGGATAAAGATACTGTTTTTACAGCGGATGGCAAAGATGGGGTAATAAAAATTGACGGAATAAGACCTGCTCCCTTTGAGCATGAACTTGTAATGGATTTTAGCTGAATTTTTTGCTTACTACTATGTAAAACTAAATATTTACAAAAAACCTCTCGCCAAGATGTTAATATACAAGGTTTATTGTAATTAGTATAACCTTATCAAGCGGACAGGCGCGTAAATTCATGAATAAAGCGTAATGCGTATTGTTGTATTCCATTGAAGTAATTGTCAATAAACTCAGCAAGTTCCCTGCCAACATAACGGTAATGCCAGCTTTCCCAGCGATATCCTGTAATATCTTCATAACCTTCAGGATATGAAAGAGACCAGCCGAAACGCGAAGCGTTGGCTGAAAGCCAGATTCCTTCGGGGGTACGCGCAAAAGCGTCTGTAATGGAGCCAAAATCAATAACAAGCCCCAACTGATGCTGGCTGTGTCCAGGACGTGCTGATTCCCTGTCGGCAGCCTGCTGTCCATTTTCTTTTACATTGCGTTCATAAACTTGCACCTGGTAATTATATGAACGGTAGGCGGAAGAAGCAGTAAGTGTAAATCCTTCGCTTTTTGCGGCGGTAGCCATTTCTTCAAGCGATGTTGCTGCGGCTTTTCGCAGGAATAATCCGGTTCTGTTAACTCTGTAGGAGCCGTTTAACAATTCTGTCAGGTCTTCAGGTTCATAATCTTCTGCCAATGAATGTTCCTTGTCAACAAGGACGTATAGATAAGGGTCTATTTGTAAAATTTCAAAAAGATCAAGAATGAAAGATGGATTCCCTCCAACGATTCCTGTTATTGATGCTGATAAGTTTTCCGGTAACTGCGCTGCATAAAGAGCTGAGGACAACAGATTGTTAAAATTCATCTCATCATCACCTGTTTCACCTATTTCAACAACTTCTATGGCTTGTATAGGCTTAATTTTTGAGCATGAAAATAATGAAAAAATCAAAAAGAATATGGTAAGTAATTTAAAAGAATGCATTAGGTGGTTAAATCACGGTTCCAGGATAAAGAATTGTATTTTTGGGAATGACAATTATTCCGTCAACAATATAATAATGGCCGTAATTGCCGTCTGTGCGTTTGATATCATCAACGCCGATACGGCAGCCCTCACCGACACAAACATTCTTGTCAATTATTGCGCCTTTTATGATTGCTCCACGGCCTATTCCTACATTGGGAATTCTGGATTCGGCATTCTGCGCTTTTTGAGCTTCGGTTTCATAATAGTCTGCTCCCATACATACAACACCGTTAAGGCTGGAACCGGTTTCTATAAGTGTACGGATACCTACTATTGAGTTGGTAATATTTGCATTTGTAATGATACAACCTTCTGCGGCGATAGATTGATTCATGTTGGAAAAATTCATTTTAGACGGCGGCAGATTGCGCATATGGGTGTAAATTGGCTTTTGCTCATCATAAAAATCAAAACTAGGCCTTAAAGATGTCAGTTCAAGATTGGTCTCATAGAAATTTTTTATTGTTCCTATATCTTCCCAATAGCCGTCAAAAAGATATGCGTTCACCTTTAATTTATTGATTGCGCTGGGAATTATCTCTTTGCCAAAATCCTTTAGTTCGTTTGCAAGACAATCTTCCATTGCTTTTGAGTTAAATACATAAATGCCCATGGATGCAAGATAGCAGTCATTCCTATTTTTTTCGGTAATCAATTCCACTGGAGCCTTAAAGTCAGAAATATCTTTGGCAGGTCCTGGTTTTTCCAAAAATTCGGTAATTTGGTTTCTTTTATCTACTTTTAAAATTCCAAGACCGCTGGCACTTTCACGCGTAACTCCTGTACAGGCAATTGAAATGGCTGCTCCTGAATCAACATGTTTTTTTAGCAGGTCTTCCAAATCCATTCTGTAAAGCTGATCGCCTGATAGAATGATATAATATGAAGGATTCTGTGTTCTAAAGTGTGTTAAGTTTTTCCTTACCGCATCAGCAGTGCCCTCGTACCAGCTTGAATGTTCAAAAGTCTGCTCTGCTGCTAATATTTCGACAAAGCCATTTGAAAAAGTATCGAAAATGTAAGTTTGACCAATATGTAAGTGAAGAGAAGCAGAATTAAATTGGGTAACAACATAAATTTGCCTTAAATTTGCATTAATGCAATTGGATAGAGGAATATCTACAAGGCGGAATTTTCCACCAAACGGTACTGCCGGTTTTGAACGAAATTGGGTTAACGGAAATAAACGGGTACCCTTACCACCACCCAATATAATGGACAAAACTTCAGACATTTTACACCTCTTAGGATAAAATCCCCACCCTACACAACCAATTATAAATTATATGTTTCTTTTTGTCCAGTGGTATTGATAAAATTCTACCTTTTACCTGAAACAAAGCGGTTTCCTTTGATAAAAAAACGAAGTTCCAGTTCCTTTCCGGCGGATAGGCCAACCCGCCCACTTGTGCAAATTATTGGCTTAATATGGCTGTTTAAAACACGCAAATCTCCTTTAAACAGACTTAAGTTGTTGTGTTTTCGGGTAATGCCGAAAGCTTGTGTCAACTTTCCTGGTCCATTACAGAGATTTTCAATATTTTTGGTTTTTCGTCGTTTTTGCATTAGGGGAATTCCCTGAACAGGCTCAAGAGCGCGGATAAGCACAGCTTCGCCTTCGCCTTTTTTGCCGCTGACTATGTTCAGGCAATGATACATTCCGTATATCAAATATACATAAGTGTGTCCGGCAGGTCCAAACATCGGCGCATTTCGGCTGGTCTGTCCCCGGCTTGCGTGACAACCTGGATCATTTTTATATAGATAGGCTTCTGTTTCAACTATGATTCCACTTAAATCCCCAAATACAAGGATTTTGCCAAGCAACGCCTTTGCGAGGTTTACAGTCGGTTGATTAAAGAATTTCTTTCTGAGCGGCATATTGATATTATGGTATTCTAAACTGATTGCTGTAAATCTTAGCGGCAAGTAAAAACATTTGACGGGGACTATTCATTTATTCCCTTCAAGCGTTCCATTTTGCCTCGATAAAAAGCCGATGAGCCGCCGCGTCTGTCTATTTCCGCTTGCATTTTTTTTCGTACTGCTTCTGCAAATTTACGTACAGAATCTGCGGAAAGTTCTCCGTTTTTGTTACGTTTAACATAGCTGGAAGGGTATTCAGGTTCAAGAACTACCAATGTTTCAATCGGTACTGAACGCCCGAAAAAAGACCATGGGCGGAAAAAGCCGTTTTTAAAGACTGTAACAAGAGGCACTACGGGGATGTCAAGCTCTGCGGCAATCAAGAAAGCGCCGGCTTTGAATTCCTTTATAGTTTGATTGTAAAGGTAACATTCACCCTCAGGATAAAAATGCAAAAATCTGCGGTATTTAAAAGCGCGTTCGCATATTTCAAGAATTTTTTTAAAGCCTTTTATCCCGCGCGGAATTGGAACACCGCCAAGAATTCTTGTATATGTGCCCAATACAGGAAATTCTACAGTACCTTCAAGTAATGTATGATACATTAAGCTCGGCAGTACGAAAAATGCAATTTTTGCGGGATCAAGAAATGTTGTATGGTTGGAAACTGTAATTGCTCTGCGAATTCCGTAAAGTCTGAACCTGTTTTTATATCTTGTGGAAAATTGAAGAAAATTGATCAGGAACGCAATCGGGATAGTCAAATAAAAACCTGTGGCAGAGGCGATTCTGAAAAAGACAGACAGATCAATAACAGGGCGTCCGTGTTTATAAGGCATCAGTTTACCCTTCGATCTTTCCAGAGGAAGCCTTTACCGGAAATAGTTCTGAACCATGACCAAAAAGCCATATAAAGAAGATTAAGAAACATCAAAGGCCAAAGAAAACCATACCACCAGTCAAGCCTCTGACTTAAGAACATAAAAAGCCATGTTAATGTATAAAGAATGTTTACCAATAAAATATATTTAAACCATATGCTTCCGGTTATTATGCAACCAACAAGCAAAGGAAACGGAAAAAACAAAAAGAAAAATACGGCTATAAACAGAAAAAAAAGCAACACTGTATTCTTTCCCATAAAATCGAAAATGTTTTTTCCTATGCCTTCTATTGCACTACGGTAACCATTGTACATTCTGCAGTTTACATGCTCTGTAATATTCAGAAAACGCGTAGAGTAACCTTCGGATTTAACAAGTCTTGACATATAAATATCCTCTGATGTTTTTTTCTTGAATGTTTCACATCCTCCGATTGCATTAAAAACATCATGCCTGATTACAATGTATTGTCCTATGGCTGCAGAAAACCAGCTTAATTTGGTAAAACGGTTCAGAAAAAGAGGAATTGCAAAACCTGTTAAAAAAAACATCAACGGAACTGTTATAACTTCGCCGAATTTATAAAAAACTTGCCCAATGTAGCCTGAGATCATGTCAGCTTTTAGGTACTGCATATTGGTTACAGCCCACGAAATACTTGCAGGATAATGCACTGTATCTGCATCGGTAAAGAGCAGTATTTCGCCTTTTGCGTGGGCAGACAACTGCTGCAAAGCAAACGGTTTACCATACCAGTCATCGGGAAGGGGTTTACCGTTATAAATTCTGATCCTGTTATCTTCCGCCGCTATACGGTCAAGTATATTACCTGTATTATCTGTTGAATTATCGTTAATAACCAGAATTTCATAATTCTTATAAATCTGGTCTCTAAGGGATTTAATGCAGTTTTCAATATTTTTTTCTTCATTTCGCGCTGGAATCAAAACTGAAACAAAGGGACCGTCAAATATTTGGGGCCCATAGGTAAAGCGCCACATTTCATAATGATTTGCAAGTGAAAAAAGAAAAAAATATAAAGAGATGATAATCAGTACATGGTAATAGTAGGGGCTCAATATTTGCGCAATATTACTTAACATTTTTAACCTCAGATTTTCATCAATTTACATTCAAAGTTTTTAAATATTTGTTTGTCGGATAAATTTCATTTGCTTTGGAATACCACTGGCGTGCCTGTGCGCTGTTCTTCCGTTGTATATATGCATAACAAAGGGATGAGTATACGTTAAACATATCGTCTTTTTCCATATTACCAGCATTAGGAATGGCGTTTAACATTTCTATACCCTTGTTGTAATTATTAAATGGAGAAGGCGCATAAACCCAACGCGCGGCAATAAGAAATTGGGCAGCGGCGTTTTTGCTGTCAATAGCAAGGGCATTTTTTGCATATTTTTCCACTTTTAGACCATTAGCTATAGCATAAGAGGCAGGACGGACAACGCAGGATTGTGAAATATTTTCCGCCAGCATTACCCATGCTTCGGCGCTTTTTCTTATTTCAAGGGCTTTTTCTGCCCATTTGATTCCTTCGTCATAATGTGCTATAGCTTCATTCTTTTTGTCTTCATATTGATATGCTCTTCCCATCATATATTCACTGCGGGAAAGTATTACATATTGAGAATCTCCTGAAAGAGTAGTTTTGGCTTTGTTTGAAATTTCACGGTACAGAGGTTCAATTTCAACGGCTGTTAATTGCTGTTCATAAATCGCTTCCCGAAGCGGAATAAACCATTCTGGTAAGGTTTCGGCTGTTGCATTAACTCCTGTAAATAAGCATAAAAAGACAAGTAAAAACATATATTTAAAACATACCATTTTTATTTTGTTTTGACAAGGTTAAGAAACAGAGTTGTCAGAAAACTACATAGATGCCGGCTTGCGAACACTATATTGAAAATTTTTGAATTTCCAAATAAGGTAGGTAAATATGGATAAGTACAATGTACGATTATAAAAATTACTGGAAAATAAAAATTGCCGAGGCGCTTACCACACTTGTTAAAGAAGCTGATCCAAATGCGGAAAATATTGATCCTTTACAGGTAATTGCTGAAACTCCTCCAGACCCGTCGATGGGAGATATTGGCTTTCCCATGTTTGGCTATGCAAAAACCATGAGAAAAGGACCTCCGCAGATCGCAAAATTAACTGCGGTAAAATTGCAATCCGCCAATGCAGGTAATGAGGACGGCGCAGTGGAAGCGCAGGGACCGTATGTAAATATCAGGCTGAATCGTTCATTGACTGCAAAAGCTGTACTTGAAGAAGTTTTTAAAGCAGCCCCAAACGGAGATTTTATTTTTGGTAAGCCGGGTACATTAGCCGGAAGAAAAATCATGGTGGAATTTTCCAGCCCCAACACAAACAAGCCGCTGCACCTTGGTCATTTGCGAAATGACGTGCTTGGTGAAAGCATATCACGAATACTTGCAGCATGCGGGGCTGAAGTACGCAAGGTTTGCATTATTAATGACCGAGGTATACATATTTGTAAATCCATGCTTGCCTATAAGGAACAGGGAAATGGCAGAACACCGCAATCAGAAGGGATAAAAAGCGATCGTTTTGTCGGTGACTGGTATGTCTGTTTCAGCAAGGCTTTAAAGATTGAAGTTGATGAATTGGTACAGAAGGGTATAAAAAAGGAAGAAGCTGAAGCTAAAACGCCGTTAATGGAAAGGGCGCAGGAGTTGCTGCGAAAATGGGAGGCAGGTGATAATGAAACAGTTGAACTTTGGAAGAAGATGAATTCCTGGTCAATAGAAGGAATGAAGGAAACATACAGGAGGACCGGTGTCTCTTTTGACAAATATTATTTTGAAAGTAATACATATATGCTTGGAAAGGACGAAGTGCTTAAAGGCCTTGAAAAAGGTATTTTTTACCGTCAGGAAGACGGGGCTGTCGCTGTGAATTTAAGCGCGGAAAAACTTGACAAAAAGATTCTCCTGCGCAGTGACGGAACTTCTATTTATATTACACAGGATTTTGGTACGGCAATTAACCGCCATAAAGACTGGCAGTTTGATCAAATGATCTATGTCGTAGGTTCAGAACAACAGTACCATTTCAAAGTATTGTTTATACTTCTTGATAAGTTGGGCTATCCCTGGGCGAAAAACCTGTATCATCTTTCTTACGGCATGGTAAACCTTCCCGAAGGTAAAATGAAAAGCCGAGAAGGAACTGTTGTTGACGCTGATGATCTTATCGATTCATTACGCGATATGGCGCTGGAAGAAATCCGTGAAAAGGAGAGGGAAGAAGAAGTCGGCAACGCGCCGGAAGTTGCGGAGAAAATTGCACTTGGCGCATTGCATTATTTTTTGCTCCAGACAAGCCCCGTTAAAGATATGCTTTTTGATCCAAAAGAGTCGCTTTCCTTTACAGGCAATACCGGTCCATATTTGCAATACATGGGTGCGCGGATTTCTTCTATGTTACGCAAAAGTAACGCACCGTTAACCGGAAAAAACGCGGATTTCTCACTGCTAGTTTCAGATACGGAATGGGAACTCATTAAAATATTGGCGGTATATCCTTCGGTAATCAGCGAGGCCGCCGCCGCTCTTGATCCTTCGCATCTTGCATCTTATCTTTATGAGTTATCAAAACGTTTCAGCAGGTTTTACCATGAATGTCCTGTTTTAAATATTGATAATACAGACTTGTCGATTGCAAGACAGGAACTTTCCCGCGCCGTAATGCTGGTATTACGTGATGCGTTTCATCTGGTTTGCATACCGTTTTTGGAAGTTATGTAGAGTCTGTCTATAATGTAGACACATTATAGACAGACTACTTTATAATTGGCCTTTTCGCAGCCTTTAGGCGAGAAAATGCAATGTTTGTCCACAAAGTAACCGACTTTGTGGACAAACACTATGTAATTTATCTGTTATCTGCATTTAGAAATGCCATGGAAACAGCTCCATGATTAAAATACAGATTTCCTTTTTTTCCTTCGGTTTTTAAAATTCCACGGCCTGCAGGATCAATTCCCTGAAACACTCCGCGTGCAAGTATTTTAACAGGTTTTTTTTCAGGCTCTTCATCTTTACCTGGTACAGGTTCAAAAACGACCGCCTTTGCTCCTATGCAATCCGCCTGTGAATTCCACTCCGAAGCAAGAGAGCGGTTTCCCTGTGAATAGGCAGCGCGTATGTTAAATGTATTTTTTACTTTTTCAATTTCGGTTAGTATTTCTTCAAGAATTTCCCGCCGTGAAAGCTCATGCCCAGTAATTTCCGCGCAGCTTGCGGCTTTGGCGGAAGGAACAGGATTGTTTACATTAACTCCGATACCGCAGGACAGCCATGTTATTAAATCGCCTTCCCCGGAAATTTCTGTTGTTACTCCCGCTATTTTCCTTTTGTTGATATAAATGTCATTAGGCCAGCGAAGATATGCTTTTTTTCCGCATATCGAAGAAACAGTACGGGCAATGGAAATTTGAATAATTATGGAAAGCAGAGTATAGTCGGCTATCGCAAGGCGCGGGCGTTCCAAAATTGTAAAAAAAAGCCCTCCCTGCCGTGAAATCCACGTCCTGCCGCTTCGGCCTCTTCCCGCGCTTTGTTTTTCCGCTGTTATAACAGTTCCGTCAACCGCTCCGCGCAAAGCCAATTCTCTCGCCCTGTCCATAGTGCTGCTTGTATTTTTATAATGACAGAACAGAGATTCCTTTTCGCCAAACTCCCAGGGATACAAAAAGTCCCTTTCTTCTTTTGGGTTCAAGAAATAACCCGCGTCCCCTGTTTCTATTGAATAACCTGCTTCAACTAACGATTGTACCGTTTTCCATACGGCGACACGCGAAATCCCCATATCTTTTGCAAGAACGCTCCCGCCGATAAATTCTCCCTGCTTTTCCCGCAGGCGGGCGAGCAGTCTCGCCTTGCTTGAAAGCCCCTGCGCAGAGGGGACGGCTTTAGTCCTTTTTATTTCGCTCATATTAGTAATAATAAGTTAATAAACTGCCAATAACAATAATTAACCGCAGGGAGACTCATCTAACGGCGCTCCTTGCTTCCAGAGCTTTTGTTTTTTTTGATGCTTTGTCCATACAAAGCGTAATTAGCACAAAAACAAGCGTCGTTATTTTTCTAAAGTTATTTCTTCCGCCCCGTGCCTTCCACGCTAGATTGATATTTGTCCATATTACAAATATTTCCGGTATAAACGAAAGAAAGAGTGAAAATACTCCTGATATTTTCCTGTCAGGTATTATACTCTTGCCCAATAACGGAATATGCGAAAGAACGCTCTTTATCCAATATTCAATCTCTCCAAGAGCTTCCCGTATTTCAAACGCGCTTGTGGTTCTGAACAGCATGGCGGATAATTGTACGATTATTATCAACCGTAAACTAAATAAAAAATAATCATTACGGGGAGAAATAATTTGAACAAGACCGGATATATCCGTAATTGGAATGTTTTCCAGCAGATTTGAAAAAACTGAAAGCAAATACAGTAAAAAGCCGTAAACTAACGCAGGTTTTAAATCGGTTAGTTGTTCTCTTATTGTAAAACCGCAAATAAAAGCCGTTATTGCCGCCGCAATTATTCCCGCTGCAAAATGTAAAACATTAAATGACATGAAAAATATACAGAGAGGCAGGAACATGAAAAGTTTTAACATTGCGGGAACATTGTGCAGGATTCCCCTTACTGTTTTATACCCGAATACATTTTTCGCGCTTGTTACTGCCATAGCAAATCTTCCAATTTGTCAGCCTTATTTCGCAGAGGATGATGAATCCCCCATTTTTCAAGATCGCAGTCAAGAGCTTGTGAGGGAGAACCGTCAAAAACTTTTTTCCCTTTAAAAAGAACAATAAAATGATTTGCAAGAGAAAGACATTTTTCAAGTTCGTGAGTCAGAATGATGACGGTTTTGCCGTCTGCGATTAGTTCTTTAAAAAGACGGTTTATCTGCACAACACCCGGAAAATCCATATTTGCGAAAGGTTCGTCAAAAATAATTATTTCGCTCTCCATTGCCAAAACGCCTGCGGCGGCAAGCCGCCTCTTTTCCCCGCCTGAAAGTGAACGCGCCGGGAAATCACTCCTTTGCGTTAAACCTGTTTTTTCAAGAGCGGTTTTTGTGCGCTCGATGCACTGCGCTTTTGAAAAGCCCAGATTTCGCGGACCGAATGTAATATCTTCAAACGGCGTTTCTCCCAGTATTTGGGAATCAGTTTCCTGAAAGACAAGACCTGCCATATAACAATTATTTACAGCTCCGCATGAGGGCGTTTCAAGCCCGGCAATGACAGACATTAAAAGACTTTTTCCGGAACCGTTTGCACCCGCAATAATTGCACATTCGCTTTTCTTTATTGTTAATGATACGTCATCAAGCGCATAAAAAAGTCCGCTGCGCACCTGTTCGTTACAAACCAGACAATCGTAAACCGGAAAATATTTTGTTATATTATGCAGTATAACAGCGTCGATTTTATGTATCTTCCTGATTTATGTACTGCGCTGAAATGGGACGCAGTTTAAGAGCCAACGGAATACTTGCGATTAATTTAATCGAGTCGCCAAGTATATAGGGAACAACGCCCGCTATGACAGCCGCTTTAAATGAAATGGAATTCAACTTCATCATGTAAAGAACGCCGCAAAGCAGTATAAGGGCGAACCCCAGAAAAGAGGCAATACAAAGCCTCAGTAAGAAAAAAGGGCGTATTTTCTTTTCGCTTGTTTTAGGAAGACCGCAGACAAGCCCAGCGCAGAGACTTCCCGCAAAGTAGCCCAAAATATATCCGCCTAGCGGAGTAAGGAAAACTCCGTATCCTCCGGGAATGACAAACACGGGTATTCCGATAAGCCCCGCCGCAATAAAAATAAGAAGCGCAATACCGCCGTAGAAACTGCCAAGTACAGTACCGGAAAGCACAACGAAAAGATTTTTCAGTACAATAGGTATTCCTCCGGGAAGCGGAATAATAAAAAAGGAAGAAACCGCAATCAATGCGGCAAATACGGCTGTAAACACATAACGGTTCCGTATGGTTTGACGTGATGTCTTAATGTTAACCTCCAGGTTAAGTAAGGTTAACGCAGTATCCATAGTAATGTCAAGAAGAACGGCTTTGAACAGGTTGACAAAAAAACCAACAAATCGTAAATTAACACAACGCCAATTTATTTGGCGGTCTTTACTTTACAGCAACTTTTGTGTATCAAACAAAAACATTGATTTAGGAGTTATAAAATGGCTAAAGACGCTAATTCCCGTAAAATCATTCTTTTAGTTGATGATGATGAGATACATCTTTCAATCACTGAATTATCATTAAAAGATGAATATGAAGTTTTTATGGTAAAGTCAGGAGAAGAAGCATTAGAATTCTTAAATAAGGGGCAAACCATTCCTGATTTAATACTGCTTGATATTCTAATGCCGGAGATGGACGGCTGGATAGTATTCGACAAAATTAACGATATTGCGGCTTTAAAATTCACAGCGATAATGTTTTATACATCAT
>Ga0268262_10005632_pt1 | contig 12341 bp, 13 predicted proteins | sample TergutNc150P3_FD_190354 | JGI IMG/M metagenome (GOLD analysis project Ga0268262, IMG submission 190354) | Nasutitermes corniger P3 segment gut microbial community from laboratory colony in Florida, USA - Nc150 P3 (SPAdes) (version 2) | ecosystem: Host-associated > Arthropoda: Insects >... | reverse complement strand
AAAAATCGCCTTGCTTAGCCAAAGCACGCAGGTGTTTTTCCCCTACACGGTTTATGAGACGGTATCTTTGGGACGCTACGCATATTCGCAATCTATTTTGAAAAATCTTTCCGCCGAAGACAGGGAAATAATCGAAGACGTTTTAAAAAAGCTCGACATTTGGGACAGCAAGGACTGCATGATAGACGAATTGAGCGGCGGAGAATTGCAGAGGGTTTTTCTTGCGAGAACTCTTGCGCAAAGCCCCGATCTGATTTTACTTGACGAGCCGAGCAATCACCTCGACTTGAAACATCAAATTGAACTGCTCAAGTTTCTTAAAACGTGGGTCAAGGAAAACAACAAAACCTTAATCAGTGTTTTTCACGATCTCAACTTGGCTCGTCTCTTCGGCGACACGGCGGTTGTTTTGAACAACGGAACTTTAGCCGCAAGCGGACAAATTGAGAACGTTCTGAACGGCGGGATTTTGAATGAAGTTTACGGTATCGACATTCGGGGCTTTATGCGGCAAGCGTTGGAAAAGTGGAAATGATTTTTACAAGTTAATCAGTTCTTCCCGTGAGGTAACGCCTGTTTTTTCGTAAACGCGCTCCAGATGTTTTTCCACAGTGCGAATACTAAAACTGAGCTTTTTGGCTATTTTCGGAGTGGACAAGGATTGTTTTACAAGCGAGGCGATTTCGTTCTCACGGCGAGTAAGGGCGGTTAGCGTGTCTTTCTGAACTTGCATTTGGCATTTGACGCTTGTGTAGGTTTCTCCAATATGATATAAATCCCCTTGTTTTATGAATTTCTGTATACTAAATTGATTACTGGATATATAATTTATATATAATTATGGCAAAAGTACGGATGGATTCGCTTATTAAATCTATAGCCGCCGCTTTGGATATTATCGAAGGCGAACTTGCAGGAGCCAGTCCCAATCACGGTAAGCGGCTTGCCGTTCTTTGCGCAAAAATGGGAAAAGCTCTGGGAAAAAATACGGAAGAAATCACCGCTTTGGCGGTTTGCGCTTTGCTTCACGACAGCGCGCTAACCGAATATATTCTTTCCGAGCGGCTTGACGGCGACCGTGAGACGGCAATGAAAAAACACTGCGAAATCGGCCAGCGGAATGTGGACGCCCTCTGTTTCAAAACAAATGTAAAAGATTTTGTTCTATATCATCATGAACACGCCGACGGTACGGGGCCGTTTGGCATACGGGAGGGAGAAGGCCCGCTTGAAGCGGAGCTTATCACAATTGCCGATTCATTTGACGTCGCTCATCATCTTCAGAGATTGAAACCTGAAGAATTGCCCGTTATCAGAAATATAATTGTTAATGAAACAGGAAAACACTACAGCAAAAAAGCGGCGCAAACTCTGCTGGAAATTCTTGATTGGTCTGCAATTCAGTCTCTCAAAGATGATGTGATTAAACAAACTGCGGCTGATTCCCTGTCTCCGTGGACTGTCGATATACAAACAGAAACTGTTTTTGGTCTGGCAAGTTTTGTTACCAGAATCATCGACTACAAATCGGTTTTTACGGAAAAACATTCAACCCAAATTGCCAATAAAGCATGGCTTATTGGGAAACACTATCGGTATGATCCTGAAAAGCTTTCAGAACTGTATCTTGCGGCGGCTCTGCATGATCTCGGCAAATTGGCGATTCCGACTAAGATTCTGGAAAAACCCGGTATGCTCACCAATGAAGAATTTGAAATCATCAAAAAACACGTTCACCTAACATGGGAACTTCTTAGCGATATAGAAGGATTTGAAACTATATGCCAATGGGCGTCCAATCATCATGAAAAACTGGACGGCAGCGGTTATCCTTTTGGAAAAAAAGAAGCCGAGTTAGATTTTAATTCCCGGCTTTTAACCTGTCTGGACATATATCAGGCGATAAGCGAAGAAAGACCCTATCACTTAAGACGGAATCACGCGGACACCATGCAAATACTCTGCGAAATGGCGGCGGCCGGAAAAATAGACAAAGATATTACCAAAGACATGGATATTGTCCTTGCTCCCTACGATTTTAAAGATGTGCCGCCGCCGAATGATTTATAGATGGAATGATTAACGCCGGTTTATTTCTTTCTGTCATGGGTAACAGTAATACAGATTAAACTATAAAGTTTTAAATACAGCTTTACATTATACGGCTGACAATTCTGTCGCCATGAGCGCCGACTAATTGTTCGGCAACAGGGTCTACAATTAGGTCCATAAATTCAAGAGGGATAACGCCAAGAAGAGTCTCGCCTTCAGGCAAAACTACGGCTTGACAGATAGCGTCGCGGTCTTTCCAGCATATTCTGACGCCTTCTGTAATTTTACAATTTACTTTACTGCCTCCGGCTAGCGTTGCAAATCGCATTCCTTCAATTTGCAGACCTAGTTTTTGACATATATCTTCATTTATTAAAATAGAAATCGCTCCGGTATCGACTAAAGCTCTCACTTCAATTAAGCGAATATCTTTATCAGAAATATAACCTTTTTAAAAAGATTTTCATCACTGATATTTCTTAGCGTAATATCAACGCGAGTGTCACCCATATTTTCCTCTTACTTAATATTTTATAATATTACTTTTTTCAGGTCAAGCAAAAATATAACCCGTCATAAAGCGCAGAAGTTTTTTAGTATATGCTAGTGGAGTTTCATGCCTCTTCGGCTTTTACCGCTTTATGTAAACAGCCGCAGTGCATGAAACTCCAAGATGAAAACGTTAGGCATTTTTGTCATTAGACTTGTTCGGGAACCCTATTGGTTCCCTCGCAAGTCTTTCAGTTTTTCGTCTGACCACTTTAAAGTGGTCAGACTACAAAACTGCGATTTTAAAAGGAAGTTGTTCAGAAACTGAAGTTTCCGAACAACTTTATTCTACTTTAAATCGGGATACCTCCTTTATCAAAGAGTTAATGGCTTCGCGGTTTTTGGCGGTCATATCGGTAACATTGTTTACCGCCGAGTTAATTTGTTCCGCTCCTGAGGACATTTCGTTCATGCCTCCCGTGATCTCCTGCGTCATTTTTTCAAGGTTCTGGCTTTCTGTCATTACTTCCTTACTGCCGTTATGCATTTCTTCTGAGCCGCTCTTTACCTGCAAAGTAAGTTCATTCATAGTGCCGACGCTTTGCAAAACTTGTTTGCTTCCTTGTTCCTGTTCCTCCATTGCGTTGCGGATATTTTCTTCCTGTTGTGAAACAGTCTTAATGCCTGAGTCAATCGCCTCAAATTTGGTCAGTACGTTCTCGGTGGATTTGGTTATCTTGTCTATCGATTCTTTTATTTTCTTTAATACGTTGCCGATTGTTTTTGACTGTTCGCTGGAACTTTCCGCCAGTTTGCGGATTTCATCGGCGACTACGGCAAAGCCCTTGCCGGCTTCTCCGGCGTGGGCGGCTTCAATAGCGGCGTTCATCGAAAGCAGGTTTGTTTGGCTTGCGATGTTTTCCATCACCGAGTTAATTTCCAGCAAGCCTTCTGACTCGCGGGCGATTTCCTGAATGTCAGACGACACTTCCTGCAATCCGCCGCGTCCAACTTCGGAAGCTTCCTGTAAATTTTTAACGTTAGAGGCGTTATTTATCAGCGTGTTGGTAACTGAATTGATATTTGCCACCATTTGTTCAATGGCGGATGACGCTTGCGAAACGTTACGGCTCTGATCTTCAACGTGCTCGTTAAGCTTTGTGATGTTCGTCATAACTTGTTCCATTGTCGCGTTTGTTTCGGTTACGCTTGCGCTCTGGTTAATAACGCGCCCCTTAATGCTTTGTATGTTGGAGGTAATTTCGTTGATTGCCGCCGCAGTTTCGGTCATGTTGCTGGACAAGTCAGTGCCTATGTCTGACAATGTATGCGATTGTTTTTTAATGACAATCACAAGGTCTTTGATTTTTCCGAGCGTTTGATTGAAATACTTGGCAAGGTCGCCTACCTCGTCATTGGAATGGATGGCTATAGTATGTGTAAGGTCGCCTTCGCCTTGTGCAATATCTTTAAGAGTATTTGATACATTGACGATTGGCGCGGTAGTGTTGCCCAGAACAAAGTATATAAGCACAACTGCTATTACAATGGCTACCGCCATTATGATAATAACAAAGGTTCTCATCTTGTTGACGTCTCTTAAGATGAAATCTTCGGTTGAACCGACCATTATCGCCCATGTTGTCGGAGAAGCCGCCAGAGGAACCGGAACTATGCTCATATACATATTTGTTTTTAATTCGGGGTCAAACTCTTTAATTTCTAAGGTTTCCGCTTTTCTTACAACCTCTTTGACGGCGTTTAATTGGCTGCCGTATTGCGTTTCCGTGTCAATTTGTTTTCCGATAAACTCGGGCAGGTAATTTGCCAAAATATATCCGTTCATGGTGTAAATTACCATAGAGGTAACTTCATCGTAATCTTTGATAGTCTTTTCTACTCTGGGCTGTATAAGAGATATATTAAATTGCGCGCCGACTATTCCAACCGCATCATTAAGACGGCTGTTAATAATGGGAACCATAATTCTTATGCATAAAGTTTCTTTTCCTTGTACTATAATGGAGGTGGGGTCGCCCATTTCAACCGTCATTTTTTGAGGGCTTGATAGATGTTCCATCGCTATCGGAACAACTCCGGCGGTCATTGTCTCTATCGACCCGCTTTCCCTTGTCAATGTAAAAGCGAACTGCCCCGTTGGAGTTGAACCTGGCCTTCCTATATTGCGCGAGTCCATGCCGTCAATTGCGTCAGGTTTCCAGATGGTAAACAACCGGACAAAATCGGGCAGGTCCCCAAAAACAGCCTTTATTACATTTTCATATTCCGTCCGTCGCCCCTCAGGCGGCAAGTTTTCATAAAAGTTCATAACATTCGAGATCATTTGTAAGTTCTGTATAAATCCGCCTATACGGCCGTCCCAGTATTCAGCTTGTTGGCGCGCCAAATATGTAGTTTTCTCTTTGGACAAACCCAAGGTTATGTTGGATGCCTGCGACAGCAAAATTAAGGCTATGCTTCCCGCGATAACTACCATAATGGCAATCATCATAATGCTCAGTTTGATTTTTATTTTCATTTCATCTTTCCTTCTTAAAACGCTTCGTTGTATAACAGCAAAGCGGTGCGCTATCTCTGCCGGATAGTTGATTAACGCCTGAAACAGCAACGCCGTTTCACATCCCAGCAACGCTGAGACGAATAATCTTTATAATAAGCCGCGCGAGCGGCTTATAAATCGAACGTCTCCGCAACGCGGAGACTAATAACCCATTTAATTTTTGTATAAATTTTGTTCCGCGATTTTTTTCCCTAATATGCCGCTTAACCTGCTTAATTTATCGTAGAGTTCATTCAGATTACCGCATATATTGAGCAGAAGCGTTTTGTTGTCCTCTTTTTCCGCTTCACCTAATGCTGCCCATGAACAAGGTTGTGTTGTTTGAGTCATTATAGATGTTCCCTTTACTAGTATTTTATCCATGATAATACCCCTTTCCTTCTCACGGTTTTCACCGTGATTTATTAGAGAAAAACAATTAAGTTAGTTAGAAAGAATAAGGTATCAAATTCGAAGTTTCAGAAGAACAAGATTTTTTATTACGGGAATATTGTTATTTTTTATTATTTTTAGATTCGCCCCTACAAGATACACCGTTATAACGATTATTCCGGCAAGTGAAAATACGCGGAGCAATCTGTTTCGCTGTAAAGAATTTGAATAACCGTTAGTTTTTCTTATTGTAACCCTAGCCAGCCAATCAATATTATGGTCTGCTGAAGAATAATATCCGTTTGACCTTAAATTGTCGCTGTTTGAATATTCAAGTCGAAAAGATTCACCCGCTGAAATAACAGAAGAGCCTATTAAGGCAAACATTAAATATGTAAAAAAAAGAATATTTAAACGTTTTTCTGCTAAATTGCGGATCATACGATAAATATATCATCTAATATACATTTGCGCAAGTATAAAATGTGCGTCTAACTCTTGTTCGCTATTTTCGCCCAAGTGTCACGAAGACCGATTGTCTTGTTAAAAACAGGCTTTCCGTCGGCGGAAGCGTCGGGGTCGCGGACAAAATAGCCGAGGCGTTCAAATTGGAAAAATTTGCCCGGCGGAACATTTGCGAGCGAAGGCTCTCCCCATGCGTTTTCAATTATTTCGAGCGAATTCGGGCTTAAATTGTCGGTAAATTCGCCGGGTGAGCCGTCTGGGCGGTTAGAGACTTCCATCGGCTTTTCCACGCCGAACAGGTAATCGTAAATACGGGCTTGTATCGGGACAGCTTTCGCCGCTGAAACCCAGTGAATCGTCCCTTTTACTTTTTTGTTGTCTTGAGCGTTACCGCCTCTTGTTTCAGGGTCGTAAGTACAGCGCACGGCCGTTATGTCGCCGTTTGCGTCTTTGTCAAAGCCTGTGCAGGTAACAATGTACGCGTAACGCAGGCGGACGGAGTTTCCCGGGAATAGGCGGAAATATTTGGGCGGAGGGACTTCTTCAAAATCTTCGCGTTCAATCCATAATTCACGGGAGAACGGCACTAGGCGTTTTCCCGCGCCCTCGTCCTCGGGATTGTTTACCGCTTCCATTTCATCGGTTTTACCCTCGTCCCAATTTTCTATGATTAGCTTGAGAGGGCGCAGGACAGCCATTACGCGCAATGCCCTTTTGTTTAAATCTTCACGAAGGCAGTATTCAAGGAAAGCTATGTCTACCATGCTGTCCGTTTTTGCAATGCCGATTTGCGATACAAAACTGCGGATAGCTTCGGGAGTGTAACCTCGCCTGCGAAGACCGGCTATTGTCGGCATTCGCGGATCGTCCCAGCCTGAAACATATTTGTCCTGCACAAGTTTTAAAAGCCAGCGTTTGCTCATAACGGTATGGCTCAAATTAAGACGGGCGAATTCTATCTGGCGCGAAGGAAAAACTTCCGCCTCTTGAATAAACCATTCGTAAAGCGGTCTGTGGATTTCGTACTCAAGCGAACATAGAGAATGGGTGATTCCCTCTTTTGCGTCGGAAAGCGGATGTTGAAAATCATACATGGGATAGATACACCAAGAATTGCCAGTGCGGTAATGTGTTTCGCGGCGTATGCGGTACATGACAGGATCGCGCAGAAGAAGATTGGGGTGAGTCATGTCGATTTTTGCGCGCAGGGTTTTTGCGCCGTCGGCGAATTCGCCCCCTCGCATTTTTGCAAAGAGGTCAAGATTTTCCTCGATAGAACGGTCTCTGTATGGGCTGTTTCTGCCCGGCGGCGTTACGGTGATATTGTTTTTATCGGCGACCGCCGTCCCGCGGTACTCGCTCATTTCGGTATCAGATAAATCATCAACATAAGCTTTTCCTTTTTTGATGATTTTTACCGCCAAGTCGTAAAGGTACTCGTAATAATCTGAAGCGTAATATTCGCGGTCCTCCCAATCGTAGCCCATCCATTTAATATCGCGCTTAATCGCCTCAACATAGGAGATGTCTTCTTTTTCCGGATTGGTGTCGTCAAAGCGCAGATTGCATTTTCCGCCGAAACGTTCAGCCATGCTAAAGTCGATATAAAACGCCTTGCAGTGCCCGATGTGAAGCCATCCGTTTGGTTCGGGAGGAAAGCGCGTATGCACATAACTGAATTTTTTTGCCGCTAAATCTTCTTTAATAAATTCGCTTATAAAATCCGTTCCCAAAGAATCAGGTTTTGCATCAGCGTTATTTTCGTTGTTCATAATTATCCTTTAAAAATTTGTCAGATAACACAGGCCGAGAAGCAAAACAGCCCATAGTCCCTTGTCGCTCTGGTCAATATTTTGTTTTTTCAATTCTTTTAAAGATTCAAGTTTGCTCCCGTACCACCAAAAAAGCCCCATCTGCGCGTCTATGCGTAAAGTGTACTCGGTAAAATCTTCACTTTCACTTTGAGAGCCAAAAAAAAGATAGGCTAATTCATCAAGGATTTCGCTGAATGCGTCTATGGCTTTTAAATGATCCGCCTGCTCGAGCGTCGCCATGAATAACGGAATATCGTCCTGTAATTTTCCCTTGCGGTTTTCATCGGATTTTTCGACCCATGTTTTTTTTATCAACAAAGCTAAATTATTTTGAAACTGCTTTAAAAATGTCCGCAGTTCCGCGCTGTTTTTATCAAGCGCGAGCAGACGCTGATATTCAACGCCGATGCCAAGCGACTTGGCAAATTCACCGGCGGCTTTAATGTCGGGCTTTTGCCCTTTGGAAAAACCGTCTTTTAAAAACAGCCGTTCCGCCGTTTTACGGTATTCGCCGGGAAGAGAAGAACTTGCAGACATATTTCCTCGATACATATTACAATTTGATAGCTTATGTCAATTTTAGTCAAGGATGTTAAGATACGTTTTTACAGCCTTCACGGTGGAAGGAAAAGCGAACTCGGAAAAATCAATTTCTTTGGGTTTTAAGAATAAAATATCCGCTATTTCCGATTCCTGACGGCGCAGATGTTCAGGTTTAAGCCCCGGGGCGCGGATTAAAAAGTACATATCACATGTATTGTAGTTTATTCCCTTATAATGATACACGTTGGAGAAAGAGGCGAATAATTTGAAGACATCGGGTAATTTCGCTCCGTCCGGAATATGCGGCGTCCAGTTGATTTCTTCCTGCAATTCGCGGTATAGCCCGTCAAGAACGCCTTCGCCGGGATCGACAAAGCCGCCGGGCAGATCGAGCTTGCCGGTACAGGGTTCTTTGCCCCGGACAAGGAAAACGAGCCGGTCTGAATCCCTGCCGTGCAATTGACCGGACGGCTGGTTTGCGCCCGAAGAATCATTTTCATCAGGCACTATGATAATACAGCCGTTTGCGGCGGCGACATTGTGATAATAAACAAAACCGCAGTCGGAACAGCGGAAAAATTTCCCCTCATTAAAGGTGATTTTTTTTGACGCGCATGACGGGCAAAAATTGAACATAATTTATAATACATATTATTGACTTGCAAGACAACTCGGTTAGTTGCCTCGCAAGTCCCGCATTTTTTTCAAAAATGCGTTTTTAAGGAAGTTGTTCAGAAACTGAAGTTTCCTAACAACTTCTATTACGGGACTTTTCAAAGTACCGCGCGATCAATATAATTGAATTATGAAAACAGAATGTTCATTACGGGTAAGAAGCTATGAATGCGACGGTTACAACCATGTGAATAACGCGAACTATCTGAATTATCTTGAATATGCGCGTTACGAATTTCTTAAAGATGTCGGCTTTGATTTTGTTAAAGCGACCAAAGCCGGTTACGGCCTTTACATTGCCAGAATAGAAATAGATTATAAAAAACCGGCGTTTACCGACGACACGCTGATTATCAAATCGCGTCCTGTAAAACAAGGCGCGGTAAGCGGCACTATCGCGCAGGAAATTTGGCGTGGCGAAGATTTATTAATAGAAGCGAAAGTTACATGGGCGTTTGTAGATTCAAAAGGCGCGCCGACAAAAATCCCGCCTGAGTTTGACGTGCCCGGGCTTAAACCGGATTGATACCTTAATCCCCCTGATTCTTCTTTGTGTTCTTTGTTGCTTTGTGTTCTTTGCGTGAAATCTTTTGAATAAGACTTGCGTAAAATTTATTTCACGCTGGTTTTTAATTTCCGCTCTTTTTCAAAACGGCTGACCGCCAATTCGATTAAACGGGTGATAAGCTCGGAGTAGCCTATTCCGCTTGCTTCCCACATTTTGGGATACATGCTTATCTTTGTAAAACCGGGCATCGTGTTAATTTCGTTGACTATTATTTCGAAGGGCTGCGAAGCAGACCCGTCTCCTTTCAAAAAGAAATCCACGCGCGAAAGACCTTCACAGCAAAGAACTTGAAAAACTTTTACGGCAAGTTCTTGAATCCGCTTTTTTGTTACATCGTCAAGTTTCGCGGGGATTTCAAGAGAGGCTCCTTTTTCATCAAGATACTTGGCGTCATAAGAATAAAAATCGTGAGAGGGAATTATTTCGCCGGGTACGGACGCGGCAGGCTCTTCATTTCCAAGAACGGCGCATTCAATCTCTCTGCCCTGAATAAATTCTTCTATGACGATTTTTGTGTCGTACAAAAAAGCGTCCTTTAACGCCGAGGCTAATTCCGCTTCATCGCGCACCTTGCTGATTCCGACAGAAGACCCCATATTCGCAGGTTTGATAAAAAACGGCGCGCCAAGTTCGTTTTTTATTTCCGCAAAGGACGGCATTTTTTCGTGGCTTCTGACAGTGATAAATTTTCCAATAGGGATTCCTGCCTCGCGGAAAAGCCGCTTCATTACGTCTTTGTCCATGCCGACAGCAGAGCCGAGAACCGCAGGACCGACGTATGGAATATCCGCCAATTTTAAAAAACCCTGAACCGTTCCGTCTTCGCCGAAAGGTCCGTGTAAAATTGGAAACACTACGTCAATGTTAAAATTGCCCGTTCCTTCGGCGGCAAACATTCCGTTGCTTTCGGGGCGCAGGGAAACGTCTTTCCCGTTTGGATTGATTTTTACAAGCGCGGGATTATCGGAGTTAAGTAAAAATTTTTCAGCGTCGTTTACCAGCCATCGCCCTGATTTATCAATCCCGATTAAGACAGGCTCGAACTTTGTCCTGTCAATCGCTTCGTAGACATTTTTTGCGGACAGCAAAGAGATTTCGTGTTCTGCGGATTTGCCGCCGAAAAGTATGCCGACTTTTTTCATAGTTACCGTCCTGTAAGCCGCCGCCAAGGATTTACGCCGAAGCGAATCATAAAGTATAGCCAGCCGATACCGAAACCGGCAAGATGAGTAAGATGCGCTATGTTGCTATTGCGTCCTGTTATTGAAAAAAACAATTCCAGAGCGGTAAAACCAAGCACCATCACGGGGGCGCGCAGAGGAAGTATTCCCCAAATATAAATAATTGAATCGGGGAAAAATACAGCGTATGCAAGCTCAACCGCGAATAAAGCTCCGGACGCGCCCATAAGAGCTACTATACGATTGCCGGTAAAAAGATAAATTATAAATGAAATAACTCCGGCTAAAATACCTGTAAGAAAATAATAAAGCAGGAATTCATTACTGCCCATCTGCCTTTCAACATGGATACCAAAAATAAAAAGCCCGAGCATATTGAAAAAGATATGGCTAAAGCCGTCGTGCATAAACATATAGGTAACAAAAGTCCAAATCCAGCCTTCAGTAACCAAAACGGGAATCATCGACATTCTTGTAACAAGAAAATACCGGAAGTCCGCCCCAAATAACTGCGTCATCGCAAAAATGAGAACATTGATACCTATGAGCCAATACACCGCGTTAAAATTAACATACCGGAATGACCGTCTGAAAACATTCATCTTTACATAAGAATAAAGATAGAATCAAATAAGGTCAACCTGCATTTTTGCCTTCAAGCCGCTTTTTTTCTTTGGACGCTTTTGATAATGAAACAAGTATATAAACCGCTAAAAGAATTATAAGAATAGCGACTACAATAAATACTATTGTATTTACAATTTTGAAGATGAGGATTTGTAAGCCGTTTAATAAAGATGAAACCGTCAGTTTGTTATTTTCGTCAACAAAAGAATTGGCGGATTTTCCGGCTGTATTGGCTATAACAATTCTTTTTTGTAATTCTTTTGATAAATTGTTTAATATGATGTTATAAATAATCCTTGGAATGCCAAGTTCAGAGGCTTTTGGCCTTAAAATTATATCTAAGTCATTTATAGTTGCATTCAATTTGGAAATATCTTTATTTAATGCCGTTATATCAATTCCGTTTCTTACAAAATCAAGTTTTGAATGGTTTTTTATAATATACTGTTCAAGTTCATTGGAAGAATTTTTAACAGAAGTCTCGACTTGAAATTTGCCGAATATCGCCGCAAACACGACGACAGTTATTAAAAAGAAGACGATAACTGTTTTAACATAATTCATTTTTCTGCCGGTTTCCGGAAAATCTTTAATAACCAGTTTATTGAATAAGATGCCAAGCCCAACGCCAAGAGCGGCAAACAACACAATCAAAATAATAAACAACATAACAATACCTCGCTTTTATTATAAAACTTTATTAAGGGAACATCTAAAAACTTCAATTTTTAAATGTTTTCATAAATAATATAACATTTATTTAAAAAAACAATAGCCCTGCTCGGGAACCCTATTGGTTTCCTCACAAGGCTTGCAGTTTTTCGGAAGTGTCCAAAAAGAAGAATTTTTACCACGAACTCGAACCAGCATAATGAAGAATTTACCACAAATAGCAAGAATAGAACAAAAGGGGAACAGATAACAGAGGAAGAAGTATTTCCCCCTCTGTTATCTGTTATCTAATTCCTCATTTT
>Ga0268262_10005631_pt1 | contig 12342 bp, 9 predicted proteins | sample TergutNc150P3_FD_190354 | JGI IMG/M metagenome (GOLD analysis project Ga0268262, IMG submission 190354) | Nasutitermes corniger P3 segment gut microbial community from laboratory colony in Florida, USA - Nc150 P3 (SPAdes) (version 2) | ecosystem: Host-associated > Arthropoda: Insects > Digestive... | reverse complement strand
GCGTAAGAGCTTACCTGCGGCAGTTTCAGGGGCAGATCTTTTTCAGCTAATGGCACTATGCCGCAGTGGGGGCAATGCACCACCGGAATCGGCTCGCCCCAGTAGCGCTGGCGGCTGAAAATCCAGTCCCGCAGTTTGTAATTGACCGCCCGCTTGCCGATGCCTTTTTTCTCAAGCCAGTCCGTTACGCGCTTTTTGGTTTCCGCGGTGGGTAAGCCGTTAAAAAAACCGGAATTGACGGAATAGCCATCGGCTATGGTACATTCAGTCGGCTCATGGGAATAGTCTCCGCCGGTTTCAAATTTCTTCGCGACTACCTGCACAATCGGCAGATTAAACGCCTTGGCAAAATCCCAGTCGCGTTCATCGTGGGCGGGAACCGCCATAATTGCCCCCGTACCGTAGGAGATCAGCACATAGTCGGCTATCCAGATAGGAATCTTTTGATCGTTGACCGGGTTGATCGCATAAGCGCCCGAGAATACGCCGGTTTTTTCTTTGGCAAGGTCGGTGCGCTCAAGGTCGCTCTTGCGGGCCGCCGCTTCAATGTAGGTGATTGCCGCCTGTTTCTGTTCAATGGTGGTGATTTTTTCAACCAAAGGATGCTCCGGCGAAAGCACCATGTAGGTCGCGCCGAACAGGGTGTCGGGCCGCGTGGTATAAATCTCAAGGGCTTCATTATGACCGTCAATGGTAAAGGTAACATTCGCCCCCTCGCTGCGGCCAATCCAGTTACGCTGCATGAGTTTGACCGGTTCGGGCCAGTCCAGGCTGTCAAGATCGGTCAACAGCCGTTCGGCATAGGCGGTAATTTTCAGTATCCACTGGCGGATGCGCTTACGGGTAACTTTGGTGCAGCAGCGGTCGCAGAGGCCGTCCTTTACTTCCTCATTGGCAAGGCCCGTTTTGCAGGAAGGACACCAGTTAATCGGACTTTCCGCTTCGTAGGCAAGGCCTTTCTCAAACAGCTTCAAAAAAATCCACTGGGTCCAGCGGTAGTAGTCCTCGTTCGACGTATCAACTTCGCGCTCCCAGTCGTAGGAAAAACCCAACTCTTTTATTTGTGTGCGGAAACGTTCAATGTTTGCCGCAGTGGTAACGGCAGGGTGAGTGCCGGTTTTTATCGCGTAATTTTCCGCGGGAAGGCCGAATGCGTCAAAGCCCATGGGGTGCAGCACATTGTAGCCGTTCATGCGCAGGTAGCGGCAGTAAATATCCGTGGCGGTATAGCCTTCCGGGTGGCCGACATGGAGTCCCTGCGCGGAAGGGTAGGGGAACATATCAAGCACATAACGCCGCTTTTCTTTGGGAAAGGCGCTGTCTTCAACCGCCTTAAATGTTTTGTGCTCAGACCAAAAGCGCTGCCACTTGGGTTCAATAGTCTCAAAAGGGTACTTCATGGTGGAATTATATAATATTTAGGAATAAAAGAGAATAGTCGCCGTTTTATATTTATGGACAAAATCATAGAGCATACATCGCTTTGGTCCGCCGCGCGCACAGGCTGTCCAAGAAGAATTTTTTACCACGGAGTACACGGAGGAATAGAATTTTCGTACTAAAACGTCCGGCGGTAAAAGCCACTATTAGGCGGCGTACCTTTATCGCTTTGTTGTGCGACGTTTTCACATTATAGAATTACTCTTTGCTAATGTTTACAACAAACAATAAAGCCTTGTTTTTTTATGCCGACTCCGTTCAGGCGTTTTCGGTCGAGGGAGCGAAGGTGGGCGGCGAATGATTCCAGCATTTTTTTGATTGAACCGAAGTCCGCTGTCAGCATAGCGATCAGATTTTTGGGCATATTGGGGTTGTTCGGCGGTATGCGTGTATCAAAAAAGGACGAGATGAATGACTTCATTTGCGCTGTCTTCGGCTTTGTCTTTGCCTTGGGGGCTGGTTTCTTTGGGGTTGCTTTTTTTGCCATAAATTACTCCTTATTGGTTAATTTATGTTTTAAATTGCCGAGATTCTTGCAAAAATACAAGACCAAAAAGGGGTATTTTTATCATGCGACTACCATCTTCTAGGGTTTTTTGATGTCTTTTGTCTTTTGTCGCCAGACTTTTAGGACGCTTTCAGCGGAATAATCGAATCCTTTCCTGATTTTTTTGAGAGCTTTGGTTAATTCAAGCAAAACCATCTGGTTATTTACGCCCTCATTAGGGTCTTCTGCCATAAAAAGGTAATAAATGTCGGTTTCAAGGGCTATGGCAAGGTTGGTGAGGGTGGTATCACTAATCCATGTGCGGCAGGCTTCTATATCTCTGACCATTGTTGAGGAAATTCCCACCATTTCTGACAGTGCTTCTTGTGACAAACCGAACAATTTGCGCCTTTTTCTGATGTTCGAGGCAAGCGTTACCCGTATTTCAGTAGGCTTCTTCTGCATAAGTATAAAGCTATAATATGGGAAAAAAACATCTTGCAATATAAACCAATATTTACGTTTTTAATAAGTAATTACCGTTGACAATACCGCTGTTTTTATGGCAAAATACCGTATGGAACGAAAATCGGTTCCTGTCGCCTTTGCGTGACAAAAAAAACCGCCCGTATGGACGGTCATATTCTACAAAGACTTGAAAAGGTCAAGTTTTAAAGGAGTTTGTATGAAAAAGAAGAATCTTTTTCTTCTGGGAATACTAGTAACGGTACTGGTATTCGGAATGATGGTTGGTAGTTGTGCACAGCTTGCTGGAGTAGCAATAACACAGGCAACCCAAAGCGCGCAAGATAAAAAGCTTAAAAGTGTTGTCGCATATGGAGTCAGTGAAATAGTGAAAGTCCTTCCTGCTAATGCAACAGTGTGGATTAACAAAGGAAGAGAAAGCGCGGGCTATAATGTTAATGCTTTAGGTGTAGCTACTTCGACTGTTGGTGCGGCAGATACTGCTGTTGATGATATTACATCCGCTTTCATCCAGAAAAAAATACGCCTTGTTGATAGGCAAAACGCGGCACTGGTTCAAGCTGAACAAAAGTTTCAAAGAGGAGGTGATGTAAGCGACCAGGATATTCTAAGTATTGGTAAAGCAGCAGGGGCTAATACACTGGTTACAGTTTCTGTAGTCCCACAGGGTCGCGGTCAACGTTTGCAAATCCGTGTAGTGGATATTGAAAAAGGCGTTCTGCTCCTGCAAAGCAGCTCCGGTAAGGAATGGATATTCTAGACACCATGATTTAATCTGACAAGTTCCATTATGGAGCCTGTCAGATTAAAGCAATAAATGCCAGCGCATATTGCGCTGATGGCTTGCCTCAAGCAAGCCCAAAAAAATAAAGACATCAAAAAGCCGATAAAACCTTGTCTACTGCGCCGTAGGCGCATTCTTCTTCTTTCTTTTTTCCCCCATTTTTGAACGCCCCCCCGCGCCAGGACAGTACGGAAAAACGAATAAAGGCGGGGCAAAAAGAATCTCTTAATTCTTTATTATTCCACCGGAACGTTTGGGCTTTGGTCATCCACACACTGCGTGTGCGTTTAGTTGTTCCTGTTTTTCAGGTAGTGGTTGAATACCTGGTCTTCTTTACAGATGTGATTGATCCACCAATTTTTGAGGAATTCCAGAAACTCCTGAGGGTCTTTATTCCAAATGCTGTTCTGACTGGTGTGGGACAGCGCTTGCGTTAATTCTTTGTGCAATGTACGATGCTGTTCCAAATCGGGATAGCCGCATTTTTCAAGAAAATTCTCTTCAATCTCGAAATGGATGCGGGTGTATTCGTTAACCATGCCGATAACGGGCCGGAGCATCTCATTGCCATGCCTGTTCTGTATTGCGAAGCAGAGGGAGTTAATGGTGGAAACGATACCCTTGTGCTGTTCATCAACAATCGGTATTCCCAAATTGTACGAGGGCTGCCAGACAATAAGAATATTGTGACTCAACAAACTCTGCCAAGCCTCATTTGCGTCTTTGGTATTGGGCATGTTTCCTCCAGTGTTTTCAGGATAATCTTCTTGTTGTTGCCTGTCAAGCGCAAGGCGCTGCTTTTCCTATCCGCCAACTTCGTTTTTCACGGTATTCTCCGCGATAGCCGCAACTTTCTCAAGATCGCTGTGCAATAAGTTTACGGAAAGTTCATCTATAACATCATTTATCCGGCGCGGCCATTTTTTTTGTTTCAAATCGTTCATCGCCGTCTTTGCGGCTTTTTTATCCATCATCTCACACGCCGTTTTGACCTCAATCAGCTTTTCCCGCAGATATGCCGTATCCTCGCCGGTAATGCGCGCGTCACTTAAGTCTTCTGCCGGGCCCATTTTTTCAATTAAGGATTTAAGCGTGTCTATAAACGCCGGAGTTTCCTGTGATATTACCGCGATATTTTTTTCTATTGTCGCTTGTTCCAATCTGTGCGCTGTTTCGGAAAGTCCCGCCTCACCGATGTTGGCAAGAGCGCTTTTTATGCTGTGGATGGCAATTCTATACGACTCAATATCCTTCTCGCCGAGGTCGTTTATTTTTGCGTATATTTCCTCCAATTTATTCGCGGCATTTCCGGCGTCAATCAGAAAGAATTTTCCCAGATCGGACAGTATAGTTTTCTTTTCCGCCGAGTTCTCTTTTCCTTTAACATCTCTTTTTAACTGCTCCTGCCGCGCCGCTTCCACGATTTCGGGCGGTTTCTTATCCCGTATAAATTCGTTCAATACGGCGTCCAGCTTGCGCGAGTCAATCGGCTTGGGAATGAACCCGTTAAAGCCGTTTTGCATAAATATCTCCGCTTGTTCCACCAGAGCGTTGGCGGTTAGCGCGACAATGGGGCGGTCATAACCCATATCGCGTATGGTTTTTGCCGCTTCAATACCGTCCATTACCGGCATCATGTGGTCCATGAAAATAATGTCGTATACATTGCCGTTCTTGATTTTTTCAACAGCCTCAATTCCGCTGTCAATGGCGTCAATGTGTAAACCATAAGGCGCCAGCAAACCTCTGGCGACAAACAGATTTGATTTGACATCGTCAACAATTAAAACGCTGCCGTAAGGCATATATTCGCGTACAATCTGCGTCTTTTTTGCGATTGCCGTGCTGTGAAAATCAAATTCCCGCAGCAGCCGCGCGTTCTCCGCTCCGCATACGGCATCTCCGACGCGTTTCTGCGGCAGGCGAACGGTAAATACCGAGCCTTTGTCCAGTTGGCTTTCGACAGTTATTTCACCGTTCATCAAATTGAGGAGACGTTTGGTAATACTCAGCCCCAGACCGGTTCCTGTAACGGTACGGTTTATATCACGATTGAAGCGCATATAATCCTCAAACAGCCTGCCGATATGCTCCTCTGATATGCCCTGTCCGGTGTCGCGGATGCGGAAAACGAGAATGACGTCTTCGCTTGAGGGGCCTGGGGTTTCGGAAAAAACCGACAGTTCAATCTCGCCTTTATCGGTGTATTTAAACGCGTTGGAAAGCAGATTGTTCAAAATCTGTTTAATACGAATCTCATCGCCAATCAGTTCTGACGGGGTGTCGGCGTCTACTGAAACGATAAATTTAATTGGTTTACTTTCACAGTACAGATAATTCAACTGCGCGGCGTCATTTATCAGGCTTGGAACATCGTACCGGGAGGGTAAAATCTCCATCTTGCCTTCAGTAATTTTGGAAAAATCAAGTATGTCGTTGATGATATTAAGCAGCAATCTTCCCGACTCGTATATTTTTTCAAACGCGTCTGTGGTATCCGGAGGGTTGTCATCTTTTTGCAGTTGAATTTCCATTATACCTATTATCGCGTTCAGCGGGGTTCGGATTTCATGGCTCATTGTCGCTAAAAAGCGGCTTTTAAGCTGATTGGCTTCATGTTCCTGCAGGGCGATATTGCGAAGCTTTTCCTGATACTCTTTTTCCGCCGTCGTATCCTCAATAACGGCAAGAGATGCGCTCTTCCCCTTGAAATTGGTGGTAATGGAGTGGATACGGGCGATGAACGGATCGCCGCCCAATTTAATGCATTGCATTTCCACCGTGGCTGATTCTTTCTGGAAAGCCTCGGCGACCACATCCGCGGTTTTTCTGCCATCCGGCTGTATTTCGGGCATAAATTCAAATCCGCTGTGTCCCAATACCTGATCTATGGATGTACAGTTGAAAATATCCATTGACGCCTTGTTGGCAAAAAGCAAAGAACCGTCTTCTATACTCATGATTCTTACGCCGACCGGAAGCATATTGAGTATTGTTTGCAGGTTTTGATTTGCTTCCTGGATAATTTCCGCTTCGTGTGTTTTTTCCGCGCTGGTAATTTCAAGGCGCTCATTTTCGGCGGTAATCGTTTTTATGCCGGCAATCATCGAGTTGAAAGAGTCCGCCAATATCTCCAGTTCATCGCTGGTTTTGATTTCTAAAATATGTTCCAGATTTCCCGCGCCTATCAGCGCCGCGTCCTGAGTCAGTTGTTGGATTGGCTCGGTGATGTCTCTTGCCAGCCGTCCGGAAAAAAACATGACTCCGGCGATTATGAAGATAATAATAATTCCTACGAGCGCGGCAATCAGGCGAATATCGCCGTTAACAATTGTAAGGGTTGACTGCTTCAGGCTGATAATATTATTTTCAAGCATAAGCGCCGGCGAGATAACTTCTTCAGCGTCAATTATGACGGCAAGGCTCCACGGTATGGTAGTTAATCCGTGGTACGCGATGAGCTTCTCTTTACCGTCCATGAAAACATGTTCGATACCGTTTTCTCTGTTTATCATTTTCAGCGCCGTTTCATGCGGGAAGGTATCGCTATCAAGTATGTTTTCCCGTATTATTTTGCCGTTCTCATCTTTTTTAATTCTGTCGGAGATAATCATTTCTCCTTTCTCATTAATAATGAAGGCGAAACCTGATTCGCCGATTTTTGTCCCGACTACTTCTTCGCTCAGAACGTTCAGAAACATTCCCATACCCGCAACGCCCGCTATCTTCCTGTCAGCATCATAAAAAGGTTTCGCGCAGGTTATAGCCAGCCCCCTGCCGAGATAGTCTTCGAACACATCTGTCCAGATGAGGCCGTTCGCCTGCTTCGCTCTAATATACCACATGCGTGTTCTGGGGTCGAAATAAGGGGTTTTTCGCGCCGAATCAGGGTCGGCGCAAACGGTAATGCCGTATTCCGTACCGACATAGGTTGTGCCTACATTTTTATTGTTGGTCTGTATGGCAAAAAGAACATCCTGTATATTCGCCATCAGTCCTATTTCATTCTGCAGCGTTCTGACATCGGTGTTTTCATTGGGAATCTGCACCATCACGGTAATTTTGCCTCCCGTGTTGGTAGTGTCCGGGAACGAAATCTCCCTGCGCCCGTATTCTTCGGGGTGGGACTTGATATTTGTCGCGATTTGAGAGATTGTCCGGATATGTTCTGCGGTTGCCGCCATTTTTTCATCGCTGACGGCAGCTTTGCTCTGGGCGAGGCGCAGGAGCTCGTTTTCTGTTTGCTCTATCAATATCTGCCTGGCGTCTGTGGCGGCGGAATCACCCAGCCTATTGCCGGCTGACACCATCGCCCGCCTGGTAACAAACAATCCCGCCGCAATGAGGACGGTAAACACCGCCGCCGTGACAACCCCCATAATGAGTGTATGCGTTCTGATTTTCCTGAAAATAGAATTTTTCATGGTAATAAACGACTGCTTTAATTATACTCTATTTACACAGAAAGTAAATGATTATACCGGAATTCAAAAATAATACATGAGATCGCGTGCGGCCCGGGCATTATGGGAACGGAAATTGTCAAGGGGAACGATTTTTGAGAAAATCGCCTCCCCTTGAAACACAGATGTTCTATTGTGTAGCTCTCTGAATGGCTCTGATTAAGAAAGGAAATGGGAAAGTGTTGGTATGTCTGTTGAGTAGAGCGTTAAATTCGTTATTATCGTCTATGGTAGCGCCAATAGTACCGGCTGTAACACCAAAATTTGTTGCATCGCTTTCTGTGAAAAATAAATGACCGTTATCCCACCAGAAACACGGGATTTGCTTTTTTTTCGCTTCTGAAAAGAAATATTCCGTCCATGCTTCCCTGGCTGCGTCATTGAATCCCCTTGATTTGTTATTGTTGTCAATATACCTGTTGATAACGCTCATCTCTCCCCATACTACGGGTATCCCCTTGCTTACAAAATGTTTAACGGCAAGGTTAAGAGTCTCAACAATCTGACGGGGTCCGTTATCCGGACCGGTGCCATCAACAGACCATTCGTTGGTATACTCTCCCACATGGGGGTTAAGGGCAAAGTTATAGGGAGCGTAGGCGTGTATGTCAACGATGATCTTGTTTACGCCGCGGTTCGCCGGAACGTCGGTCGGAAGGACCAAACCTGCCATAGCTTTGTCTGTTGCCGAGGCGGCGTGGGTCGGAACCATAAGTATGCGGCCGACATTATTTCCGCCGGTTGCCCTTACGGTATCAACAAAAACCTGATGGAGATAATTCAGATTCCGGTGTTGTTCAGGAGTTCCGCCGCTCCATTCTTGAGGACCATTTTCATCATCATCAGGGCCGCCAAAGGTTTTACCAAACATCATCCTGGGCTCATTTAAATCTTCAAAGATCAATTTATTATCGTAATCTTTGAAATATTCAGCGATTTGCTTCCAAGTCTTCTTCATAGCCACCGCGGAGGTTTCTACGCCGACTGCTAATTGAAAACTAAAACCAGGGCCAAATGACCAAATAACCGGATCATCATAAAGTCCGCACAATATGCCGGTGTCATGGTGGGTGTTGAGAATAGCATACATATCATTTTTGACAACATAATCGACGATTTCTTTAACCCTGGCCATCCAGCGCGGATCAATGGTGTAATCATCCCCCACAAAACTATTAGTAAATCCTGGGGCATTGGGCATGAGGCTGCTCCAGGATACAGGTATGCGGATCGCGTTAATACCCGCTTCCTTGAGTTTGAGTATGTTCGCTTCTGTTGTAGGAGGAATATCCGCAGATTCTTCAGGGGGGTCCTTCGTATAACTTGCTGCCATGTCAAGAGTATTGCCCAGATTCCAGCCGGCTCTGATTTTACTGACGAGTTCATTGGCGCTGCCCGGTTTAAGCGCATTCCAATCCTGCCCCGGAGGTCCCATAGACCCCGCAGTTCCTCCCTCGCATCCGAACACAAGCGCGAACCCAACCAACACGATCAGCGCTAACCCGAGAAATTTTATTTTCCTCATAAAACTGTCTCCTTGCGTTTATACCCGCCGGTAAATAAAAAAGCCGTTATTCCTCTGTTTCTGTTTACAGAAAAGTTATGAATAACGGCCTTTTTTACTATTCATAATGTATATTCTACCACGTTTCGGAACAGAGTCAAATAATTTTTTTATCGGGAATTTTCCCTATGGATGACTGATGTGCTGTACTTATTTTTCCGCGGTGCGGTATTTAACCAAGACAGGCTTGCAGCCCCTCAAAAACCGGGCCCAGTTCGTCAAAGCGCATTACCGCCTGTCGGTCCAGCGGGGTGGGCATATTGTTGACGATAATCACTTCACCGCCGGAACGCAGGGTGTAGTCGGGGATGGATGCGGCGGGATACACAGTCAGGCTGGTTCCCAGCACCAGCATCAGGTCGGCTTTTTGGGCTTCAGTGACCGCTTCCCGCAGCGCGTCCGCCGGCAGGCTTTCGCCGAAAAAGGTAATCGCCGGTTTCAGCACTCTGCCGCAGCGGGGGCATTGGGGCATTCCGCCTGCGCGGACAATTGCGGCGGCTTCTTCAAAGCTCATTCTGATTCCCGCGCAGCGCATACAGTAATGAAGTTTCGGCGAGCCGTGGACTTCGATTACATTGGTGCTTCCCCCCTTTTGGTGGAGCAAATCAATATTTTGGGTTATCACCGCCTTGAGAATGCCCCGCTGTTCCAGTTTGCCCAAAACGGTATGCACCACGGAAGGCTCTTTTTCGTCGATATTATAAATAAACGATACCGCCTTGCTGTAATAGAACGAAGGGTCCTGTTCAAAATAACCAATATCAAAAATTTTTTCAGCGTCCATGTCATTGTACAGGCCGTTTTTTCCCCGAAAATCGCGGATGCCTGAAAGCGTACTGACCCCCGCTCCGGTAAGGGCAACCAAATGCCGCGCCTCCGTTATCCGCCGGTATAATTCATTATCTTCGCTTGCCATAATGGAATTCCTATTATACCATAACGGGGCTGAATGTCTACCGACTGGACAGCCCCAGAGAAGTTTTACAACAGACTAACGAGTTACGCAAGAATCGGATACATCAAATGAATATTACAAAACACTAGGTTTGCAATCTGAAAAATGTGTATCAGGTACTATTTTTCTAATTGAAACTAACTGACTTGACATCATGTTTTAGGTAAATTATTATTTAATAGAACTTTTCATTAATGTTTATGTATGTATATTAAGGTGAACAAGGTAAATGGAGTATTTATTTCATTATACAAAAGAAAATAACATAGATAACATATTAGATAAGCAAACTCTATTATTTAATAATATATTTTTAACAAATGATCCATATGAGAATAAAATATTTGATATGTTTGATTTTAAGGAGATAAACAAAGATATAGACGATAATGATAGTCAAAGGTTTTATTTTCAACATTATAATAATATGAAAAATAGAATTATAAAAACAATATCTTTTTGTATGGGAGAAAATAATAATGAAGCAATAAATGAGAATAATAGACCTGCTTATCTATATCCCAGAATGTGGGCTCAGTATGGCAATAATTCAAAGGGAGTTTGTTTTATATTCAAGAAAGATTTGTTAATTAAAAATATAGAAAAACAATTATCTTCTGATTTTTATATTTTTTCCAATCCTATTAATTATATAGACATATTTGATGAAAATCACGCAAAGGAAATAGAGAAACTGATAAGAAATAGAAATAGAATATTTAAACATCCTAACCAACATAAAAGAAATATGTTAGTTAAAAATATAATTGAAAATATTGATAAGTATTTTTTTATAAAAGATAAAGATTGGGAAGGTGAGCATGAATTTAGAATTCTTATAATAAATAAATCGCATAACAGCGATGTTTCCCCTAAAAAAATAAAATTAGATATGTCAGAAGTATTGCATCGTGTTATTTTGGGTGAAAATTTTATTTATAGAAATGAAGAAGAAGAACCAATAAACCCTGAAATAAAACTAAAAATGATTACACTTCTTTGCCAAAAAAAGAAAGTAGGGTTGTATAGTATTAATAGAGATATATATAGAAGCAAATATATATTGAAAAAAATACTGTAAAATATGTGTATGAGTTTGCCGGAAGCGGTTTTATCGTAACTGGCCGCGCCAAAGGTTACAGTCATTATTTTTTCCTTTTACCAAAGCTATAATTTCCGGTAACCGCATAGCCACCTATAAATTTGAGGAAGGCGTTTACGCCCAAATTGACGGTATGCTTGAAAACGGCACACAGGCGGCAGCCGTAGAAGTAAAAACCACCTTTTTCATGAGGCATTGCGACATCTTGCAATTTACCGCCCTGCAAAATATACTGAATCACTATGAAAAAAATCATCCTCAAGGCTGAGGATTTAGACGGTTACTTAACCCAGACGGACAAGGACTATCTGAGCCGGATGGACAGCCTGTACAAACAGGTGATGAAGACCTTTTCCCGCCTTGAATCCGGCCTGCAGGAGGAGCGGAGGAGCGGTGAGGATACCCTTATCGCGCTGTTCGAGGACATGGGGAAAATAATGCAGGAGATATGCGCTCAGATGCCGAATATCCATGTCTACACTTTCCACAGCCCGCGGGAAAGCCACCCGGAAGTATCGCGGGTTATCGCCAAATTGAGGGATATACGGACGGAAAACCATGAGTTTGTCTATTATATTCAACGGGCTTACGAGATTTTGTTTAAATTTGCCTGGGGGGGCAGCACCGATTCAAATAAAAATTACCTGATCGTAAAAACTCCCGTTACCAATCCGGTGCAGAATTACGGGGTACACCGGATAACCAACATTGACGAGCAGATTGAAAATACGGCAATGTGCGTCATGCTGCGGGGGGCCTTGCTGCCCTCAATGATCATGAGTAAGGAAATTCAGGAGTATTCCTCGCACGGTTATGTGACTCCGTTTGCCCTGTTCAGGATACAGCGGGATGATACCAAAAAAGAAACCGATATGGAGTATGTTCTGGATTTGGACCGCTCATATTTCAACATAGAGGCGTTGGACGGCAAAGACCTGGTTTTTGCCGACCCCATGAACGCCACCGGCGGGAGTCTGGTGACGGCGGTCAAGTACCTTTTGGACGCGGGGGTAAAGCCAAAGTCGATACGGTTCTTTAACGCCATTGCCGCCTTAAAAGGG
>Ga0268262_10005630_pt1 | contig 12347 bp, 8 predicted proteins | sample TergutNc150P3_FD_190354 | JGI IMG/M metagenome (GOLD analysis project Ga0268262, IMG submission 190354) | Nasutitermes corniger P3 segment gut microbial community from laboratory colony in Florida, USA - Nc150 P3 (SPAdes) (version 2) | ecosystem: Host-associated > Arthropoda: Insects > Digestive... | reverse complement strand
GCGTGCTTGCCCTGAGAAGCGGCAATAACGACGAAGCCGCCGCCTTTTTCCGCGCCGTGCTGGAACTTGATCCGCAAGACCCTATTGCTCTGAATTTTTTTAACAAAAACGCGGACTAACGGGTATGGTCGGGTAAAGCCAACGCCAGCACTTCTTCAAAACGCTCAACCGGGTGAAAACTTATATCTTTTTTCACATAGTCGGGAATATCGTCCAGATCGCGCTCGTTCTGCCGGGGAATGATGATGTGCCGCGCCCTGTTCCGCCGGGCGGCAATGGTTTTTTCCTTGAGGCCGCCTATGGGCAGAACCTTGCCGGTCAGGGAAAGCTCGCCGGTCATTACCAGCCGGTCGGTGACAATCTGCTCCCGCATCAATGAGAGCAGCGCCGTCGCCATGGTTATTCCCGCCGAGGGGCCGTCTTTCGGCGTCGCGCCTTCGGGAATATGCAGATGAATGTGATTACACTCAAACCAATCCTGGACTACATTGTAACGCTCAACGGCCAGCTTGCGGGCAACGGTCATGGCAATAGCGGCGCTTTCTTTCATCGTGTCGCCCATCTTGCCGGTAAGGGTCAGCCCCTCTTTTCCGGGAACCGAAGTCGCCTCAATAACCAGCGTGTCGCCGCCCATGCTGGTCCAGGCAAGCCCCACCGACATACCGGGCCGGTCAGCGGCCTTGATGCCGCCTTCGGGAAACAGCGGTTTGCCCAAATGTTTTTCAATAAGTTTTTTGTCGATGGTAAACTGTATGTTTCTCGCTTCTTTCGGGGCGGCGGCTGTTTCAACAGCGGCTGTTGAAACAGCAGTGTTCCCGGCTTCCTCGGTTTCAACTATCTGCATTGCCAGCTTGCGGTGAATTTTGTCAAGGTTTTTTTCAAAATTCCGCACGCCGGCTTCGCGGGCATAGGCGTTGGCAATATGCAAAAGGCTGTCCTTGGTATACTTTACCTGGTTTTTTTTCAGGCCGTTTTTTTCCAGACTCTTGGGCACTAAATACCGTTTGGCAATTTCCAGTTTTTCCGTATCAATGTAGCCGGGCAGTTGAATAATTTCCATGCGGTCAACCAGCGGCTGGGGAATCGTATCCAGCGTATTCGCGGTGACAATAAAAAAGACATGGGAAATATCAAAGGGAAGGTCCAGGTAATGATCCCGAAACGCCGAATTTTGTTCCGGGTCCAGCACTTCCAGCAGGGCGCTGGCGGGATCGCCCTGATAGCTTGCCCCCATTTTGTCAACCTCATCGATCATGAACACCGGGTCTTTGGTTTTGACGATTTTAAGTCCCTGAATGATCTTGCCCGGCATCGCGCCAATGTATGTGCGGCGGTGGCCCTTTATCTCAGCCTCGTCGCGCATCCCGCCCACTGAAAAGCGGAAAAACTGTTTACCCAGGGCGCGGGCAATGGATCTGCCGACTGAGGTTTTTCCGACGCCGGGCGGCCCCACCAGACAGATAATGGAGCCTTGAGAAACTGAAGTTCCCGCAGGCTTGGCTTCTGAAGGAACCTTGTCTTGTGAAGAAGGATTGCCTTCTAAAGAAGGCTTATCTTCTTTGGAAGCCTTGTCTTCCGAAGAAGGCTGATCTTCTTTAGAAAGCTTGTCTTCTTTAGAGCGCTTGGCTTTTACATGGGACGCGCTTTCCGTTGAACCGCTTCTCAACTTCCGCACGGCAAGGTATTCCACTATCCGGCTTTTAACATCTTTAAGGCCGTAATGGTCCGCTTCCAGAATAGCCCGCGCGTTTTTCATGTTGAAATTTTCAGACTGCGGCTCGCCCCAAGGAAGGCTGACAATCATATCAAGATAATTGCGCGTAACAATATATTCCGCGGAGTTTGGCTCCATCAGGTTAAATTTCTCAAGCTCCTGATCAACTATCTCTTTTATTTCCCCCTCAAATTTAAAAGCGTCAACTTTTTCCTTAAATCGCTGATAATCGGAGCTCTTGGCGTCGGTGGTCATTCCCAGCTCGCCTTTTATCGCCTTGAGTTCTTCTTTGAGAAAATAATCCCGCTGGGATTTTTCAATTTTTTCATTAATTTCTTTTTGAATCTTTTTTTGAATTCGCAACAGTTCCTGTTCTTTTTTGATAAATACCAGCACCTGCTCCATACGTTTGCGTACATTGAGAATCTCAAGAATTTTTTGCTGTTCCGCCCTGTCAATGTTTAGAATACTGGTAATGAAATCGGCGATTTTACCGGGATGATCGATATTGATCATGTTGAGGCGCATCTCTTCGGAAAACAGGGGGTTATTCTCGGAAATTTGCTTCATCTCGGAAATAAGGGCGCGGGTAAGGGCCTTTACTTCGCTGGTATCATCTTCTTCTTCCTTAAGGTACTCTACCGCCGCTACAATGGGGTTGCTGGCATGGAGGGCCTTCTTTATCCGAAAACGCTTAAGCGTTGAGATAAAGATATTCAGCCCGCCGTCGGGAAGATTGATTTTTTTGATGATCTTTGCCACCGTCCCCACTTTGTACAAATCACCGGCGGCAGGCGTTTCGGTTTCAGTTTGCAGCATCACCAGACCAACCAGCGCGTCGCCGCTCACCGCGTCATCAATTACTTTGACATCGACGGGGTTCCCTATCATAATGGGGGTAAAAATCCCCGGAAAAATCGGCCTGCCCATCAGCGCCACTATCGGCAGCCGGGGGGGAAGGATTTCTTCAATAGGTACTATTTGGTCTGACATAGGGCAATGGTTATACTATGACAGAAAAATCGAAAAGAAGCAAGAAGACGCTTACCGCGCGCCCAGCAGTTTGATTCTTGCCAGGATATAGTCCAGCCGTTCACGGTTCAGGACGGCGCGGCGGTATCCGGTACCGGCAAGTTTTTCTGTCTCGTAGTTACCTCTTTTGACAAAACTCCGTCCCTGCCCCCTGGCAAACCAGTACACCAGGGCTATGTCTTCGCCGCTTAACTCTATGGCGTCCAGGCCTTTTTTGCCGATAGCGCAACCGCAGTTAAACAGGCATGGCACCGGCAGCTCATCGCCGTACAGGCTCTGCCGCAGCACATCCTGGCGTTCTTTTCGTTTCAGTTTGCTTAAATCCCGTTTGAGGGCGGAAACTTCGGCTTCTATTTTTCTGCGTTTTTTTTCCGATGAAGCGGGATAATCCCGGCACAGCCGCTCAATTTCAAACTTGATGTAATCAAAGCGGCTCAGGGATTCAAACAGGGGCCGGTGGGTATGCCCGATAATTGATATGCAGTGATTGTCCAGTGAAAAGTCGTAAGCTGTTTCTTCAATACGGAAACGCCGGTAGGGGTTCTGACTGGAAGAAATATTTTTGATGCCGAAAGGCTTTAACACATAACGAATGGCGGCGCCGACGAATTTGTTGTAGCGGGCGTACAGTTTCATTGACTGATGTCCGTGATAAACGTAAACCGGAATCACGCCAGTATCTATTCGCATCACATTGTAGAGGGGGTAACAATAATTTTTCATAAAAAGCAGTTCTTCATCATGGTTGCCGATAAGTTTGTAGAGGCGTTTTTTTCCGGCAAAAAGATTGAACACTTCAAAAAGCCGTTCCCAGCTTTTGGTAATGTCATCCAGGGAATAGCGTTGAAGCTCCTCGATATCGCCGTTCAAAACAAGATACCAGCCTTTCGCAAAGTAATAATGTTCCAGCAGGCTGATAAGCAAATCACCGTTGCGGGCAAGATCGTCATTTTTTCCCGTACCCATGTGCAGATCGCTGATGATAAGCGCCTTCCTGCCGCCTTTTGAAAGGTCAAGCACGGCGTCGGGGCTGAAGTGATGGTTGGTTATGTCTTTAAAAAAGCTTGTTTCTGCCATGTGTTTTCCTATTCTCTTTTTTCGCCTTACGATACGGGTACGCTGTTATAATACAGCTCATCGGGGCAAATATCCTGTCCGTGCAGCCATTCAACGCTTAATCCGGCAGGTTTAGCGGTATTAAATAATGTTATATTTCTTAATTCACTAAATGGCTTAAAATCAAGATAAGGTTTAACATCAAACAAACGCTTTTCATTGTTGCTGAAAGTAACCAGCAAACAATAATCTGAGCACGGTTTTATATCTACAGCCTTTGGACGTAACATCAAAATCACCTCAAACCGTCAATTTTAACAACTTCACCACTTTCACTCCAGGCAACCCAAGCCGCATTTAATTCATCTTCATGAAGCAGCGTCCAGGCTTCTACAAGTTTTCTTTGTTTGGACGGTAATTCACCTTCAATAAGGTTAGCCTTGAAATCATACACACTCTCAAATTCGGCATATTTTGCATGGAAATGCGGTACATGGTGCTTACTGTCCAATTCTTTGTAAATATAAATCAATATTCCATAAAATTGCGATATAAGCGGCATCGAACCTCCTGTGAGCGCTTTCTCTCCACTCGTATTTATAACAAGATTATACATTAAAATAAACATGAAGACAATACAGCGCTTGATTTATTAAAAAACCAATTCCCCGGCGGTAAAGGAACGCGGTTCCCCGCCGCCGGAAGGCGTTATCAGTAATTCACCGCCCGGCCCGATGCCGGTAAGGATGCCGCTGACCATCTTTCCCGAATCGGCGGCGCCTTCGGCAAAACTGATCTGTTCGCCTCTTTTATACAGCCGTGACTCAATGCGGCTTTTCCAGCCGCCAGCTTCGCCGCTGGCGCCTTCGCCGCCGGCTGTTTCAATTTCATTATATAAACGGGCAAGAATTTTTTCCAGCAGTGTAAAGCGTTCTTCGGCTGTAATTTCCCCGCCAGAGGCGGCACCTATAGCGAGGCTTATGCTTGTCGCTTTGCTTCGCAAAAAATCAGGGAACTGTTTTTGCGCCACATTGAGTCCCATGCCGATATGCACAATGCCGCCGTCCGCCTCGGTAAGAATACCGGCCAGCTTTCGCGCCGAACCGGCAATCAGTATATCATTGGGCCATTTAATTAACACCCTGCCGGCAAGAACAGGGGCAAAATCTTCGATGGCAAGACTGAGGGCAAGACCGGCGCGCAGGGTCAGCGCCTGAGGGATGTTTTCGATGCCGGGGAAACGCAGAGCTATCGTAAAAGCGAGATTGTTTCCTTTTTCCATGTCCCAGGAACGCCCTTTAATCCGCCCCCTGCCCGCCTTTTGAAAATCAGCGGCAATGACCGTACCGTGCGGTTCGCCCCGCCCGGCAAGCATACGGGAAAGCTCCATGGTACTGTCAACCGTATCTTCATGGTAAACCGGCGCGTTAAAGGGATTATGAAGGGCAAGCTGCCTCATACTTGCTTATAGCATATTACTTGCAATAATGCTCCCCCTTTGCTACAGTAAGTTCATGCGTTTAGTGTGTCTTGATCTTGAAGGGGTGCTGGTTCCCGAAATATGGATCGCCTTTTCCGAAGCAACCGGAATACCCGAATTACGGCGGACAACCAGGGATGAACCTGATTACGACAAGTTGATGCGATTCCGTCTGGATATACTTGCGCGCAACAACCTGAAACTTGCCGACATTCAGCGGGTTATTTCCGGCATGGATCCATTGCCCGGCGCGCCTGAATTTACCAATGCCCTGCGCGAACGAACCCAACTGGTGATTCTCTCCGACACCTTTGAACAGTTTGCCAAACCGCTCATGGCAAAACTTGGCTGGCCCACTCTTTTCTGCAACAGTCTGGAAACAGGAAAAGACGGCGCTGTTATCGGCTACCGTCTGCGGCAAAAAAACGGCAAGAAGGAAGCGGTAAAGGCGTTCAAATCTCTTAACATGACCGTTTTTGCCGCGGGGGATTCCTTTAACGATTTAGCAATGATCCGCGAGGCCGACGCGGGCTGTCTGTTCCTCGCCCCCGAATCAATCAAAAAAGACTGCCCTGATATTCGCTGCACCGACACTTATGACGAGCTGTTAGCCGAAATTGACCGCTTTCTGAACTCCCCCGCTACTGCTTAACTGTCCACTCAGGCGTATTGCGCTTGTTGTAGGCAAGATCGGTCTTAAATTCGTTGATGGGTATCCACTGAACCAGGAAAGTCACTTCATTATTTATTTCATAGTGGCGTCTGTTGATAGGGCGGTAAGGAGACATATCCCAACTCAATATGGCGTTCCAGTCGCCCAGGTAGTGGGTTGCCGCGATGTGAAAGGTTTTCATTTTAAAGCCGGAGCTTTCCCTGAGTTGATTATCATCAAACCTGAAAGAGTTCGTGAGATCATAAAACAGGTTGTTTTGGGGGCCATCGGGAATCTCAATCGGCGCGTCGTTGAAAAGCGGCGTATTCCTGAGATACCGGTAAACGGAAGAATTTTCTGAACTTGCTGACATAGACAAATCAATAAATTTATTAATTCCCAGCGTATAGCCAAGGGAAAAGGTAAAGTTAGAATTGGTATAACGCTGAAGATCAAGAAACAACCGGGAACTGGTATTCACGGTAAATTGCATCCGGTTTCTCCAGAGTTCTTTCACGCTTATATTTTTTGTATAAGTCAGGGTAAAATCTCTGGGTTGGAGCGTTTCTTCACCGGCTTTCTGTTCCCAACCGCCGGTATTGCCAGCGACCGGATCCGGCGGAATATACTTATAACCTCTCATGCGGGAAGCGGCATAAGCCGCGGTAAGCCCCGCTTTTGACAAATTCAACGATGAAGTAAGCGATATAAACTCTTTCTTTTCGGTATCCAAAACCGCGCTCTGGGTAAAACTGCCATAAGTTCCAAAGATAAGCCGTTCGGTAGCATATAACGGTTCCACTTTTCGTTTTTCTTCATCGCGGGGAAACAAAATCCGCTGATTGGCGTCGGTTTCGGTAACCCATACTCTTAAACCTGTCCGCCATGTAAGTTCAGAATCCTTGGGGGGGAGAGCGGCGGCAAGCGAAAAGCTTTGGGTCTTGTCCATTACCAGCGCCAATACATTGGTCGAAAATTGGTGATTGTCAATTTTTTCTTTGGTCCATTCGCCATAGTCCAAATCCCATTGGGGATTCTCCCCCGTGCTGCTTTCGTCAAATTTTGATCGTACCGCAAGCCCTTTCAGATCATATTGCAGATTGGATGATCCAAATATGGAATTCTGATACAAGGGACGCAGGGTTGATGAAATACCATAAGAGGTTGAAAAAAACGATTGTCGGTATTCTTTCTTCTTTGCGTCGTCTACTTTTTGGGGATCGGGAACGCCTGATGTAAGATATTCCTCAGCTTCTTCGTTCAGATAGCCGTATTGCCGCCATGTTCCGTTTCCCATATAGGAAAAACTGTTGGAAAAAAAGTTTTCAGAATGATTCACATTAACCGTTGTACTGGCGTCGCCGCCAAAGCTATTTAAAATGGAACTCATATCCCCCCAATTAATTTCATCGTACCGCTTCCATTTATTAGAGTTAAATTTAAGCGTTGAGGCGCCTGAAGGGGCAAACCGATAATCCAGGCTCGTTTTTACGTCTCCGGTCCTGGGAAGATCAAAACGCTGGCTTAATTCCGGGGGAACAAGTTTGTCGAACTGATCTTTCTTTTGCGCATCTTCTTTTCCTTTACTTTCAAAAGGCGAACGGGGAACGCCTATATCTTTCAGCGGATCAGACAGTTCGGTTGTATCAGTTTTGTCATCGGCCTGGCTGGCGGCGCCTGTCCCAAAACTTAAAGGCGTACCCGTTATGGTGACGCTTGTTGAATACAGAGTGGCGGTATCGGGAGCGTAAAAGAAACTGTTGGGTGAATAGTACCTGAGGTCGTTGGGATTAATATTATTTGTCTTTATTAAGTCAACAACTTTGAACGATACGGTGCTGGAAATACTGGCAATGGAGATACTGTTAATGTACGGCGACATTTTGGGAAATTTGGGGGTTATCTGGCCTGTAAATTGCCAGGTATAGCTTCCTAACTGGCTTTGCGTACTTTCATCTTCCTCTATAAGCGCGCCTTTCTGCAGCATATTAACCCAGTCCATGTCTTCCGCGCGTCTTAAAAAATCGTTGTCCACCATAGGATCGGAATAATAGGGAACGGACCATGAAAAACCGCCGTATTTTCCGCTTACCGAACTGTTGGTTTTAAGCCGGTAACGAAAAGGAACTTCCCTTGAAAACAAATTAGAATAGTTTTTGTCGGTAGTGCCGTTATAATCGGGAAAATACGGGGTATAATCCCCGTAAAGCGGATAAACAGTCCGTGTCAGGCCGACACCCATGCTGAGGTTAAGCGCGCCCAATACCCCCTTGGACGGCATATCAAGGTCTGTGCCGATATAGGTGCCCAGGTTGGTATAGTAGTCAACCATTGTTTTCAGGCTTGTCGCGTTCGGATCTACCTTCTTCTTCCCCGTACTGCGCAGGAATATACCTTCCCGTTTTTTTTCCATATCGCCTGAGTTGCCTAAAATCTTTGTAAGAGAGCTCTGTGAACTGGGGTCTACCTTGGGCCTGCCCAAAATGTACGTTGTTGTCTGAACATAAGTCCCCTCTCTGGTACGGTATCCGATAACCGGATGGAATATCAGCTCATCCGCCGGATAAAAGAAGAAGGGAATATACATCATCGGCACCTCGCCTACTTTCAGCACCGCGTTAAAAACCGCGAAATCCGAACCCGGCAGCAGCCATACCCGTGAAGCATTCAACGACCACAACGCTTCTTCGTTCTCCGCGCTGCTGATAATAGCTTTGTTCAGGACGACCACTTCCTCTTCATCGCGCGAAATGACCGTTCCGGCAAATTTATAGGTGGTCTTGTCGCTCTGCAGCGAGCGCTCCGATATGCCGCCCAGAAAAACGCTTGACCAGTTATCAAGATCAACCGTGATGGAGTCCCCGCGGAAAATTTCAACTTTCTCTCCTTCTTCTTTTACATACTCAACGCCCCCGGTAGCGGTAATAATATTTCTGCTGCGGTTAAAAAGAATGTTCCATGCCTTTATCCGGTGAACCGCGTCGCCGTCTTTAAGGCTTATTATTACCTCCCCGCTCAGGCGGGCATAATCCTCGTCTATCGCTTCAATTTTGAAGTATTCTGTGGAACGGGCAGACTCTATCGTGATGATTTTTCGTTTGTCTTCGCCAGCCGCCGCGTCCTGCGGCGTTTCCTCGGATATTTTAAAATAATCCCTCAGCCGCCGCGCAAGATCGGCGCTGGTTCCCCCTTCGGACAATTTCAGGCTGCGGCACCAGGCGGCAAGTTCCGAAAGGGTTGAGGTTCTTATGTCCAAATCAATGCGATTCTGTTCCGGTGTTAATACGCGAACCTGAGCTTCAGGCGGTTTTTCTTCGGCCGCTTCCTGGGCATACAGATTCACCGTCAATACGATAAAAAGAATGAAAAGCGCCAGCAGAATTGACGCCCGTATTGATAAGCCCCGGACTCCGCCATTGATTTTCATCCGGAGTTACGCCGCCTTTGAGCGACCCCGGAAGAAGATTTGTCGCACTTGCGCGTGTTCTTGCGCGCGCGCTTTTGGGCGCGTTCCAGCATTTCCCTGATATACGTTCCTGTATAGGAAGCGGTATTGGCGGCAATTTCTTCCGGCGTACCGGTCGCCACGACCTGCCCGCCCTTGTCGCCGCCTTCCGGCCCCAAATCAATAATATAATCCGCCTGCAGCAGCACATCAAGGTTATGTTCTATCATTATGACCGTGTTTCCCTGATCCACCAGCCGCTGAATCACATCCATAAGCTGTTTCACATCGGCAAAGTGCAGGCCGGTTGTCGGTTCGTCCAGAATATACAAAGTGCTGCCGGTAGAGCGTTTTGAAAGCTCCAGCGCCAGCTTTACCCGCTGCGCCTCGCCGCCGGAAAGAGTCAGCGCCGACTGGCCAAGTTTCACATAACCGAGGCCAACCGAGAGCAGCGTCTGCATTTTGCGGGCAATCTGGGGGATAGGGGCAAAAAACGCCGCCGCTTCCTCAATGGTCATGTCCAGCACTTCGGCAATGTTTTTGCCCTTGTAGCGAATCTCAAGGGTCTCGCGGTTGAAACGCTGTCCCTGACACACGTCGCAGGTAATATACACATCGGGCAGAAAGTTCATCTCAATCTTGATGGTTCCATCGCCTTCGCAGTTTTCACAGCGCCCTCCCCGCACGTTAAATGAAAAGCGTCCCGGCTTGTAGCCCCGCATTTTTGCTTCGGGCAGGCCGGCAAAGAGGTCCCTGATCGCGGTAAAGCCCCCGACGTATGTAATGGGGTTTGAACGGGGCGTTCTGCCGATGGGACTTTGATCAATATCAATCACCTTGTCGATAAATTCCGCGCCTTCAAGTTTTTTATGGGCCCCTTCAATATGGTTTGAACCGTACACCTGATTTGCCAGCGCCGGATACAGCACATCGGAAAGCAGCGTGGACTTGCCCGAACCGGAAACTCCGGTAATGCAGGTAAATATTCCCAAAGGAAATTCCACGTTGATATTTTTCAGATTATGCTCGCTGACCCCTTTAAGTTTGATACAATTACCGCCGCCCTGCCGCCGTTCCTCGGGAATGTTAATGGTCAGGTCTCCCGCCAGATACTGCCCGGTCAGGCTTTCCTTAACCTGCATCACTTCCTGGGGACTGCCCTGGGCGACAACCCGGCCGCCGTGCACCCCCGCGCCGGGCCCCAGATCAACAATATGATCCGCCGTGCGCAGGGTTTGCTCGTCATGTTCCACCACGATGAGGGTGTTGCCCAGGTCGCGCAGATGGAGCAGGGTATCAATAAGCCGCTGGTTGTCCCGCTGGTGCAGGCCGATGGACGGCTCATCAAGAATGTACAACACCCCGACAAGGCTTGATCCAATTTGCGTCGCTAATCTTATCCGCTGTGCCTCACCGCCGGAAAGAGTCGCCGCCTTCCGCTCAAGGCTGAGGTAATCAAGACCCACATTCTGCATGAAGCCCAGCCGGGCGCTGATCTCCTTTAATATCTGATAGGCGATTTTTTTTTCATTGCTGTTGAATTTAACCGATTTAAAGAAATTCAGGGAATCCGTTACTGAAAGGCAGGAAAGCTCCCAAATATTTTTTCCGGCGACGGTTACGGCTAGCACTTCCGGCTTGAGCCGCTTGCCGCCGCAGTCTTCGCAGGGTTTCTGGCTCATAAACTTTTCAAGCCATTCCTTGATGCCCGGCGACTGGGTTTCCAGATAGCGGCGCTTCAGGTCTTCCAGCACGCCGGGAAATTTTGACTGATACTCAAAATGCCCCGTTCCCTCGCGGTTATCGTAACGGATTTTTATCTCATCCTTGCTGCCCCAGAGAATCGCGTCCAGTATTTTTTTGGGAAGTTTTGACAAAGGCGTATCCAGATTGAATTTATAATGCTTGGCAAGACTTTCAAAACGGCTGCGGTGCCAGGCGCTGTCGGGATTATAGGGAACGATTCCGCCTTCGTTAAAGGAAAGGGAAGCGTCGGGAATTACCAAATCGGGATCAAATTCCAGCTTTGCCCCCAGTCCGGTGCAACTGGGGCAGGCCCCAAAGGGGTTATTAAACGAAAAAAGGCGCGGCTGCAATTCAGGAATGGAAACGCCGCAGTCCGGGCAAGAGTTCTTTTGCGAAAAAAAATGCTCGGTGTTTTTGCCCTCATCGCTTGCCAGAACCAGCAAAAGCCCGTCGGCGGTTTGCAGGGCGGTTTCTGTCGATTCCGCCAGCCGCGACCGGATATCCTGTTCGATTACAATACGGTCAACCACAATTTCAATGGTGTGTTTTTTTTGCTTGTCCAGTTTGATGCTTTCGTCAAGGTTTACCGGAACGCCGTCAATTCTGGCACGCGCAAAACCCGCCTTGCGGGCATCCTCGATAATTTTTTGATGTTCGCCCTTTTTGCCGCGGATTACCGGGGCGAGCAGTTGTATCTTCGTCCCTTTTTTGAACTGCAAGATCGTATCAATAATGGAATCCACCGGCTGTTCGCGGATCTCCCTGCCGCAGACCGGGCAGTGGGGAACGCCGATACGGGCAAAGAGCAGACGGTAATAGTCGTAAATCTCGGTAACGGTTCCCACGGTGGAACGAGGGTTGCGGTGGGTGGTTTTTTGTTCAATGGAAATTGCCGGGGAAAGCCCTTCAATGTAATCAAGGTCCGGCTTGTCCATGCGGCCCAAAAACTGCCGCGCGTAGGCGGACAGGCTTTCCACATAACGGCGCTGCCCCTCGGCAAAGATCGTATCAAAGGCCAGAGAACTTTTCCCGGAACCTGAAAGCCCTGAAATGACAATAAGTTTGTCCCGGGGCAGTTCCAGATCTATATTTTTGAGATTGTGCTCCCGCGCGCCCTTGATGATAAGTTTATCCATGATATGATGCCAGAATAGCGGTTTTTGAATTAATTTTCAAGAATCGTTATTTCGACGCGGCGGTTCTTGCGCTTGCCTTCTTCGGT
>Ga0268262_10005629_pt1 | contig 12352 bp, 9 predicted proteins | sample TergutNc150P3_FD_190354 | JGI IMG/M metagenome (GOLD analysis project Ga0268262, IMG submission 190354) | Nasutitermes corniger P3 segment gut microbial community from laboratory colony in Florida, USA - Nc150 P3 (SPAdes) (version 2) | ecosystem: Host-associated > Arthropoda: Insects > Digestive... | reverse complement strand
GGGGGGGGGATATACTGAACATTTGTTCAATAGTCTTATATGCAAACACGCAAGCCTGCGGTGCAGACCCTGCTATATTGCCAAATGCTATTTTATTGCCCAAAAGCATAATCAAGGTTAATATAGATTATTTTTAAGAAAAAAGCAAGGTTTTTGCGAAAAAATGCACAAAAATCATCGTATCCAACAAAAAGAAATCTTTTCTTTCTGTTCTATAATGTCAAATTCGTGATGATCCGATGTAACTAGCATCCCTTTTAATAAATATGCAGTAGATAAAGCAATGGAATCAGCTAATGATATTCTGTATTTTGCTTTCAATTTTCCTGCTTCAAAAAATACCGAGTTTGAAATTGGAGAAATTATTTTTATTGGATTCCTTTTTATTTCAGAAAGAACACTTTTCGCAAGGGATTCTCCACATCTTTTTACAACATCATAATAAACTTCCAATAAATTTACCTTGTGCATAACAATTTTTACGTCATTGTACTTTTTTTGAGATATAAATATATTCTCCACCTTTTCAGTACCCTCTTCGTTTTTAAGTGATGCTATAATTGCGCAGGCATCTAATACGTATATTTTGGACATTATTCCAATTCCTTGTCCATTTGTTTTTGTTTGCAGAATTCTTTTGTTGAAAGAGTGCTATTTTCAAGCATACCGAATAATTTGCTAAAACGCTTACGCTTTTCCTTTATAGGCACAAGTTTAATTATTCCCTTTTGCTCAAAAACTCTGACCTGACGAGCCTGAATTTTATTCCAAAGCAACACAGGTAGAGTTTTTGTGTTTAAAATGATGTTTTCCATAAAACTCCCAAAAGATTCTTGTTAAGATAGAAAATTAAAAATTATCTCTTCCTAACCTTCTTCACAACTTTCTTCTTTGCCTTAACAGATTTCACCGCTTTTTTCTCAACTAGCGGCGGCATCGCTTTCACCGCAGATTTAGCCGCTGCAATGCGAGCCACAGGCACCCTGAATGGCGAACAACTTACGTAACTCAAACCCAAGCCATTGCAGAATTCTATGGAAGCAGGGTCGCCGCCGTGTTCTCCGCAAATTCCCAGCTTTATGTCTGGGCGGGTTTTGCGACCGCCTTGGACGGCTATTTCCATCAGCTTGCCAACGCCTATTTGGTCTAGGGTGGCAAAAGGATTGCTTTTCACTATGCCTGCTTCTTTTTCATAGAATGGCAAGAAATGCCCAGCATCGTCTCGGCTCATGCCTAGCGTGGTTTGGGTTAAATCGTTTGTTCCAAAAGAGAAGAACTGAGCGTGTTTGGCTATTTGCTCTGCCATTATTGCAGCTCTTGGAATTTCAATCATTGTTCCAACTTTGTATTCAAGTGTGCGTTTGGCGGCGGCAAATTCCTCTTTGGCTACCCTATTCACAATTTCAAGCTGCAATTCAAGCTCACGCTCAAAACCTACCAGAGGAATCATAATTTCCGGTTTTGGAGATTTTTTGTTTTTTGCTGCAACAGCGAGTGCGGCACGGAATAAAGCGCGGCTTTGCATTTCTGAAATTTCGGGATACACAATACCCAAGCGGCAACCTCTGTGCCCAAGCATTGGGTTGGATTCGTGAAGCGAATGAACAGTTTGCGAAACTCTTTCAAAAGGCACATTCAGTTTGCGCGAAAGTTCATCTATCTGGTCTTTGTTCTGTGGCAAAAATTCGTGCAAAGGCGGATCTAAGTAACGCACGGTAACAGGGCGATCGCCCATTGCATTGAACAAGCCCTCAAAATCTTCTTGCTGAATTGGCAAGAGTTTTTCCAATGCTTGTTTAAAATGCATTATTGGAATGTGATATTCATTTTCCAACAAAACCGCATCGCCTGGTCTCTGTGCTAGTTTGGATTTGTATTCCGCATATTCCGCCGCAAAAATTATCATTTCGCGTACATAGTCAATGCGGTCGCCTTTGAAGAACATGTGTTCTGTGCGGCAAAGACCAATGCCTTCTGCTCCGAATGCCACCGCGTTTATAGCCTGCTCTGGTTGGTCTGCATTTGTGCGAATGCCAAGTTTGCGATATTTGTCTGCTAGTTTCATAACAAAATCGTATTCTGTGAACAATTCGGAATCTTTTGGAGCCATTGTTTTGTCTATCAGCACTTGAATCAACTCAGATGGAGCGGTATCTATTTTGCCTATCAAAACCTCGCCTGTGGAGCCATTTATTGAAATGAATTCTCCCTCTTTAATGGATTTATCACCGCAGGTTAAAACTCCGGTGTTGTAGTTGATTTCTATTTCAGAAGCACCAACAACGCAAACTTTTCCCATTTGCCTTGCAACCACAGCCGCGTGGCTAGACACACCGCCTTTTGCGGTTACTATGCCTTTTGCGGCAAGCATACCGCGCAAATCTTCGGGGCTGGTTTCCACACGTGCCAAAACCACAGGTCCGTGAGTTGCCCAGCGTTCCGCTTTTTCTGCGGTAAATGCAAGAGTTCCGGTAGCAGCACCGGGACCCGCTGGCAAGCCTTTTGTTAGCAGAAGGTTTGCGTTAATGGCTTTTTGATATGACTCTTTATGAAACACAGGCGCAAGCAACTGTTCAATGGCTTCTGGGTCTGCGCTTTCTATTGCGTGTTCGGGTGTCATCAGTTTTTGGTTCACCATATCGCGGGCAATTTTCACATAAGCCCTTGCGGTGCGCTTGCCATTGCGTGTTTGAAGCATATAAAGTTTGCTGTTTTCTATGGTAAATTCAAAATCTTGCACATCGCCAAATTCTTTTTCGAGATGTTTGCGAACCTCGCAGAGTTCTTTGTAGCAATTCTCCAAATGCGGAGTGGTTGCCATTGCAGAAATTTTAAGAGGCGTGCGAATTCCAGCCACAACATCTTCGCCTTGGGCATTCACCAAAAATTCTCCGTAGAATTCGTTTTCGCCTGTTGCAGGGTTGCGGGTAAAGGCTACTCCTGTGCCGGAGCTATCGCCCATATTGCCAAATACCATAGACTGAACATTAACTGCGGTTCCCCACTCTTCGGGAATTTTGTATTTGCGGCGATAGAGAATTGCTCGCTCGTTCATCCAGCTTGCAAACACGGCTCCTATTGCTCCCTCCAATTGCTTGTAAGGGTCGCTTGGAAAAGGTTTTCCTGTTTTTTCCAAAACCAGTTTTTTGAATTTTTCAATTATAGATTTCAAATCCTCTTCGGGAAGCTGGTTATCGTGCTTTACGCCTCTTTTGTTGCGAGCTTCCTCGATTATCACCTCAAAGGGGTCGTGTTGATTTTCGCTTGCTCGTTCAATTTGCAAAACAACGCCGGAATACATTTGAATAAAGCGGCGATAAGAATCGTAGGCAAATCTGCCGTTGTTGCTTTTTGCCTTTAGCACTTCCACGGTTGTGTCGTTCAAACCGAGGTTCAAAATTGTATCCATCATTCCGGGCATGGATTCCCTAGCTCCAGAACGTACAGCCACGAGCAATGGATTCTTGTGACCGCCAAATTGCTTTCCTGTTTGCTTTTCTATTGCAGCTACGGCTTTTTTAACTTCTTCGTTCAACCCTGCTGGCATTTTGCGCTTATTTGCGTAATATGCAGTGCAAACTTCCGTTGTTATTGTGAAACCAGGGGGCACATTAAACCCCCTTTTAGCCATTTCCGCAAGGCCAGCCCCTTTGCCGCCAAGTAAATTGCGCTGCCCCCCATTGCCCTCTGTTATGCCTTTTCCGAAAAGATAAACTCTTTTTGCCATAATATTAACTCCTTGTGAGAGGAGAATATAGTAAAGTCAATTAACCTTTTACTATATTACCCTCAATTTATTTCTTGGGAGTTTTTATGTCTAAAAAAATGATTGCCGTTGATGGTAACGAGGCAACAGCAAGTGTAGCTCACAAAGTCTGCGAAGTTGTTGCAATTTATCCAATAACCCCATCCACTCCTATGGCAGAACATTGCGATGCTTGGAGTGCCCAAGGGCATAAGAACATTTGGGGGCAAGTACCAAGAGTTGTAGAACTGCAATCCGAAGGCGGAGCCGCTGGCGCGGTTCACGGTTCCTTGCAAGCCGGTGCCCTAACCACAACATTCACGGCATCCCAAGGCTTGCTGCTTATGATTCCCAATATGTTCAAAATAGCGGGCGAACTCACTTCCACGGTATTCCACGTAAGTGCCCGCGCCCTTGCTATGCAAGGTCTCTCCATTTTTGGCGACCACTCAGATGTAATGGCTTGCAGGCAAACCGGCTTTGCCATGCTCGCCAGCTCTAGCGTTCAAGAAGCCCACGACCTTGCACTGGTGGCTCACGCTGCAACATTGAAGGCTCGCGTTCCCTTTATGCACTTCTTTGACGGCTTCCGCACCTCCCACGAAATAATGAAAATAGAGGAATTGTCCATAGAAACCATTAAAGAATTAATAGACGATGAACTTGTAGCCGCCCACCGCGCAAGAGCGCTCACCCCAGATGCTCCCGTTCTGCGTGGCACAGCTCAAAACGCAGATGTTTACTTTCAGGGGCGCGAAACTGTAAATCCATATTATGCCGCAGTGCCCGGCATTGTTCAAGAATATATGGACAAACTCGGCAAATCAACAGGCCGCCAATACAAACTAGTGGAATACACCGGAGCCGCGAATGCAGAAACCGTTGTGGTTGTAATGGGTTCCGCTGCCGCCACCGTGCGCGAAACGGTTGAGCTTTTGGCGAGCAAAGGGCAAAAAGTTGGAATGATAAACGTTCATCTCTATAGACCGTTCCCCACAAAAGAATTTATGGCAGCTCTTCCTAAGTCCTTTAAAAATATAGCTGTTCTGGATAGGTGCAAAGAGCCTGGTTCTCTTGGGGAACCCTTGTTTCAAGATGTTTTAACCACTATTGCCGAAGCGGTTATGGAAGGGAAATTCCAAACTCCTCCAAAAGTTTTGGGAGGTCGCTATGGCTTGGCATCAAAGGATTTCACTCCGGCTTGCGTAAAGGCGGTTATAGATAATGCAACAAGCATAGATTCCATAAAACATTTTACCGTTGGCATAAAAGACGATGTTAGCAACACAAGTTTGGAAATAGACGAAAACTTCCGTTTGGAGAAAAAATTGTTCCAAACCATGTTCTATGGTCTTGGAGCGGATGGCACGGTTGGAGCGAACAAAAATTCCATAAAGATAATAGGCGAATACACAGAGAACTACACTCAGGGATATTTTGTTTACGATTCCAAAAAGAGCGGCAGCGGCACAACCAGCCACTTGCGCTTTGGCAGCGAACCCATTCACGCACCCTATTTAATTGAGCCAAACCAAGCAGATTTCATAGCCTGCCACCACACCCCGCACCTTTACCAAGTAAATATGCTCCGTTATGCAAAACCCGGTGCAGTGTTTTTGATTAACACGCAGCAAGGTGCAGACTCGGCTTGGGACACCTTCCCAAAAGAAGTTCAAAAGCAGATAATAGACAAAAAACTCAAAGTTTATGTTATAGACGGCTACAAGGTCGCCCACGACACAGGAATGGGCAGGCGTATAAATACCATTATGCAAACCTGTTTCTTTGCAATTTCCGGCATTTTGCCAAAAGAAGAGGCAATTAACCATATCAAAGACTCCATTAAAAAGAGCTATATGAAAAAAGGCGAAGAGGTTGTTAAAAAGAATTGGGAAGCCGTTGACCACACGCTCGCTCATTTAAGCGAGGTAAAAATCCCCGGCAGCGTTAGCGCAACAAGTGGTTTCCGCCCTGCTTTGATAGGCACAAAAGACAAATTCCTAAACTCCGTAACTGCAAAGATTATTGAAGGTTACGGCGATGAGCTTCCAGTTTCTGCAATTCCTGCAGACGGCACATATCCAACCGCCACATCCAAATACGAAAAGCGAGACTTGGCTTTGGAAATACCAATTTGGAGCACCGACTCTTGCATTCAGTGCGGAAAATGCGCAATGGTTTGCCCACACGCCGCTATTCGCACCAAAGCCTACGATGCCGCCGCTTTGGGAAATGCCCCAGAAGGATTTAAAACTATGGAAGGCAAAGGCTTTAAGCTAGACGGCAATATTAAATATACCGTTCAGGTTAGCCCTTATGACTGTACAGGTTGCGGAGTTTGCACAGAAGCCTGCTCCGGTCTTAAAGGTACAAAGGCTTTGAATATGCTCCCTCAGGCAGATATTGCCGAAAAAGAGGGAAAGGCTTGGGATTTCTTTGTGGACTTGCCCGAAGCAGACCGCACAAAAATTGACCCGAAACTAGTTAAAAATGCGATGCTCCTCGAACCTCTTTTTGAGTTCAGCGGTGCCTGCACAGGTTGCGGCGAAACACCTTATGTCCGTTTGGCATCTCAGTTGTTTGGCGATAGAATGGTGATAACAAATGCAACAGGCTGTTCTTCCATTTACGGCGGAAATTTGCCAACTACCCCTTGGGCAAAAAACAAAGCAGGCAAAGGTCCGGCTTGGACTAACTCCCTATTTGAAGACAACGCGGAATTTGGACTTGGGCTTCGCATTGCGATAACCCACCACGCAAAACACGCAGAAGACCTTTTAGATTCTGTGACCGAAGTTCCAGCAGATTTGGCAAAGACTCTCAAAGAGCAAAGCCAAATAGATGAAGCTGGCATTGCCGCTCAAAGAGCGAATGTCGAAAAATTAAAGGGCATTTTGAAAAATGTAAACAGCCCCACAGCAAAAAAACTCCTAGCCTTAGCCGATTACCTTGTGCATAAGAGTGTGTGGATTATGGGTGGAGACGGCTGGGCTTATGATATTGGCTATGGCGGTTTAGACCACGTTCTTGCCAGCGGCGAGAATGTGAATATTTTGGTTTTGGACACAGAGGTGTATTCCAACACAGGCGGTCAGGCGAGCAAAAGCACCAATTTGGCAGCAGTTGCGCAGTTTGCCGCCAGCGGCAAACGCGCTCCCAAAAAAGACCTGGGCTTGATTGCAATGAGCTACAAGAACGTATATGTTGGCAAGGTTGCTATGGGTGCAAACGATGTGCACACAATCAAGGTGTTCCGCGAGGCAGAAGCCCACAACGGACCTTCGCTGATACTCGCCTACTCCCCTTGCATTTCGCACGGCATAAAGGATATGCGTTATATGCTCCACCAGCAAAAAATGGCAGTGGATAGCGGCTATTGGCCCCTGCTCCGCTACATTCCAGCAAACATAGACGAGGGCAAAAACCCCTTTGTTCTGGATTCCAAAGCCCCAAGCCTTCCGGTTAAAGATTATATCTACACCGAGAATCGCTACAAAATGCTAACCGCTTCCAACCCAGAAGCCGCAGAGGACCTTGCAAACAAACTGCAAGCATTTGTGGATGCAAGGTGGAAGCAGTATGAGGATTTGGCGAAGGTTTAATACCTAAGAATCAAAGAACCGTAGGTGGGGTTTGGGCTAATCAATAGACTGGTCGCAATGGCAAACCCAGGTGGCGTATTGCTTGAATGGCGACGGTCTATAGCCAGTCAATTCGAAATGATTTTTCTCGGCACTGCGTAGTTGTTCTTCTGGTGTCTTGTGTTGGGCGAAAGCTGTTTTTATTTGAGTAATCGGTGCTTCCCCTATGAAATTCTTTGCCTTGTCTACGACAAAGTATATGCCAAGCACAATAAGTAGGGTTTTTAGTAGTTTCATTGGTATTTTTTTCTCCTTACAAGTCTCTAATAATTAACAACAAGAACAATACAGCCGCCACAACAAGATGGATAATAAGCCACTTCATAGATATTGCAGTATCTGCATTTTGTTGCCATTTGTTATTTCCTTTGGACTTTATGCCAAATTAATTGTTTACTAATGGCTAATATAAACATTTTTTTCATAAAAAGATAAAAAATCTTAGAAATCAGCAAAAATAGCTGATTTTAACAATAAATCCCCTTAAAAAGAGGATTTATCCCCATATTTCTCTAATTTCCGCTTCAACTCCGCAAGTTCAGCAGCCTGGCTAGCAAGCTCGGCATCTTTTTTGGCTATAGCTTTGTTCTTGTCTTCTATCTCCCTATATAACCCACCAAAAGTATCATCCACATATTGCCGATAGTAACGCTCATCTTCAAGCTCCTTGCGAGCCTTTGGATCGGTGCTTATGTAGTGAAGAATATCTGTTATCTCTTTCACTCCCTCATCGCTTATAGGATAATCGTAAGTCTTGTCAGCTTCGGTTTTATCTATGAAATTCGTCTGCTCAAACACGGAAAGCAATCTGTCTAAAGGAGTTTTAAGTCTGGGCTGAATGCGTGGAACCTGAACTATATAGCAATCGTGTGTTAAACGTTCAGCAAAGTCGCTCACAGTTTCTATCTCCTTTTCCTCGACTAAATCGTAATAGCCGCGAGATATGCGCAGGCAGGCGGTCTCTATTCCTGGCAGAGAAAAACCTAGAACATAAATGGAGATTATGGGAATGGTATCGGACATATACTCGTGCCCCAGATACCTGCGGAAGCGGCTCACATCGGTGATTATTTTGTCTGACTTCTGCATTTCTATCGCTACTTTCTGCTTTTGTCCGGCTTCGGTTTCTATTTCAACTGTGAAATCCATTCTTAGCAGTTTGAGTTCTTGGTCTTTTGGGTCTATGTATGTGCGCTCCGGCGAGCGAATGGATATTGAAAGTATCGGTTTGCCTAGCAGGGTGCCTATGAAAAACTTGGCTGCCCGCTGGTTTTCCAGCAGGTGTTTGAATACGGTATCGTAAATGGGATTGGCTATGAGCATTTTGGATTAAGGTAGAAAAATTAATTAGCTAGTTTTTCTCAGGATCCACTTACTCAGTTTTTCAAGCACCGAACGCTAAACAAGTAGCTCCACATGGCGAAGTTCCCATCCATCTTCCCTTCACTGTCCACGCACCAACGGTAGTTTTCTTCTTTGGTAAAGGTACTCCACCAGCAGCAGCCAGCACCAGCATTTTTGAAAGCACCAGCGATATAACCGCCGACTGGCAGAGCGGAAAAACCAAATTCGTCCGTGACACATTCATCGTGTTCTGTAACTATAACTTTGCCACGACCAGTTGTGTCTTTTGTTGTGTATTTGCACTCTTTTTTCTTCTCAGCTTCCTTCCATATTCCTTTCGCTATGAGCTTCTTTCCAGCAATGCCAGTGCCACCTGCAAATTCCAAAAGAGCCTCCCACTCATCCTTGCTTGGCAAATGCCAACCCTCAGGGCAAATTTTCTCTGCTTCTTTCCAAGTGTATAAAGCTCCGTATTTTTCGCAGTTTTCAGGTTTTTTGTCGTAGCATACGCCGATTTCGTCATTTTTCCCTGCATAGTTCAGGTTTTCTGCCATCCAGATTTGCCTGCCTATGGTTGTGTATTTATATTTTCTGCCGTCTCTGGGGTCGGTGAAAGAGCCTTTCTGCTGTGCGAAAACCGCTGTGCATATTAACAACGCCATTATTGCCGTTTTGTTCATTTTCAATTCCTTTCTCCGTTAAAGCAACATTCTGATATAAATATACACATTTTAGCTACCAATACAGCTTTAGTCCTGCACGCAACGAACACTAAACAAGTAGTCCTTACTTTCATCGCGCCAAGATAAGTAGTCGACGTTGTTGTATATGCGACTACGGTAGGCGTAGCCGCTATTGTACTCGGAGGCACTCCACCAGCAGCCATCGTAGCCGACAATGCTGAAACTGAAAAGGCCACTTCCACCGCCGTTGCCGTAGCCACCCGGAAGGGCGGAAAAATCGAAGTCGTCCGTGCCATTGCCATTTTTCGTCCAGCCACTTTTCGCCCAGCCGCTTTTTGCTTTAAGCATCTTACCAGCAATTTCTTCGCCACCTACGAAATCTACAAGTGTTTGCCATTCATCTCGGCTAGGCAAATGCCACCCAGGAGGGCTAACCGTCATAGCTGTTTCCCAGTTATATAACCTTCCGTATTTTTCACCATTGCTCTCATTATTTTTATAAAACCTGCTGCTAGGTGCATCATAATTCAAATTCTCCGCCATCCAAATTTGTTCACCTATTTTTACAGTCTTATACACTCTGCCATCTCTTGGGTCAGTGAAAGTGCCGTAATTCGCATTGCTTGGGGGTTCAGGTTTTATTGCTTTTGATGGTACAGGTTTTGCTGGTTTTGGGGGCGGCGGAGCTGGCTTTGGGAGAGGTGGATTTTCCTCGCCAAACAACACAGCTGCCAACAAATCAATTGTGTCTCTGCACAAAGCAATCTCATACCCTTCTTCTTCTTTCAGTTTCTCCGCAAGTTTCTGCTTGCAATTAGCACGTTCCTCTTTATCCACATTTCTCAATATTTCCGTAAATTTATGTTCCAAGCATTTTATCAGCGCATTTTTTTGTGGCTTTGGTACATCACGTGCTAAATCTGAAAGAAAAGCGGAAACCACTTTTGGCTCAGAGAGAATGGATTCGCCGCTTTTAGCTACGGCAAATTTTAAAGCGTTTAGTAGGTCGGTGTTCATGCCTTAGTATGTTTTCTATTTGGGCTGTGAGGACAGCCAGAACCATTGCTCGTTGAGCCGCAATAAACACATTTATTCTCACCAGGAATATGCACGTGCTTTCTATCTGGACTGTGAGGGCAGCCGGAACCGTAGCTTGATGAATTGCAGTATCTGCATTTTGTTGCCATTTGTTATCTCCTTTGGACTCTATGCCAAATTAATTGTTTGGTGATAATATAAACACTTTTTTGAAAAATAATTCATTTTACTACCCTCGCCCTTCCCCACATGCACTCGTGGTGTATATGCTTAACTACCCACCAAACGGCGTAAGCAATAAATTTAATATCCTTACTCTTTTCGCAATCAAATTTTTCTATGGCTTTAATTAAACCCTTTCTCCCAGCTTCCACAAGAACAGACATTTTGATTCCTTTGCATTTATATAGCGTTGCCATTCTCAAAACCAAACCCATATTTGCGTCCACCAGTTTTTTGTGCGCTGCTGGGTCATTTTTATTTTTCAACAAATGACGTTCCTCTTCTCTTGTCAAGGGAGGAATGTCTTTATATTTTGCTTCCATTTTGCTCTCCTATATAATTTTTGATATGAATATAAACACTTTTTTGAAAAAAGGTAAAAAAAAGTTAAAAATTGACAAAAATAGCTAATTTTAACAATAAATCCCCTTAAAAAGGGTCATTTATCCCCCATATTTCTCCAATTTCCGCTTCAACTCCGCAAGTTCGGCGGCTTGGTTCGCAAGTACATTATCCTTATCCGCAAGTTCGGCATCTTTTTTAGCTATAGCTTTGTTCTTGTCTTCTATCTCCCTATATAACCCACCAAAAGTATCATCCACGTATTGGCGATAGTAACGCTCATCTTCAAGCTCCTTGCGAGCTTTGGGGTCGGTGCTTATGTAGTGAAGAATATCCGTTATCTCTTTCACTCCATCATCGCTTATAGGATAATCGTAAGTTTTGTCTGCTTCGGTTTTATCTATGAAATTCGTCTGCTCAAACACGGAAAGCAATCTGTCCAAAGGAGTTTTAAGACGAGGCTGGATTCGGGGAACTTGAACTATATAGCAGTCGTGCGTTAAACGTTCAGCAAAGTCGCTCACGGCATCTATTTCCTTTTCCTCAACTAAATCGTAATAGCCGCGAGATATGCGCAGGCAGGCGGTCTCTATGCCTGGCAGAGAAAAACCTAGAACATAAATGGAGATTATGGGAATGGTATCGGACATATACTCGTGCCCCAGATACCTGCGGAAGCGGCTCACATCGGTGATTATCTTGTCTGATTTTTGCATTTCTATCGCTACTTTCTGCTTTTGTCCGTCTTCGGTTTCTATCTCAACTGTGAAATCCATTCTTAACAGTTTGAGTTCCTGGTCTTTTGGGTCTATGTATGTGCGTTCCGGTGAGCGAATGGATATTGAAAGTATTGGCTTGCCTAGCAGAGTGCCTATGAAAAACTTGGCTGCCCGCTGGTTTTCCAGTAGGTGTTTGAATACGGTATCGTAAATGGGATTGGCTATGAGCATTTTGGATTAAGGTAGAAAAATTAATTAACTAGTTTTTCTCAGGATCCACTTACTCAGTTTTTCAAGCACCGAACGCTAAACAAGTAGCTCCACATGGCGAAGTTCCCATCCATCTTCCCTTCACTGTCCACGCACCAACGGTAGTTTTCTTCTTTGGTAAAGGTACTCCACCAGCAGCAGCCAGCACCAGCATTTTTGAAAGCACCAGCGATATAACCGCCGACTGGCAGAGCGGAAAAACCAAATTCGTCCGTGACACATTCATCGTGTTCTGTAACTATAACTTTGCCACGACCAGTTGTGTCTTTTGTTGTGTATTTGCACTCTTTTTTCTTCTCAGCTTCCTTCCATATTCCTTTCGCTATGAGCTTCTTTCCAGCAATGCCA
>Ga0268262_10005628_pt1 | contig 12352 bp, 16 predicted proteins | sample TergutNc150P3_FD_190354 | JGI IMG/M metagenome (GOLD analysis project Ga0268262, IMG submission 190354) | Nasutitermes corniger P3 segment gut microbial community from laboratory colony in Florida, USA - Nc150 P3 (SPAdes) (version 2) | ecosystem: Host-associated > Arthropoda: Insects >... | reverse complement strand
CAGAAAATATGTTCTTCTTAATTCCGCAAAATGCCCGCAAACCTTATGGCTTGTTAATTGAAAAGCTAATAGACAGCGGTCATTACGAAGTTAAGCTCAACAAAGATAGCTACCAAGCAGATGGCGTGGAAGGCACAGCATTAATAAAAAAGAAAATGACAGTTCTTGTCAATTTGGAGCAGTTGATGCACCTTGTTGACGGAATGTGGTATGGAGGTCAAGTATGAGCTACGAAGATACAGATTCAGCAGCAAATTCAACACTGCAAATGTGCACATTTCGCATGGCAAATCGTTTGTTTGGTGTTAATATCCTTGATGTAAAGGAAGTTAACGAGAACACCAATGTAACGCCAATTTATCATGCTCCGCCCGATATTTGCGGCTACATAAATATTCGCGGGCAAATTTTGCTTGTGGTTAATTTGCGCGAAACATTTGGCTTTGACCAAGGGCATAAAGTAGGCACAGGAGGTGCGGGCAAAGTTGTTGTGTTTAAACACAGCGTTGACGAACCTTTTGGCATTTTGGTGGACGAAGTTTGCGATGTGGTTTCTATTGAGCAGAGCCGCATTGTGGATAGGCGAGCTAACGAAATACCTTCGGATGCCGTTAAGGAATTCCGCCGTGCCAAAGATGGCATTGTTATGGGTGTTTGTCCGCTGGAAAGAGAATTGCTTTTGGTTTTGAATGCCCGTCATATTTTGGGAAAACATAACGCAAAAGCAGACAAGGTAGCATGATTTGGCTAAAACAATAGCTATTTGCAATCAAAAAGGTGGCGTTGGCAAAACCACAACAGCGGTTAATTTAGCTGCGTGTTTTGCTGCGCTAGAAAAAAAAACTCTTCTGATTGATATTGACCCTCAGGCAAATGCAAGCCAAAGTGTTGGCGTGAACGAGGTTCAAGAAGAAGATATTTACGAGGCTCTTGTTTTGGCAGAAAAACCAGAAGAGCTAACACCAGAAAAACTATCCGAAATCATAAAATCTGCAAATCAGGAATATAAACTCAAGTGTTTGAGTATTATGCCTTCTAGCCCTGGGCTTGCAAAGCTGGAAATAGAGCTTGTGAATGCTGCCAACAGGGAACGCAGAATGCAAAATCTTATTCAAGCCATAAAAAATTTCACTTACGAATATATTGTAATTGATGCTCCGCCTAGCCTGAATTTATTGACCATAAATACTCTAACTGCGGCAAACAGCGTTGTTATACCAGTTCAATGCGAGTATTTTTCGCTTCAGGGAGTGGCCGAGCTTTTGAACACGATAAGGCTGGTACAAAATAACCTGAATTCCAATTTAAAAATTGAAGGTGCGCTTTTAACAATGTTCGATTCCAGAAATTCTCTTTCAAAACAAGTTGCAGACGATGTACGCAAAAATTTTCCGGGCAGGGTTTTTGACTCAATAATTCCGCGCAATGTGAAACTCGCAGAAGCACCATCTTTTGGCAAACCAATTTTGCTTTACGATATTCAAAGTGCGGGTTGTTTGGCTTATATGAAATTTGCGGAGGAATTGTTAAATGGGTAAAAAAGCTATGGGTGGTGGAGGATTGGCCTCTATAATTCGCGATCATTCCGTGAATATTGAAAACTTTACCGCAGAAAAACCAGGTGATGCAACAAAAATTTTGCTTGAGCAAATAGATGCAAACCCATTTCAGCCCCGCAAACATTTTAAAGAAGAATCTTTGCATGAACTCGCAGAGAGCATAAAGCAGCACGGAATTTTGGAACCGGTTTTGCTCAGAAAAAATGCGGGGCGCTATCAAATTGTGAGCGGTGAGCGCAGGGTTAGAGCTGCTAAACTTGCAGGGCTTAACGAAATTGAAGCCAGAGTTTTTGATTTGCTTTCAGATAAAACAATGGCGGAATGGGCAATTATAGAAAACATCCAGCGCGAAGACCTTAACCCTATTGAAATTGCAGATTCTTACCAGCAGCTTTTGGATTATCACGGATATACTCACGAAGATTTGGCAACAAGAATTAATAAATCCAGAACAGCGGTTACCAATTCGCTTCGCTTGCTAAAATTGCCAGAGCAGGTTAAAATGTGGATTGGCGAAGGCAAACTCTCGGCGGGTGCTGCACGGGCATTGCTTTCTCCAAACATAAAAAATCCCGAAAAGGCAGCGAGGGAAATTATTGAAAAAGGTCTTTCTGCACGTGAAGCAGAAATTCTTGCCCAAAAACTGGAAAAGAATAGCGGCAGCGTCAAAAAAAATAAAGTTGATTCTGCGATAAACCCCGATATGCAAAATTTTTTAAATTTTTTGCAAAATGCTTTTGGAACAAAGGTTGAATGCAAAAAAAATGCCATAATAATTCATTATTCTTCTTATAGTGATTTAACTAGAATCCAGCAATCCATAAACCCAAGGGCTATATGAAAAGATTGTACACCATACAGATAATTCCAGAAGGTTCAACAAAAGTGCGCACCTATCGCATTCAAAGAGTGTGGCTAAAACTATTCACTTGGATTATCAGCCTTGCCGCTATTTTGCTTTGCATACTTATATGGAAATTCACAGAAATAAATATGCAGCTTGCAAACTCGTGGAAACTAAAAGCCGATAACGAATGGCTAATGGAACGCCACGCCGAATATGAATTAGCTTTTTCAAATTTGGATTCTATCTATGCCATAGAAAACCAAATACAAAATATTTTAAGCACATATTTGGAAAACGATTCAAGCAAAATCCGCTCCATTCTAGATAAAAACCGCCTTATGCACACATCGTCTAAAAAGGCTCATCAAGATACGGATTTTGAGGCGGAACTCACTTTGAATAGGCAAAGTTTGGACGTGTTTCCCAATATGCTTCCAGTTATGGGAGTTATCAGCAGGCATTTTTCAGAGGAGCATCAAGCGACTGATTTTGCCGCGGCTATGAATGAACCTGTTTTTGCAACAGCCAGCGGCAAAGTTATTTTCGCAGGCGATAACGGCAATTTGGGGCTTATGGTTGAAATAGACCACGGGGGAGGATTTACAACCCGCTATGCTCATTTAGCCAGAATTTCCACAAAAAAAGGAAGTAACGTACGTAAGAGCGAAGCTATCGGTTTTGCAGGCAACACCGGCAACTCCAGTGCTCCGCATTTGCATTATGAGATTTCGTTCAACGGAAAGTTAGTGGATCCAGAATTGTATTTTTAGCAAGTGGTGATTTGTGTTTGGAATAATTCAAAAGAAGGGTGATGAAAATAATCTTTGCGGCAGGGTTATAGGATACGTGAAAATTCCGCCTCCAGAACCCGGCAATGGCATGGAAACTCCTTTTGATGCTCTTGTTAGCCCAGATGGAATTTTAGCCATACAAGGTGATTATTCCAAAATTCCAGACTTTGATGCTTTTCGCAATAATTTGCAGCAGTCACTGCCAAAAGGTTTACAAGAAATATTGAAGCACATATTGGAAGACGATGAGTTAAGAGAAAATCTGGACAAGGCAAAAAAAATCAGCTTTAGCGTTATTCCCCAAAAAGGAAGCGACAGGCTGGGCGATTTTTTTCCGGTGCCGGCGCAACTCACTCTATTTCAATCCGAAGAAGCATTGCTTTCCGAAGAGGGTGATATTTATTTTTTGGGTGAATATGCCTCCATGAGCAGTGCGCATTTGTTCTTAACAGGTTTTCCCATAATTTATCAGGCAAAATATAGAGAACAAACAGAGCTGCAAAAAGCAAAAGAGGTTGACGAACTCTTAGCAGGAATTGGTGGAGGAGAAAAAACAGAGAAATATGCAGAGTCAGAGGGTTTGGCTATTCATTTAAACGGAGATTTAAACAGCTTTAATGGCAATTTGCTGAATTTTTTAGATACTCAGGTTTTGCCTAAAATAATGTATATCATAGAGAGAAACGATACAGAAAATTTCAAAGCAGGTATAAATTCCTTCCGCAATTTTATGCATTCATATCCTCACCAGCAAGATATTGAAAAAATGATTTCCATATTGCAGAGCATAAACGAAAAAAAATATTCAAGTTCAAACGATTCAAGAATTCTAACTCTGCTTTGCAAAAAAATCAGCGCCCTGCACCACGAGGAATTTGAGGTGCTGCCAGAAATTCAAAAGGAATTGGAGGCTGTAATTGAAAGTTGAGAAATGCGAAATAGAAGGTCTTTTAATTATTGAACCGGATGTTTTTCCCGATTCGCGGGGTTGGTTTTACGAATCATATAATGTGGAGAAATTTAAAGCCCTTGGCATAGAAACGATTTTTGTGCAAGACAACCACAGCCGTTCCGTGAAAAATACTTTGCGCGGCTTGCATTACCAGAAAAATCCCGGGCAGGTGAAGCTTATGCGCTGTACCCACGGCAAAATTTGGGACGTGGCAGTTGATATTCGGGCGGGCAGCCCCACTTACGGTAAATGGCATGCGGTGGAACTCAGCGAAGAGAACAAAAAATTCTTTTATATTCCCATCGGTTTTGCTCACGGATTTTGCGTACTTTCAGATTTTGCCGAGGTTCAATACAAATGCAGCTCTGTGTATAACGGAGCCGAAGAAGCTGGCTATGCTTGGGACTGCCCGAAGATAGCCATAAAATGGCCCATAAATGAGCCTATTTTAAGCAAAAGAGATTTAGAAAACCCTAGCTTGGGGTAGCAGCAGGTTCTTCTGCGGCAACGCCTGTGGCTTCTACTGGGGCGTGAACCTTGCGCTCTGCAATGCGAGCTGCTTTGCCGTGCAGTTCGCGCATATAATAAATGCGAGCTTTGCGTACGCTACCGTGGGTATCTACCGCTATGGAGTCTATTAAAGGGGAGTGTATTTGGAAAATGCGTTCAACCCCAATGCCATTTGAAATTTTGCGAACGGTTACGGTGGCAGTTATGCCGGTGCCTTTGCGTTGAATAACCACGCCCTTGAAGGGCTGAATGCGGCTTTTTGCCTTGCCGTCTGCGGTTTTTTCCATAATTTTAACATTGACCGTGACGGTATCGCCAGCACGAAAATCAAACTTATCTTTCTTTTTGTTCTCTTGGTGCAGAGCTTCAATATTAAGCTTGGACATAAAAACCTCAAAAATTTAGAGTTACAAATATAGTAAAAAAAAGCTCGCTTGTCAAGTTTTATATAGTAGCCACTGATTAACTCTGAATTTCGCTGTGGCGTTCCCCCCGTTAAATAAGTTTTGCCACTATAGCGGTAATCACCAAATTTACAAGAGCAACATTTAGCAAAATAATCCAGCCTAGGTGCATAACTTGGTCGTAACGGAAGCGGGGCAGGGTCCAGCGGAACCATATCCACATCCAGCAGAAAATGCACATTTTTAGCAAAAGAACCAAAATTTGAATTGCCGCCGCTATTAAGGCTGCCGCAAGGCTTTCTGCATTTATGATATTTGCAAAGTAAATGGATGCTCCTCCAATGGCGAGCAGAGCCGGCACAGAAAGCCACCCGAGAACCTTGTACAAAGTCCATTCCTTTAAGCGAACTGCTCTGTCGGAGGCTTTGGATTTTTCGTACCATTTTGCATAACGATACATAAGGCTGAGGAATACCAGAATTCCAACCACAAACACTCCGCAAACAACGGCGAGTGCTTGGGCACCGTGCTCCCTTAAAAATTCTGTGCTAACAAAGGGAATGCTATAACCGCCCAAGAATAATGTTGCAAGTAATGCGGAGTTTATGGCTATGTGCGCATATTCACCCATATAGAACATGGCAAAACGCATTCCGCTGAATTCTGTGTGAAAACCAGCCACAAGCTCAGATTCGCCCTCTGCTACATCAAAAGGGGCTCTGCCAGTTTCTGCCACAAGAGATACCAAGAAAATTATGAATGCAACAGGCTGAACCAAAATTCCCCAGCCGTGCGTTTCTTGCCAAGCGACTATGTTTTGCAAATTAAAGCTGCCCACCAGCATATACATACCCAGCAGGGCAAGCCCCATTGAAACTTCATAGCTTATCATCATAGCTCCCGCTCGCATACCGCCCAAGAGCGAATACTTGGAGTTAGAAGCCCAAGATCCAAGCACGGTTCCGTAAACGCTCAGAGAGCCAAATGCAAAAAGCCAAAGCACTCCAATATCCAAATTCAAAATGGAGCCGCTTATTTCCACCAAATTGCCGCCCCATTCAAAAACCATTGGTCCAAACCACGGAATAACCGCAGGCGATAAAAACGCCACCATAAAAGGAATGGCTGGTGCAAACTTAAACCAAAAACCGTGAGCTTCGCGAGGTTCAAACAATTCTTTTGTGAAAAGTTTTAAACCATCCGCGCCATTTTGAACAAGCCCAAAAAGCCTTATGTGGCTTAAAAACGGAAAAAGCGGAATGCCTGTCCTATTAGGTCCCTGCCTGTCTTGCATAAAGCCAGCACCGCGCCTTTCTAGGGTTATCATAAGGGCTATGAAAACGAGCGGAATAAATATAAAGGTGAATTTTGCAAGCGTAATGCACCATTCAACTAATGGTTTTTGCGAAGTAAATGTGATAAAGTATTCTAGCATTGATTTTTCCTTATTCCTTGTTTGCGTAGTGGATAAAAGTGAAAATTATGGCAAAAAGCAGGCAAAAAATGCCAGCAAAAACGCCAGCCAAGCCTATTTTGCTGGTTTCTGCAATATCATTTATAAAGATATTCTTATTTTTCATAGTAGGAATATAGAAAATAATATATCAAATACCCCCCATAGCAAGCTACCCCTTGCCAATAACAGAATTTTTTACTATATTCTAAGCGAATAGTTTTATTTATCGGAGTAATATCAGTGGCTGCTAAAAAAATGGTTCCGCCAAACAAGTCTTGTTTAAAAAGATTGCGCCAAGCTGAAAAGGCAAATGCCGCAAATCGTTCCACACGTTCTGCCATTCGCACAAGCCTTGGCATAGTGCGCAAAGCACAGACCAAAGAAGAGGCCCTCAAAGAAGTTCCAAGGCTCTTTAGCATGATGGACAAAGCCGCTGCCAAAAGCCGCGCAGGTTTTAGCAAAAACCGCGCTTCTAACTACAAGGCCAAGGTCGGGCATTTGCTTAACAAGCTCGCCGCCCACAAAGCATAGGTAAATAGTGTCCTTGCCGCCGCTAAATAGGCTCCGTAAGGGCGTAGTGTTTTTTTCATTCGTCTTTTTTTGTTTTGTTATATACCGTTTGTTTTTTTTTGAAATAGAAAGTGAATCAGCTTTGCCAGAAGAAGATACTCCGCGCACACGCACAGAAATGTGCCTTTTAGTCGCTTCTAGCGGGCCTATGAATATAGATACAGTTTTTTATTTAAACGACAATTTGAATAGAATTTTCGCATATTCTTTTTTGGCATCAGATTTGGATATATCAGATACTGTATGGCATATATGGTATTATGGTTCCGATGTGGTGAAAAAAACCGTATGCTTGGTGGAGAATTCGGACTGCTTCAGTTCTCTTTTGGCAGATAGCCTGCAAATAGGAAACTGGAGCCTTGATACCAGGCAGGGCGATATTTTATTGAATGTAAGGCAGTTCAAAATTGAAAAGAAATAGCATATTTGGAATTGCAATAGCAACCGCATTTTTTGCCGCTTGTTCCATAGAGGATCCAAGCCTTGAGGAATTCGATTTGCAAAAAATACGCTTTATAAACGATACCACCGTGGTTATAGGCATCACCCCTTTTAATGCTTATTTCACAGAGCCCGAGCAATACACCCACGCAGACAAACAAGCGGATTTGTTCTATGCCATGGGCAACGGCGACACAATGAAAGTTTCAATTTGCGAATATTCAAACCCAATTCTTGCAGAGGCTTTTTTTTACAACCACGGCATAGTGGAAAAAACCGAGCGTTTAATAGGTGGCGACCGAAAGAGATTTTTTAGATGGGGCAGGAGAGTATTTATCTTTTCCTATCAATTTTCAATTTCTAAAAATTCTTCCATATTGGATTCTCTAATATCTTTTATAAAAAGATTCCCTGCCGCAGACACAAGCTTAAGCGCGGATTTTCAAAGCTTCAGTTTAAAAAACAGCAGCCCCGACAAAGATTTTTCTGTGCAGAGGGATTATTTTTTGGGAGTTGAAGCCCCATTTGATATGCTTGTTCGCCGTTATAGGGATTCAGATTTTTCTTGGGTTTGCGCTCGCAGTTCCGGCACAGTTTCCGAAAAAGACTGGGAAAGCTATAAAACCAAACTGCAAAAAAATGTTTATGGTCCAGATGCCACAGCTTTGATAGAGAGATTATCTAACGGAATTGTAGTTGCAGTTTATGGAGATTTGGATAAAGAGAGAATGCAGACTGTTTTCAGGGAATTCACAGCTTTGGTGAAGTGAAAATTTCTACATTCATATATACTATGGGTGCAAAAAAATATATAGATAAAAACATTTATGAAGCATCAGTTGAGCGCATAGATTTTATATTCAAGAATTTTGAAAAAATATACCTATCTTTCAGCGGTGGCAAAGATAGTGCGGTTATGCTCAATTTGGCAGTTGATTATATGAAAAAGCACAATATAAGAAAAAAAATAGGAGTGTTGTTTGTGGATTTGGAAGGGCAATATAACATAACAATAGAATACATTAAAGAAGTGCTGCAAAAAGACAGCGATTTATTTGACGTTTATTGGTGCTGCCTGCCCTTGAACCTTAGAAATTCCCTGAGCGTTTTTGAGCCCTTTTGGACTCCTTGGGATTTAGACAATAAAGACAAATGGGTTAGAGATTATCCCGATTATCCCTGCATCACAGAAAAAAAGAATCCCTTTGCTTTTTTTAAAAAAAATATGGAATTTGAGGAGTTTATTCGCAAATTCGGGGAATGGTATGCAGATGGCAAAAAAACAGCCTGCCTTGTTGGGATTCGCTCCGATGAGAGCTTTAACAGGTTTAGGACAATAGCCCTCAAACAAAAAGCTATGCTTAACAATTTAAATTGGACAACAAGAATTTCCAAATCCGAAAAGCTATACGCTTGCTACCCCATTTACGATTGGAAAACCAAAGACATATGGATTGCCAACTATAAATTCAACTGGAGATACAACGGATTATACGATTTGTTTTACAAAGCTGGAGTTAAGTTAGAACAAATGAGAATTTGCCAGCCTTATGGAGACGACCAGCGCATAGGGCTTAATTTGTTCCGTGCGGTGGAGCCGGATACTTGGGCAAGGGTGGTGAACCGAGTTAGCGGTGCTAATTTCGGGAATATTTATTGCGGAACCAAAGTGCTCGGCTACAGAAAGATAAAACTCCCAGAAGGGCATAGCTGGGAGAGCTACACCAAGCTGCTGCTCGCAACGCTTCCAAAAGCGGTTTCTATAAATTACAAGAGAAAATTCACCAAGTTCATAAAGCATTGGCAAAGCACAGGCTCTGCCATAAACACCTCTTGGATTCCAGAAGAAGCGAGTCTTTCCGGCAAGTTCTCAACGCGGGGCAAAAAAAATCTTCCACTTGTGATTTACAAAAAAATACCGGACAAACTTCCTTTTTGGGTGGAATCAAAAAAGATTGGTCCAAGCTGGCGACGTATGGCTATATGTATTTTGAAAAACGACCAATTGTGCCGTACCCTCTCTTTTTCGCAGACAAAAAAACAGCGGGAAAAGATGCAGTTTATGCTTGAAAAGTACAGGTTCTTATTATAAAAAACTGAGATGCAGGAGAAAATCATGGAAAAGAAAGAATACAAAAGCCCCGTTTACAACATAAAGGCTATTCCCGTGGAAAAGCTGAGGGCTAACGAGTACAATCCCAACAGCGTGGCTCCGCCAGAAATGGAGCTTTTGTACCGTAGCATTAAAGAAGACGGCTACACTATGCCCATAGTGGTTTATCACCGCAAAGAAGAGGACGTGTACGAAATAGTGGACGGCTTTCATAGGTATTCCATAATATTGCAATACAAGGATATTTACGAGAGGGAACAAGGATTGCTGCCTTGTTCCGTTATTGAAAAGCCCATAAGCGAGCGTATGGCATCTACCATAAGGCATAATAGGGCGCGTGGAAGCCATGATGTTGATCTTATGAGCAATATTGTGGCGGAGTTGGTTGAGCTTGGCAAAAGCGATAATTGGATTTCAAAATATTTGGGAATGTCTAAGGATGAAATTCTCCGCCTCAAGCAAGTGACTGGAATAGCCGCGCTTTTCAAAGATCAGGAATTTTCAAAGAGCTGGGTGGTGTAATTTCCTATTTTGATTGAGTGGTGAAAGAACAAGCTGCCTATTTTATTTCAGATGCACATTTAGGTGCCTCGCCTAAAGGCTCGGTGCCGGAACGCGGGGAGCATTTGATTTCATTTTTAAAAGAGCTTGAGGGCAAGGCTACCCATCTTTTTATAGCAGGCGATTTATTTGAATTTTGGTATGAATACGATTTTTATTCCCCTTCCCGTTATTTTAAATTATGGAGAGCACTCGCAAACCTAAAGGATAGCGGTTGCGAAATAAAATTGCTCAAAGGCAATCACGATTTTGCATACAGAAATTTTTTTGAGCGAGAGCTTGGCATAGAGACTTGCTCGCATATTGTGGCAGAGCTTCACGGCAGGCGGGTTTATATTTGCCACGGAGACGGGCTTGCAAAGGGAGATATTTATTACTGGTTTTTGAGGAAAATTCTGGATTTTAAACTCAACAGATTCTTGTTCAAATGGATTCACCCCGATGTTGGAATGCGCCTAGCTCTCTATATTGGCTCAAACAGCAGGGATTTAAATAAAGATCGCATAGTTCCCGAGGATGAATATTTGGATAGAATCAGGAAAATTATGCGAAAAAACGGCTGCGATACCTTTGTACACGGGCATAATCACTCCGGCGGGCTGTGGAAAGTGCCAGAAGGGGTGGTTGTGAATTGCGGTCAGTGGCTTTTTGAGGAGAATTACGCCTGCATATCAGAAAAAATTTGCTATTTTTACCCTTCCCTTTTGACTGAGCCAAGCTCTGCCAGCTAAAAGGTTAAACCAAAGAGCTTCCTTACGAGGTATAAAATGGCTTATAGAGGCCCAAAAGCAAAAGTTGCCCGCTCTCTTGATTTGGCGGTCACTCCCAAAACACAAAAAATTTTAGAACGCCGCAAATTTCCCCCAGGCCAGCACGGAATGAGCCGCAAGAAAAATGCTGGAGTTTATAAGCAGCAGTTGGTTGAAAAACAGAGACTGAAATTCACCTACAACATTTCCGAAGCACAGCTTGCCAAAACCTATTCAGAAGCAAGCCACAAGGAAGGTTCTTCTGGTGATAACTTGATGGTTCTTTTGGAAACCAGATTGGACGCTCTTGTATATCGCGCAGGCTTTGCCCGCACAATTTTCGCAGCTCGTCAATACGTTGCTCACGGACATTTTCAGGTGAACGGAAGGCGCAGTTTTTCTCCAAACCGTTTGATTAAACCAAACGATTTAATAGAGCTTCGCGAAAAATCAAAAAGCCACCCGCAGATAAAAGAAGCGATAGAGGGCGCACCAGAGGCTCCAAATTATCTGTCTGTGAATAAAGACAAAAAAGAAGCCAAGCTGGTGAATGTTCCGCTCCGCGACCAGATACCGGTAAAGCTGAATGAACAGCTTGTTGTGGAATATTACAGTAAGTAAAAACTTACCCCTGCTGCAAGGTGGGGGCGGTTTTTTAAAAAGCCCATCTATAAAATCTTTACCAAATGTCTGTTATACTTATTTGCAAACATCTGTTGACAAAAATCACTTTTTTTAGATTTTTTTCCCTTTTTAGGATTTTTTTTCCCTTTTTTTACGTCTAAGTAATAGAACCAAAAAAAGGAGGTTTCTATGAAAAAAGAAAAGGCTAGACCTTGCAGTGGCAGTAACAGTTTTGTATCTTTAAAGGAGGTAGCAATATGGATAGCATTTTGAACCTTATAGCTAACGAAGCTAATGTGCGGTTGCTAGTGACACTGGCATTCGTCAGTTGTGCTTATATGTTTATCAGAAGCCAAATGAAGGATATGGGACATTCCATAAAGAGCGACTTGGTAGCTATGAGCAAACGTATAGACGGCGTGGAAGCCTCTATAAAGGAATTAAAATATAACGATTTCGCCCATTTGAACGGCACTATTGAAGCCCTGACTTATGCTTTGGAGAAGAACGGCTCTCTAAAACACGAAGACAAGGAATACGTGGATAGCAGGCTAGCTCATTGAAGGCAATTCAGACATTCTTTGGGAAGCGGGATGGACGAGGCTTGAACTCGCAACCTCCGACGTGACAGGCCGGTGCTCTAACCAAATTGAGCTACCACCCCAAAGGTGTTTAGTGGGCGATAACGGATTTGAACCGCTGACATTCTGCTTGTAAGGCAGACGCTCTGAACCAGCTGAGCTAATCGCCCTAAAATCACTCGCCTTTCTTTTTT